>Ga0194038_1001077_pt1 | contig 11837 bp, 12 predicted proteins | sample JunL226m_MetaG_FD_148630 | JGI IMG/M metagenome (GOLD analysis project Ga0194038, IMG submission 148630) | Anoxic zone freshwater microbial communities from boreal shield lake in IISD Experimental Lakes Area, Ontario, Canada - Jun2016-L227-6m | ecosystem: Environmental > Aquatic > Freshwater >...
GGCAACGCCTGCCCGCTCAACGACGGCGCGGCTGCGGTGATCATCACCTCCGACACGAAAGCGAAGGAGCTGGGCCTCAAGCCGCTCGCGCGCATCGTCGCCACCGGCGTCTCCGGACTCTCACCGGAGATCATGGGCCTCGGCCCGATCGAGGCCGTCAGGAACGCGCTGAAGATCGCGAAGATGTCGATCTCCGACATCGACCTGTTCGAGATCAACGAGGCGTTTGCCGTCCAGGTGCTCGGCTCTGCGCGCGCCCTCGGCATCGATGAGGACAAGCTCAATGTCTCCGGCGGCGCCATCGCCCTCGGCCACCCCTTCGGGATGACCGGTGCGCGCATCACCGCCACGCTGCTGAACAACCTTGCGACCCACGACAAGACATTCGGCATCGAGACGATGTGTGTCGGCGGCGGCCAGGGCATGGCGATGGTGGTCGAGCGGCTCAGCTGAGCGCCGAGTTTGCGCTCAGATCGCGATTGGGGCCGTTTCGGCGATCTCAGTGCAAACTCGATGAGTCCCACGCCCGGCGCAGACGGGCTATGACGTCGGCGGACCGGGTCGCAGCCGCAACCCGCAGCACAGTCCAACCCATGTCCGCGAGTTCTTCGAGCCTGGTGATGTCCCGCGCGAACTGGTTTCTGTCGGTGCGGTGGTGGTCGCCGTCATACTCCAGCGCCAGATGCCGTTCATCCCATCCCATGTCGAGGTAGTAGCGCCCGACCGGGATCTGTGTGCGGGGCCTGGGAAACCCGGCGCGCATGACGAGAAGTCGCAGCCACGTCTCCTTCGGCGACTGCGCGCCGGGATCGTGTAGTTCCAGCACCCGCTTGAGTTGCACGACGCCGCGAGCGCCCTTATGCGTGGTGGCAAGCCTCACCACGGCGTCGACGTCGATCGCGGTGGCGTTGCCGAGGGCATCGAGGCGGGCGACGGCATCATCCAGCCTGCCCCTGCGGCCTAGGTCGAAGGCCGTACGCGCCACTGTGGTCACCGGCAGGCTCGCGTGCACACCGTATTCGCCGCGCCGGAGGGACTCCTGCAGACACCGAATGCCCACCGGCGACCGGCCCTTCGAGCAGACGAGCTCGATGGGCTCGTCGTCACCGATCCAGTTCGCGCCATGCAGACGCGCGGCTGTCAGGCCGCGGAGAATTCCGGTGCGCTGCGACCAGAGCCAGGCGCCCTGCGCCCGCCGGCGGAAGTCCGGATGCACACCTCGGGCGACGTAGACACCCGGAAAGATCGCGCGGCACTGCGAGCGCAGCTCATGCTTGCGGACGAGGCCGTCCCGCAGGGCTTCGGTACCGAGGAATGGACCGTCCATACCGCCAGCATCGACGGCGCGGCGTGAACGAGTTTGCGCCCAGATCGCGTCCTGTGAGGAAATCGCGATCTGAGCGCAAACTCGGCGGTGCTAAGACCTAGCGGTCGCTGGAGTAGAAGTAGCTCAGCAGCCGCAGGATCTCCAGGTACAGCCACACCAGGGTGACGGTGAGGCCGAGGGCGACGCCCCAGGCGGCCTTCTCCGGTGCGCCGGCGCGGATCATCTGGTCGGCGGAATCGAAGTCCAGCAGGAAGCTGAACGCCGCGATACCGATCACGACGAGCGAGAAGATGATCGACAGGGTGCCGCCGTCGCGCAGCGGTCCGCCGGGGTTGTGGCTGAAGAGGCCGATGACGAAGCTGCCCAGCATCAGCACTAGAACGCCGACCATGCTGGCAACCATCATGCGGGTGAACTTCGGGGTGACGCGAATGGCGCCGGTCTTGTAGACCACGAGCATCCCGAAGAACACGCCGACGGTGCCGAGCACAGCCTGGGTGATCAGCGCGCCGGCGCTGATGCCCTGGACCAGCATGTTGCCGAACATCCAGGAGACCGCGCCGAGGAAGAGGCCCTCGAGAGCGGCGTAGCTCAGCACGATGGCAGGGTTGTCCTGCTTGCGGCCGAACGAGGCGATCAGCACCAGGGCGAGACCGCCGAGGGCTCCGATGAGGGTGAACGGGCCGGCGAGGGCCACGTTGGTACCCACCATGAAGTACGAGATCACCGCGACCACGGACAGCACCCCGAGAGTGATGCCGGTCTTGGTGACGACGTCGTCGATGGTCAGCGGCCGCGAGACGCCGGTCTGCGGCGGGCTGACGTAGGGCTGGGTCTGGTAGCCCACCTGGGTGGCACCGGCGATACCGGTCCCGAACTGGGCATATCCGCCGCCCTGCTGCTGAGGCAGGGAGCGGAGAATCGGATTGCTGGTCTCCCGCACCGTGGATCCTCTCCTCGTGTAATCGCGCGTGGACGCCTGGTCAACGGACAGTACCGGGTGTGAGTTCCCGGTGATTCACGACATTTGTTTCGCAAACCACACCATCCGTTGACTCGACAGTACCCGCACCGCGGGCGGGCCCGGGTGACCTGGTAAGTCTTTACCGGTGACGGCCGAGTCCGAGGAGATCCTGCGCCGCGTCGACGGCCACACCGGGGTCCTGACGCTCAACCGGCCGAAAGCCATCAACTCGCTCACCCATTCGATGGTGACTGCCATGGCCGCGGCCCTGACCGGCTGGGCGGCCGACGACGACGTCGCGGCCGTCATCGTGACCGGGGCCGGGGAGCGCGGGCTGTGCGCCGGCGGGGACGTCGTCGCGCTCTACCACTCAGCGAGGGCCGGCGGCGCGGAGGCGCGCAGGTTCTTCTCCGACGAGTACCGGCTGAACGCCCAGATCGGGCGGTACGCCAAGCCCTACGTCGCCCTGATGGACGGCATCGTGATGGGCGGCGGGGTCGGGATCAGCGGACACGGCAACGTGCGGGTGGTCACCGACACGTGCAAGATCGCGATGCCCGAGGTCGGCATCGGCTTCATCCCCGACGTCGGCGGCACCTATCTGCTGTCGCGCGCGCCGGGACGCCTGGGTCTGCACGCGGCGCTGACCGGCGCCCCGTTCGGCGCGGGTGACGCGATCGCGATGGGTTTCGCCGACCACTATGTGCCGCACGCCGCGCTGGAGGCGTTCACCGCCGCGGTCGTCGCCGGCGGCGTCGAGCAGGCGGTGACCGCCTATGCCGAGGAACCGCCGGCCAGCCCGCTGGCCGCACAGCGGGACTGGATCGACGACTGCTACGCGGCCGACACCGTCGCCGACATCGTCGCCGCGCTGCGCCGCAAGGACAAAACCGACGCCGCCGACCTGATCGCCACCCGCTCCCCGATCGCCTGTGCGGTCACCTGCGCCTCGGTGCGCGCGGCAGCCGATCTGCCGACGCTGCAGGACGTCCTGGTGCAGGAGTACCGGGTGTCGTGCGCGTCGCTGCGCTCGCATGACTTCGTGGAGGGCATCCGCGCGCAGCTGGTGGACAAGGACCGCAACCCGACGTGGTCACCGTCCTCGCCGGCCGAGGTCACCGACGCCGATGTGCAGGCCTACTTCCAGCCGGCCGACCCCGATCTGACGTTCTGAAAGGAGACACCCATGAGTTACGAGACAATCCTGGTGAGCCGCGCCGAGCGGGTCGGCACGATCACGCTCAACCGCCCGGAGGCACTCAACGCCCTCAACAGCACCGTGATGCGCGAGGTCACCTCCGCCGCAGCGAAGTTCGACGCCGACGCGGGTATCGGCGCGATCATCATCACCGGCGCGGGCGGCAAGGCGTTCGCCGCCGGCGCCGACATCAAGGAGATGGCGGGGTTGTCGTTCTCGGAGGTGTTCGAGTCGGATTTCTTCGCCGCGTGGGGGCGGCTCGCCGCCGTGCGCACCCCGCTGATCGCCGCGGTGGCCGGCTATGCACTCGGCGGGGGCTGCGAGCTGGCGATGATGTGCGACGTGCTGATCGCGGCGGAGGACGCGAAGTTCGGCCAGCCGGAGATCAAACTCGGCGTGCTGCCCGGCATGGGCGGCTCACAGCGGCTCACCCGGGCGATCGGCAAGGCCAAGGCGATGGACATGATCCTCACCGCTCGCAACATGGACGCCGCCGAGGCCGAACGCAGCGGCCTGGTGTCACGGGTGGTGCCGGCGGAGAAGCTGATGGAGGAGGCCCACGCCGTGGCCACCACGATCTCGCAGATGTCGCGGTCGGCGTCGCGGATGGCCAAGGAGGCGGTCAATCGGGCCTTCGAGTCCAGTCTCACCGAGGGACTGCTCTACGAGCGACGGCTGTTCCACTCCGCATTCGCCACCGAGGACCAGTCCGAGGGTATGGCGGCCTTCATCGACAAGAGGCCGCCGACGTTCACCCATCGTTAGTCTGCTTTCGTGACCGAAGTAGTCGAGCAGCAGACCAAACCCGACTGGTGGCAACGGCGCTACACCTTCACCGGCACCGCGGTGGGCATGGTGTTCCTCTGGCTGTCGCTGACGCCGTCGCTGCTGCCGCGCGGTCCGCTGTTCCAGGGACTCGTCAGTGGTGTGGCCGGCGCGATCGGCTACGGCCTCGGCGTCTTCGGCGTGTGGCTGGTGCGATTCATGCAGTCGAAGCGCTCGAGCCCGAAGGCGCCGCGGTGGGCGTGGATGACGCTGGTGGTCCTGGCCGCACTCGGCGTGGTGTTCGGCATCGTCTACTTCCGGTACTGGCAGGACCACGTGCGCGACCTGATGGGTGTGCCGCGGCTGCACTGGCTCAACTACCTGCAGGCCGGCGCGCTCGCGGTCGTGCTGCTGTTCGTCTTCGTCGAACTGGGGCAGCTGATCGGCAGGCTGGTGCGATTCCTGGCCCGGCTGCTCGGACGTGTCGCCCCGCCGCGGGTGTCGTTCGTCGTGGTGGTCGTTCTGCTGCTGGCACTGGGCGTCTCGATCCTCAACGGCGTGGTGGTGCGCGGCGCCATGGGGCTGTTGAACAAATCGTTCTCCGCGGTCAACGACGAGCTGGACCCCAATCAGCCCGCACCGACAACGCCGCTGCGCTCCGGCGGACCGGGGTCGCTGGTGAGCTGGGAGTCACTCGGGCATCAGGGACGGCTGTTCGTCGCCAACGGCCCGAGCGTCGCGAAGCTCACCGAATTCAACAAGACACCGGCGACCGAGCCCATCCGCGCCTACGCGGGACTGAACTCCGCCAAGGGAATCCGGGCGACGGCGGAGTTGGCAGCGCGGGAGCTGCAGCGCGCCGGCGGACTCAAGCGAAAGGTGATCGCGGTGGCCACCACCACCGGCACGGGCTGGATCAACGCCGCCGAGGCCGACTCGCTGGAGTACATGTACAACGGGGACACGGCGATCGTCAGCATGCAGTACTCGTTCCTGCCGAGCTGGTTGTCGTTCCTGGTGGACAAGGAGAACGCACGCCAGGCCGGCGAGGCGCTCTTCGAGGCCGTCGACGAGATGGTTCGCGGACTGCCCGAGGCGCAGCGCCCGAAGATCGTCGTGTTCGGCGAGAGCCTCGGCTCGTTCGGCGGCGAGGCGCCGTTCCTGCGGCCGAACAACATCATCGCCCGTACCGACGGCGCGCTGTTCTCCGGCCCGACGTTCAACAACTCCATGCGTGACTTCATCACCGCCGACCGCGACGGCGGCTCCCCGGAGTGGCTGCCGATCTTCGATGAGGGCGCAAACGTGCGCTTCGCCGCACGCCCGGATAATCTCGGACGCCCCGACGCGCCGTGGCGCAACCCGCGCATCGTCTACCTGCAGCACGCCTCGGACCCGATCGCGTGGTGGACGCCGGATCTCCTTTTCGCCGAACCGGATTGGCTGCGCGAACCGCGCGGATACGACGTCTCCGGTGACATGAAGTGGATTCCGGTGGTGACGTTCCTTCAGGTCGCCGCCGACATGGCCGTGGCCGTCGACGTGCCCGACGGCCACGGCCACCGCTACGTCAAGGACGTCGTCAACGGCTGGGCCGCCGTGCTGCAGCCGCCAGCATGGACTCCGGCGAAGACAGAGCTTCTGCGCGGCCGGGTGACTCAGGACTACTCGCAATAGCGGACAGGCCGAGGCGCGCGAGCGCCTGATAACCGCCCACCACGTCGGTGGCCCGGTACAGGCCCAGGTCCTGCAGGGCCGCGGCCGCCAGGCTGGAGGTGTAGCCCTGCGAGCAGACCACCACCCACTCGACGCCGTCACCGGACGCCTGCGGCAGACGCGCGTCGCTGGTGGGGTCGCACCGCCACTCGAGCACATTGCGTTCGACCACCAGCGCCCCGGGCAACGGCCCCTCGAAGGCGCGCTGCGCGGCCGGACGGATGTCCACGAGGACGGCGCCACGGGACAGAGCCGCCGCCACATCGGCGGGATCGAGCCGACGAAGCCGGGCGCGGGCTCGTTCGAGAGCATGGTCGATCCGGCTGCTCACGCCGTCTTCTCCGGTTCGTCGGTCAATTCAGTGCGCACCCGCCGCAGCCGTTGCGCCGGGGTGATCTCGTAGTAGGACATCGCCGTCAGCGGGGGTGAGTAGGCGTGCACGCTGAGCGTCTCGGTAAGCATCGGCGCAACGACCGTCACGTCGTGCACCCAGCCCAACGGGAACGCGGCCTGATCGCCAGCCTCGAGGCGGCGGCCGCGCAGTCGTTCCCCGTCCCAGCGGTATTCCCGCAGGGCACCGGACAGCACCGTCAGCGCGCCCAGTGACCCGGCGTGATCGTGCAGTTCGGTGGTGTGCCCGGGCGCCCAGCTGATCAGCCACACGTCGAGGTCGTCCTCGGTGTGCAGGCGACGGAACCAGCGGCCGTCACGGGGCAGCCCGGAGGGCGGCAGCAGATGGTCGAAGCTGCCGTGAAGAACCGCGTCGGCGAAGACATCGGTGGTGTTCAGCAGGTCGGGGAGGCGAAGTCGGGTGGGTGCGGCGAACACAGACATGGGCAGGTCTCCGGATGCGGCGAAGGGGTTGACGGGCCGTTGGTCAGGCCTGACAACACTTGCGAAATCCGGGGGCTGCGATCACGGGACGCAGTGTTGCATAGATTGAGCAGATGCAGAGCACGCGATACCGCCGTCTGACCGCCGCCGCGCTGGCGCTCGGTCTCGCGCTGACCGGCTGCTCGGCGGCCGACAAGAACGGCGCGCCGGCGCAGTCGCTGCCGCCGGACGGACAGCCGGCCGCGCAACCGGGCGATGGCCCGATCGGCCTGTCACCGGACGGGGTGACCACCCGGGTCAACGTGCCCGCGCAGTCCACCGAGGAGCAATATGCGCAGGCCTGCCTGGCCGCGAAGGACTGGATCGGCGCCAAGGGCGGTGACCCGCACACGCTCGTGGAGCCGTTTCTGAAGGAGCTTCAGACCACGCCGCAGAGCGGTCGAGCAACGTTCGGCAAGCCGTGGGCGGAGCTGACCGACGCCCAACGGGCGGGAGTCATCATCGCGGTGAACGCGGCCGCCGACGGCGGCTGCTGACGGCTGGAATCACGGCGAGCACAAATGGCCAAACGAGTCGCGCTGGCACTCGGCAGCGGAGGTGCACGCGGGTACGCCCATATCGGCGTGCTGAACGAACTCGGCAGGCGCGGCTACGACGTCGTCGGAATCGCCGGCTCGTCGATGGGCGCCCTGGTGGGTGGGTTGTTCGCAGCCGGAAACCTCGACGAGTTCACCGAGTGGGCGACGACGCTGACCGGCCCGGCGATGCTGCGACTGCTCGACCCCTCGATCTCGGCGTCCGGGGTGTTTCGGGCGAGCAAGATCCTCGACGCGGTGCGCGAGATCCTCGGCGAGGTGACCATCGAGGACCTGCCGTTCCCCTACACCGCGGTGACCACCGACCTGATCGCGGGCCGCTCGGTGTGGCTGCAGCGTGGCCCGCTCGACGAGGCGATCCGCGCGTCGATCGCGATTCCCGGCGTCATCGCCCCGCACGTGCTCGACGGCCGGATGCTGGCCGACGGCGGGATCCTCGACCCGCTGCCGATCGCGCCGATTGCGGGGGCGGGAGCGGACTTCACCGTCGCGGTCAGCGTGTCCGGAATGGAGGCCGATGTCTCCGACGACGGTGAGGGTGCCGGCGCACGGCCGACACGCGAGCGGTTGAATCGGTTGCGCCGCAGCACCTCTGCGCTGCTGGACCGGTTCAACATCGGCGGCGCCAGCTTGGACATCAACGAACTCGACGGTGATGACCCTGCCGACGACGACGAGCTCACCGACAACGCGCCCGGCGCGGCGGTACCGAAGCTGCGTAGCTTCGCGGTGATGATGCGCACCATCGACATCGCCCAGGCCGCGCTGGCCCGCCACCAGATGGCGGCCTATCCGCCGGACGTGCTGATCGAGGTGCCGCGCACCGCCTGCCGGAGTCTGGATTTCCACCGCGCCACCGAGCTGATCGACCTGGGTCGCGAACTCGCCGCCCGCGCGCTCGACCGGTTCGACGGAGCGGATGCCGGCGAGGACCTACGCGACGAGTGATCAGCGCAGCAGAGCACGGCCCGATGCTAGTTTGAGGGCCATGGCAGGCAGGAATCACAACAAGGTGTTCGTCGTCGGCGTCGGGATGACCAAGTTCGAGAAGCCCGGACGCCGCGAGGGCTGGGACTACCCGGAGATGGCGCGGGAGTCCGGCACCAAGGCACTGGCCGACGCCGGGATCGGGTACACCGACGTCGAGCAGGGCTTCGTCGGCTACTGCTCGGGTGACTCCACGTCCGGGCAGCGCGCGCTCTACGAGCTCGGCATGACCGGAGTTCCGATCGTCAACGTCAACAACAACTGCTCCACCGGGTCGACCGCGCTCTACCTCGGGGCGCAGTCCATCCGCGGTGGGCTGGCCGATTGCGTTCTGGCGCTAGGCTTCGAGAAGATGCAGCCCGGTTCACTCGGCGGCGGCGCCCAGGACCGGGAGTCTCCGCTGATGCGTCACATCAAGGCCCTCGCCGCCATCGATGAGCTGGCGATGCCCGTGGCGCCGTGGATGTTCGCCGCCGCCGGGCGGGAGTACATGCGCGAATACGGCGCCACCGCGGAGCACTTCGCCAAGATCGGCTACAAGAATCACAAGCATTCGGTGAACAACCCTTACGCGCAGTTCCAGACCGAGTACTCACTGGACGACATCATGAACGCGCCGATGATCTCCGACCCGGTCACTAAACTGCAGTGTTCGCCGACGTCGGACGGTTCGGCGGCGGCGGTGCTCGTCTCCGAGCGCTTCCTCGACGAGCACGGTCTGGCCGGCCAGGCGGTCGAGATCGTCGGTCAGGCGATGACGACCGACTTCGCCTCCACGTTCGACGGGTCGGCGCGCAACATCATCGGCTACGACATGAACGTGCAAGCGGCTGCGCACGTGTACGACCAGAGCGGTCTGGGACCGCAGGACTTCCAGGTGATCGAGTTGCACGACTGCTTCTCGGCCAACGAACTGTTGCTGTATGAGGCCCTCGGCCTGTGCGGTGAGGGCGAGGCCCCGAAGCTGATCGACGCGGGCGACACCACCTACGGCGGACGCTGGGTGGTCAACCCGTCCGGCGGTCTGATCTCCAAGGGCCACCCGCTCGGTGCGACCGGGCTGGCGCAGTGCACCGAGTTGACCTGGCAGTTGCGCGGCACCGCCGATGCCCGCCAGGTCGACAACGTCACCGCCGCACTGCAGCACAACATCGGACTCGGCGGCGCGGCCGTGGTCACCGCCTATCAGCGCGCGGAGCGTTAGATCGTCACGACCTGATAGGCGCCGTCGGCGTAGCGCGACCGGATGGTCTTCTTGTCGTACTTGCCGACGCTGGTGCGCGGGATCTCCTCGATGAATGTCCAGCGCTCGGGAAGCCACCAACGGACGACTTTGTCCGACAGGAACTCGCGCAGTTCCTCGGGTGTGATCGACGCTCCGTCCTGGATGACGACGGCAGCCAGCGGCCGTTCCTGCCAGCGATCGTCGGGGACGCCGACGACGGCGGCTTCGCGCACCTGCGGGTGGCCGATGAGGTGGTTCTCCAGCTCCACCGATGAGATCCACTCGCCGCCGGACTTGATGACGTCCTTGGCGCGGTCGGTCAGGGTGATGTAGCCCTGGGCGTCGATGCGGCCGACGTCGCCGGTTCGTAGCCAGCCCGACTCGAACTTCGACGGGTCGGTGTTGCGGTAGTACGAGCCGGTGATCCACGGGCCGCGAACCTCCAACTCGCCCACCGCTGTTGCATCATTCGGGAGTTCGGCGCCCTCGTCGTCGACGATGCGCGCCTCCACCCCGCACATCGGCCGACCCTGCGTGCCGCGGATCTCCCACTCCCTCTCCGCGGGTGTGTTCGGAGCGGGCCAGGCGAGCGTGGCCATCGGCGAGGTCTCGGTCATGCCCCACAGCTGGCGGATCTGCACGCCGTATCTCTGCTCGAAGGCCTGCATCAGCGACACCGGCACCGCCGAGCCACCGCAGGCGACCAGCCGTAGCGAGGAGATGTCATGCCCGGGTTCGCGATCGAGGTAATTCATCACGTCGTTCCAGATAGTCGGAACGGCGCCCGCCACGGTGGGCCGCTGGGTCTCCATCAGGTGCACCAGGGACTTGGCGTCCATGAACCGGTCCGGCAGCACGATGTCGGCCCCGGCCATCAATGCCGCGTACGGCAGACCCCACGCGTTGGCGTGGAACATCGGCACGATTGGAAACGCCTTGTCCGAGAAGCTCAGGCCCATCCCGTTGCCGCTGCAGACCGCCATCGAGTGCAGGTAGCTCGACCGGTGTCCGTACACCACGCCCTTCGGGTGGCCGGTGGTGCCGCTGGTGTAACACATCGCCGCGGCGGCGTTCTCGTCGATCTGCGGCCAGGCGAACACATCGGACTCTGCCGCGAGGACGTCGTGGTAGCGCAGCACCGTCTTGCCGGAGGCCTCTAACTCGGAGATATCGCCGGCGCCGACGGCGATCACCGTGTGGACGGTCTCCATCTTCGGTAGCACCGGGCCCAGGATCGGCGCCAGTGACAGGTCGGCGATGACGATCTGGTCCTCGGCCTCGTAGGCGACGAACTCGATCTGCTCGGGGAACAGCCGGATGTTGAGTGTGTGCAGCACCGCGCCCATCGACGGCACCGCCATATAGGCCTCAAGGTGCTCCTGGTTGTTCCACATGAAGGTCGCGACACGCTGGTCGGCGTCGACGCCTAGGCGGCGCAGGGCGTTGGCCAACTGCGCGGCGTGTCGGCCGACCTCCTGGTAGGTGGCGTGCCGGAATCCGTCCCCGGTGGCGGTGGTCACCGTGCGATCGCCGTGCACACGGACGGCGTAACGAAGGATCTCCGCAACGGTCAGTGGGGTGTTCTGCATTGTGCTCTGCATGCGGAGAATCTATCCCCGCGCGCACCGGTGCGGACCGCGATGGACAATGGGAGTAGGACTTGAGACCGGAAGCCGGGAACAGGAGGCCGCCATGCGGGCCGTCATCGCAGTCCTGGTGGGACTGGCCGCGGTGCTGGCAGTCCCCGCCGGCGCAGCACGGGCCGATCAGTCCGCCCAGGACACCATCAACGATTTCCAGCGGCAGGGCTACACCGTCACTATCGACAAGATCGGCACTGCGCCCATCTCGCAGTGCATCGTGACCGGCGTCCGTAACCCGCACACCGTCACCCAGTGGATGCCCTACGTCGGCCCGGGACTGGGCAGCGTGAACGGCACGTTCCTGGTGCCGGTGGTGACCAGTAAGTCGATCTCGGTGTCGCTGGACTGCTCAGGGCAGAACGGCTGACTCAGGAGGCCGCGCGCAACTGCGTTGAGGTGGCCTTGACGGTGATGCCACCGTCGTAGTCGGCGATGTAGAGCCGTGAGCCGTCACGGTTGAGGGCCACACACGACACCGGTCGTCCGGTGTGGATGCGCTCGACGGTCCGCCCGCCGGCGTTCACCACGGAGATGCCGCTGCCCCCGGAGTCGCCGTGGTCGCCGTGGTCGCCGTGGACGACA
>Ga0194038_1001078_pt1 | contig 11829 bp, 14 predicted proteins | sample JunL226m_MetaG_FD_148630 | JGI IMG/M metagenome (GOLD analysis project Ga0194038, IMG submission 148630) | Anoxic zone freshwater microbial communities from boreal shield lake in IISD Experimental Lakes Area, Ontario, Canada - Jun2016-L227-6m | ecosystem: Environmental > Aquatic > Freshwater >...
CACCTGTATAGTCGGGCGCGGCTGGCGCACTTGGCGCAGGCCCTAATCCTAAAAATCCACCACCACCCATGTCATTCTCCTTTTGATTTCCTTAAAGGACATTGGATGTCAAGCCACCGACAATCCTCTTTCCTCATAGCCATAATTACCAAATCCCCATCCATATGGGCATCAGGTATTTCAGCTACAACTTTAAAGCCTAAGTGTCGGTTTAACCTTAGTGCGTCCGTGTTATTAGCACAGATTTGCCCTAGTATAACGCTAACTCCTAGTTTATTAAAGGGGTAATCGAAAGCCGCCCACAATAAATCCCTACTCATCCAATTTACTTCGTCTACCGCAGCGATGTGCATTTGACATGCATTTGGCATAAAACTACAAAACCCTACGACTGCCGCTAAAACTCCATCTATTTCTTGTCCAATACAGACTGTTTCTTGGGGTAGTGGGTAGTTCATCATCCGAACTAGCCAATCGCCCATGTATTGCTGATTTTCGGTGGTTACTGTACGCAATTACAGTACACCCCCTCGTTCCATTACATAATCGGTAGATGCCCAATGAAAATCAATACCTTGCGATGCAACATTCATGTTAATAGATGCCGCAAATCCTGTTCCCGTAACACCCTGCCAATTTTTGGTGGTAATCAAATAACCACCCCAACTGACTTTATCCCACTTATCCACATCCCATTTAGCCACATTTAATGTTGCTGGATTAAAGGTTATTTGGTTGGTTAATGGTACGGTTTCAAAGTCGGTCGAAATTCCACATAAAACGGTTGGCAAACCATTGTCTGTTTGAATAATAGGGCGAATTAAAGTAAATCGTTTTAGTTGGCCACGACTTTCAAAATAGCTGTATGCCTGCTGGCAACTTCCAACAATGTTTGAAACATCGTCTGTGTTGGTGTCAAAGAATCTACCAACATAGCCATCACCGCCAAAGTGCATATCTTGGTCACCCGATACGGTAAAGCAGTAAGCTTCAATTCCAGTAAATCTAGCCCAAGACTTGTTAATGGTGTTCATGACATATTGTTCCATCCCGCCATCAACAGGAATAGACAAAAGAAGCATATTTTCAGCGGCTAAGTAATTAATTTGCCAGCCAAAGTTTTGTGCATAAGCGGAAGCAGCAAGAGAAACAGCATAAAAAATCTTGTCTGTTAGGTTAATTCGTGGGTCAAGTCGGTCAGACTGAAGCGCAGCAGTCAATGGTACTAAGCCATCTTGGGTAAGTAAAAGTAAATCACCGCCCCACTTAAAGAAGCATCTACGGCTAAAGGTTTGCCCCATTTGCCATAGACCTTTCATAGCCCAGTTATTAGGGTCTGAAGGGTCAAATCCTTGATACACAAGAATCTCTCCCATGCTAGATACAAACACAGCAAAGTCATCTACACCATAACCAGCATCTAATGTCCATGTACCCATAGCCTGCAAGTACCCGCCATTACGGAAAAATGCGCCTAAAGCAAAGCTAGAAGCCGCGCCTGAGATAGATACAACATCAAGATACCAAAAACTTAAACTATTCTTTTGGCAAAAATATAGCCTATTTTTAAACAAGTTTACATTGGTAAAGGTGTTGCTATTTACGCCTGTAATGCCCGTAATGGTGTAAGAACCGACTACCGTAGCGTTTCCGCTTGGTGCAGAAGCCATTGTGTAGGTAAAGGTACTTGCGCCAGTCTTAGTAATAACATAAGTACCGTTAAATTGGGTTGGTGTAACGCCCGACAAAGTAACCCTGTTGCCAGTAATTAAATTGTGCGGTGCAGCAGTAGTAACAGTAGCCGTTAGATTTCCTGTGCCACCCCTAGTAATGCTGCTTATTGTTTGGGCAGTCTGAGTGGTAGCCATGTACGCCCAGCTTGTGCCGTCATAAATCAGGGCAGGATCAACGCCATTTACCGCGATAACAAAGTCACCACCCGTAGTGCTAATATTGACAGTTTGCCATTTTGCATTGGTTAGACCGCTAAAAACTACTGTAGCTGGGTCATTAGTAGCATCGTAAATGTTACCTTCAGCAAAGGCAAAAAGCTTGTAGCCCCTTGAGTCGTTGTACGGATAGTTTACGATTGTGTAGACCTTACCCGTGATGCCAGTAGAAAGCTTTACATAGCCTTTTCTTAGTTGTACATCTGTAGGGGTTGGCCAAAAATTGACCATTTGTACCGCGTCTAATGGGGGCATTTCAGCCAACGAATCCCTAGCATTCCAGCCACCTATGGGCGCGGATAAAGATGTAGTATTTGCAGTTCTACCTTGAGCAGCCATGTTATAATATCCCCATACTTAAGATAAGGGGATCATTATGGAACAATGGCTTGATGTAGTTGGATTTGAAGGTTTGTATGAAGTTTCTAATCATGGTCAAGTTCGAACTGTAAAAACTGGGCAAATTAAAAAAATTACCACAGATAAAAAAACTAATAGACCATTTTTGAATATTTGGAAAAAAAATAAACAATCTGTTATTCGTATTCATAAATTGGTTCTTGAGGCGTTTGTCGGTAAAAAACCCGATGGAATGGAATGTTGCCATAATGATGGAAACCCATTTAACAACCATATTAGCAATCTTCGCTGGGATACTCCAAAAAACAATCATGCTGACAAAGTTAAACATGGAACTACCAATCGAGGTGAGCGTTGCGGAACAGCTAAATTGACGCTTGAACAAGTTAGAGCCATTAGAAAAGATGATAGACTTCAAAAAATTATTGCCAAAGAATATAAAGTTCAACAAAGCATTATTAGCAGAATTAAAAATGGAGTTAGATGGCAACATGATATTTAATCTATGATCCATAGTTGGAGTCTGGAATATTTGCCCAACCAATCAATACAGCACTTGGCTGTGGAGCAAAAGACAATGTAGCAGAACCCTTATCGTTAGCCTTAGCAACGCTTAAATAACGCTGATAATCTTGTTGTAATGCGGTAGTGTCAAAAGACTTAATTTGGAAGTATTTAAGCTTAGTTGCCAATACAATAATATTGTCATCTAGTACAGTTGTATCAGTATCAGCAGTAAAGCTATTCTTTACATTACCTGACGCATCCCGTACAAATCCCTTAGAACGGTACTCAAAACCAAGATATTCTTGGGTATTGTAAGGTGGCCAAATCTGAAATTCGTTACCAAGAATACGCCAACGAACTCTAGGCCCTGTTGAAATATAACCCGACTTTAGCCATTGCCATTGCTGGGCATCGACTGGGCCAAGCATCTGCCAATGCTTTGTCTTATCCCAATGCGTATTATCTGTAATGGTTTCGTAGTCAGGTGGCAAGTCGTAAATAGTCTTGCTAAATGTGACAGTTCCACCGACAGAGGTAGCTGAAGCTAGTTGGGTAGTTACAAGCGATGTAGAGTTTGTAACCGTATCGATATAAGTATCTTGGGGAATGCTTGTGCCAACAATGGAATAAGTGTTATCAAGACCTGTTGTACTAGGAATGTTGCTTAGTACATAAGAACCATTTGTAGTATCACAGGTCGTGGTAACGGCTGTGGTATAGAAGCGATATTCCAGTTCTAATGCCTGCCAATCGTACTCCTTAACCAAGTTGTACCCTGCGCGGTTCATCAAAGCCAAGATTTGTTGCACATCCTGACTAGGATTTCCAGCTACATAGGTAGGAATGGCTAAGTTTAGTTCAGAAGTTACCTGCTGGACAAGTTCTAATAGGTTGTAACTCATTTTTATATCCTTTTACTTGGTTTATTTACCCAAGTAGTTGGGTTATAATGATTCGGAACAGAAGGCAGTTTCCGCTACCTTCGCCCCTAAACAACACAACTTATAGGAGTTGCTATGTCTGAAGCTAATTTTACCCTAACAAAAGAGTATTTACATCAAGTTTTTGAATACAAAAACGGTGGGCTATATTGGAAAATAAGCAAACAAAATGTTTGTGCTGGCAATAGTCTTGGAACTTTAGGTTTAAACGGCTATTTTTCTACAATTATCAAAAAAAAACCTTATTTAATACATCGTTTAATTTTTTTGTTTCATTATGGTTATTTGCCTATTACAGTTGACCATATAGACGGCAATCCATTAAACAATAATATTGAAAATTTAAGGGAAGCGACCCAATCAGAAAATATATGTAACGCAAAATTGTACAAAAATAGTACATCAGGCATTAAAAATGTTTATTTTGACAAAAATGCAAACAAATGGGTTGTTCGATTATCAATAAACCAAAAAAGGGTGTTTTTGGGGTTATTTGAAAATTTAGAACTTGCCGATCTCGTAGCCCATGAAGCAAGGGATTTGTATCACGGCAAGTTTGCTAGGCATAGCTAATCTACAGTTACTTCTTCTTTAGATTTACGGGTTTTTGGCTTTTTTTCAGTCATCATAGCCATAAGTGCATCAATTTGCGCTTGTTGTTGGGCTAATTTTTTGTCAGATTCAACCTTAATTTTTTCGTTTTCTTGTTTTAATGCGTTAATTTCGCCTTCACGCTTGTCAGTTTCGGCTGCGCTCATGGCTAGATTTAAAAATGCCTTTGCTTTATCGCGGAACGCATAAGGGGACATTCCTGCCGCCATTCCCATGCGCTGTAACTGCTGATCTGACGCTCCTGCAATAGATTCTACCGTGTGAAACTTCATTGCGCGTAATTCTTCAGCTTGCGACTTGGACACCAATGGCCATTCTGCTACAGGTGTGCCAATAACTTGTTCATCATTTGCGCCCAAACGGTTCTGATAATTAGCCCATTGTTGCGGAAAACGCTGTTTATGGCTATTTAGCACATAAGTATCAATTTCAGTCAAGGTATCGCCAGCTACACAAATATGGACAAAATCGAACTCTTTGTATATTGGTCTGCCTGCATCTATTGATTCTTGCTCTTGATGTATAGGGCGTTTGTAGAAACGAACCTGTAATCGGTTATCTGCATTTTGCTCATCTGATGGTAAAGCCATTTTTAATTCTCCTCAAGGTATTAAGGTAAAAAGTTAAACAAAAAAAGGGCTACCCTTTTGAGGTAACCCTTCGTTTTTACTACAAAAAACTATTAAACACTAGCCTTGCTAAACCAACCATAATCGCCTGATGCCATAGAAGCACCTGACAAGTATGTACCAGCAGAAGGAGTTGCTTGGAAAGTTGATGCGTTAATTGTGCAAGTTGCTGTCGATACACCGATTGCTGCACCTGCTTGTGCAAAAACATAACGGAAGCCGTCAGAACCAAACACTTCAGCACCTATAGGGCCAAATGTTGCTACTGATGTGCCAGCAGAGTTTGGATTGGTTTGAGCCAAATTAGCCAAATCTACGCCAGCTAGGGGGGTAATGGTAAATGCCATGATATTTCCTTTTCTATTCTATGTTAAGTGGTTGTCAGATTAAGAACCTGTCAATACACCCTGTAAGAAGCTGTTAGAACAAGTAAGATTGCCGCTCCAGCCATACAATTTTACAATCGCGTCCTGATTGATGGACTGACGCTCGCCACCGATAGGAACGAAATTACGCTCTTTGTGTGGACGCAAAAAGATGTAGTTTGTGTTCAACAAATACATATAAGTAGCTGTTTCTTGTGCGCCATAACCACCACCCAATACCACATCAGCAGACATACCGCCACCGTAGAACTTGAGGGAAGCAAAACCAGCAGCACCTTCTTCAACACCAGCAATACGCTGAATAGCTTGTAAAGAGCCAACATAGTATTGATACAAAGTGTTACCAGCAACAATTAAGTCTACTTTGTCTGTGCCACGAACAGATTTGATTGCGGCAGTAGTCATAGCAGCTTGGATTGTAGTAGCGGAAGTAGCACCAGTAGTTGCTTGGTTCTGCCAAAATGTCCAGTTAGCACGGTTAATACCACCGTAAGTACCTGAAGTAGGTGATGTTGATACAGCAGCAGCCAAACCAGTAATGTTCTTACCGCCATTACCTGTACCGTCACCATAGATGTCAGTAGAGATACGGTTTAACAAACGGGCTTCAGAAACTTGCATACGACCATCTAAAAGGTCAATGATTGCTTCTTTAGAGCTATTTTGCAACATTTCTAGACCACTCATTGTTACGCTATCTGCGTACTGAGTAATAGAGAATTGAGCAGCAGAAATAGGGCTGTCAGGAGTGATGTTTAATACTTCGTAGCCACTATATGAAGTAGCGTTGTTAGTATTTGGGTCGTTGTACATGATTTCTTCCAAAATCACATTACCGCCTGAGAATGGGCGTACATTACCCTTAGAGTTCAATCTTTGTAGGATTGCGTTATTTTGTGTTAAGTTATCTGCCAATACACCGCTACGGCTTTGAATGGTTGTAGCGATAATATCGGTAATTGCGCTATTTGCGAATGCCATGATATTTCCTTTATTAAATTAAGTTAAACCCGACCACTCTCTGCTTCTGACAATTGAGCCATCAACACAGAGCGTCTATCCTTTGCATCTGTCTTAGACACCTGACCGCTAGGAGTAACGGACTTCGGACTAACAGCAGTTGCTTTAGCTTTAGCTACTTGTTGTGCCTTAGATGCTTGGTTACTTGCTGACTTCAGGAGTTTGTCCTGTTCCAGCTTGTAAGCTTCATCGTTCATACGCACAGCTTTTGCATAAGCCGTTTCAAGGTCTTGGGCTAAACCTCGCTCAAGTAGTTGAGCCATATCTTCCCTAACCATTTCAAAGTGCGGAAACCGCCCCTTGTCACTACTAACCCGACTGATTTCTGAGGTCAATCGAGCATTTTCTTCTTGATCTCGTATCGCTGACAGTTGCTGAACTTGTTGCTGAGTAGCTTGAAGTTGTTGCATTAACTGTTGTTGATACGGGTCTACATACGCCTGTTCAGGTGTCTGTATTGAATCTTGATTTAATTGTATACCGTAATCTTGTGCAAGTCTATGAAACATCTGTACTTTTTCTTGGTACGGTGCTTTAGACAGAATCATGTGGGCGCGACCAAGATTGTTAATCCAAGCTACTGGATGGATATTTTGCGCCTGAAGTTCAGGAATAAATGGCCCAATAGCCTGTGTTAATTGTCTTGCATTGTCGGCTTCTGCCTTATAAGCAGATACGCCACGCTTGTATTCAGCTTCCCGCTGGTTGGCATAATCGGCAAATTTGGCAAATTCTTCTTTGTCTAAAGGCTTTCCATCTTGCATCTTGTCCCAAACATCCCTGTACTCTTTTTTCCAAGTAGTAGGTTTTTGAACATTTAATTCAGAATCATCATTAGTTTCTGCCACCAAGTCAGGTTTTTCAGGCGTATCGTCTTGGGTTTCTTCGGGCTTGAATCGACCTTTTTCGTCATGGTTTTCCGTACTGTCGGTTTCTTTTTCGGCTGGACTGTCATTTACCTCAATCTCCTTCTCTACAGGGGTTTCTTTTGTGCCTTCTTCAGCTTGGTCAATTGCGGCTTCTAACATCTCTCTACGGTCTAATTCTTCGCTCATTTAATGCTCCTATCTGTAGTTAAGTTTTTCGTACGCAATTTCAGCTATTTGACGCTTTCGGGCTTCTTGGTCTTTTTTTGAAATTTCATGCACTTTTTGTTGCGTAGGCACATCATTGCCAATTTCAATGCAGTTATTCCGCTTTAAGTTTTCGCGGTGTTTAGACCGAGAAGATACCCATTGACCGTCAGCCATAGAGATGTGGCCTTCAATGTCAGACATCACCATCGGGGCTTCCCTAGACTTCATAGCGACCTTATCTAACCATGAAGCCTTTGCTGCTTCTAGACCAATAGTAGGTGTCCACCATTCAATAAAGAAATCTTCATCGCTTTGTACCGCTTTTACATGGTTATTTTCTATCCATCCACAATTAGGGCATTGCATCACATTCTCCTTATTAAATCAGGTATTTGGTCGTATTCATTAGGTCGCAGACATATTACGCTGTCGTACCATTTAGCGTTTTTCCAACGCCAACAGACAAATTCTTCTTTAGGTAGTAAGACAATGGTTTTAACGCCCAATGCACCTGCCAAATGAGCCGTACCTGTGTCTACTGTCACAATGCCCTTCATAGCCTTCATATGGCTTGCAGTCTTTACCCAATCTTTTTTCCATCCGTCATCAGGAAGCGGGTGAAATAAACCCTCAGAATTGGGATTTAGGCTGTATGCGTCATCTCCGACCAGTTCTGCCATGTGTTCGTGAGCAATAGACTTGATGTAATACAAAGTTTGCTTGGATGCTTCCCAATTTACCCCGATTTTGCTTGGAATATTGCTTGGGATAGCGTGTAAATAGCCTTCAGAACCCACTATTTTTTGTTTTGTTACTGGGAACATTGATTTAACGATAGGATGAGCCAAAGAAATGTAATAAGGCAAAGACATAGAGCCAATCCAGTAATCAGATTCAGTTGCCGAGCCTTGTGCTAGATCATTGCTAAAGACATCTACAGCGTCTATTTGTCCTAATAGGTGGTGTAAGGTACTTTCCTGCAAGACTGTGACCTTTTTCGCGCCAAAAGCCTTTAACGCAGGCAGGAATCTAGCAAACATCAAAATATCACCAAATCCTTGCTCCATTTGTACAGTAATAGACTTACCTAATAAGGATTCACCTCTCCAAACTGGCATTTTTAAGGATGGCGCATAACCTACAGCTTGTTTGGCAACTATTTCAGGATGCCAACGGTATTCAAATAGTCTAAAACCAGCGTCATAGCGTCCAGCGTGTAGGTGTTCGTATGCTAGTTTGTATTGGCTGTCAGCGTTTAGTGAAGTAGTAGTAATAGTGCAGCCTCATCGTCTAGTTCCTCTAGGCGTCTAGCTTCCATTACATGAAGTTTTGCTTGTATATTAGCAACTTCTTGTCTGTAGGCCACCGCTTCAAGGATGTTATCCCGTTGTCTTTCAAGGTAGCTTATAGACCGTTGTAAATCTTCTGTTTCAGCCAACGGTATATCAGCCTTAACCTCTTGTTTTAATTGTACTTTAGATTGCTTAACTTTTGCAACAGGATCAATTAAATCCTTAAATGCTTGTTTGCGCGATGCGTTAGCATCTTTGGTAGTTTTTTCTAATAACCGTTGTCTTGCGGCTATTTTTTGTTGAATCTTTTGGATTCTGCGTAATTCTTCTTTTGTCCATCCACCATCATCCCCACCTACAGGATGAAATAGTATTTGAAATGCGTTTAATTGAAACGCACTTTTTTGGAAAGCTGTTTGAAACATTAGACTACAGGTTCAACTGGTGGCTCTACAGGGTCTACAGGTGGCTCTATTGGGGCAACAGGCTCAACTGACCACGGAAGTGGGGGATTCACCACACTAGGCGTATATTGCGCTGTAATCCACTCTGTAATCTTGTAGGTGTATTCCTCAAACATCCAACTAGGGGTGTAAGTTTGCACCCAACCCATAACTTGTTCTTCAGTTAGTTCCTCGTAAGGAGTAGCTGATTGTGGGTCGCTAGTGGGTACATCTGTAGAACCCTGCATAGCTGTACCAAACTGCTCGTCTTTTCCTTCATAGTTCCAATAAACCCTAAATACATATAGGGGTACGCTATCCTTAATTGGATAGGCTTCCATGCCTGTGATTGTTGTTGTGAATTCGATTGTCATTGTTTTTCCTTTAAATTAAGCTGATACCCAAGCTGTGCCATTATAGAAAACTGGACATTTAATTGCGCCACCACCTGTAAGAGTGCCAAGATAAATGGGAGCTAAAGCATCTGTAACATAGGCTCTCATTCCTATTACTCCTGCAGGGAGAGTTGCTACTGTGTAGCCTGTGCTTATTACTAAAGGGTTTCCAGTAGCTAGAGTTCTAACAACACCAGCACCATTGGCTTTTGTAGCAATCGTAGCTGTATTAGCTGTGGTAGTCCAATCTACGCTTAACCATTCGCCTACTGAACTTGAAGTATAGCTGTTATATAGTCTAAAGGCTTGTGCATTGGTAGAGTTGCGTTGCGCTAGAGTGTTGGCGGCATCACGGTAGAGGAATAAATCAGGAGAGCCTAATGCAGATGTAGATGCCCATGAAATTCTGCCTGTTGGCAATAATCCAAAATCTCCTGTTGAACTATAATTAAAAACATGAGTTGGAGTAGTTTGCATTACTACCGCAACAGCACCATTTGAATAGTTTTCAAATCCGCTATCAGGTCTTGATGCAAAAGAGTAGGAAGGTAGCGAATTACTTCCATTACTAGCCAACACCTGACCACTCGGCACATTAATATTATTAGTAGTAGTAACTGCTGCTGTAGTGGTAGGGGTATAGGCAGAGGCTACAGAGCCTAGTTCTAGTTGATTATCAGTCATTAAAACGCCTGAAATTCCATTACCAGCGTAAATTGCTAATGAACCATCGTTTTCAACTCTAAATTGAATGTTTCCAGTAGTGGTTGCAGTAGTTGTGGCTGTTAAAGAAACTCTATACCAACCATTGCCCAAAGAAGATATTGCGCCAGTACCGCCACCGCCAGATACACCAGTTAATGCTCCTGTGCTTAAATTGTAAGAACAATATGCATTTAAACCGCCAAAAAGAATTTGTAAAGCACAAAAATTGTAACCATTTGCTTTTACAACTTGACTTACTGTATAAGTATTTCCTGAAAGAGGTGTAACTGTATATTGAAGTGCATGACTACCTGATGTAACGCTTGGAGTTATTGGGAATGCTGTAGTTGTTCCATCTGGTGCAGTAACAGCAGAACCAATTGTAATGTTTAAATTTCCATATATTACATTTGTTAATAACTGTGAATAAGTAAATAAATTATTCCCACCCTGTAGGTTCAGACTCTTATCAATTACAGCACCATTAAAGCTAGACGCTCCTGTTACTTGTAGGACACCAGTACCATTATCGTAGGATTGGGCTAATAAAGTATTGCTAGAGGCTTTTAATGTAGTAAATGCGCCTGTATTTGCCGATGTATTGCCGATTGTTGGTGGGCTAGATAAATCTAATGTGCCGCCTAATGTAACTGTTCCTGTGCTTGTTATTGGCCCACCAGTAAGCGTTATTCCATTAACTGTTCCGCTTGTTGCTACAGAAGTAACTACACCAGTAAGACTTGAACCTGAACCACTAAATGAAGTAGCCGCTACTGAACTAGCAAAAGTAGCTGCTGAATTTTGGTCAATCGTTAAAGCTGTTACTTGAGTAGTCGTTGTATTTGGCGTGACTTTTACTACTGCTTTTGCGCCCCTAGCTGTAGCACCCCAATTTTCTGTAGCTACGCCTTCTAAAGAAGATTGTGGATAAGCGTCTGCTGAAGTCGTACCATATCCTGCAAGCTCAAACTTACCTAGACTATCACCACTTAAAGGTGCTTGAGGTGCGGCAACACTACCCCTAAACTTACTGACACGAATAGACGAGCTATTGGCATCACTAGAATAACCTCTCATAGCAATACGAGAAGTTGAGTTGTTATCTCCGACTGCTCTAATTTTAATAGTCGGTACAGTCGTGGTATTTACACCAAGATTTGCAATATTAACTAAAGTCTTAGCGTTTAAGTCGACTGCGCCTGTAGCACCTGTATAGGGTACATAAGACCCCGATAAAGACGGAAGTTGAGAAGTAGGGACAGTTCCACTTGAATCAAGTGTAGCTACTCCGTTGGCTACTCCAGCGTCTAATGATGCAGAAGTTCCTAGTCCTACGATGTCATGGGTATCATTCCAGTTAGACGGCCTTACTACTGTTGCGTCTGCTTCGTCAGGAATGGCACTTACAAACTTATGCTTGACTGTTATGGTCATTGGACACCTATAATTTTGCCATCAGACCCACGCACTACTGTCTTAGGGCGGTTATGTTGAGCATTAATTGTATCTACTAA
>Ga0194038_1001079_pt1 | contig 11828 bp, 12 predicted proteins | sample JunL226m_MetaG_FD_148630 | JGI IMG/M metagenome (GOLD analysis project Ga0194038, IMG submission 148630) | Anoxic zone freshwater microbial communities from boreal shield lake in IISD Experimental Lakes Area, Ontario, Canada - Jun2016-L227-6m | ecosystem: Environmental > Aquatic > Freshwater >...
AAACTTGAACTTCAGGGCTACCCGTATCGTTTGCGCTGCGCGCGTTTTCTTTGACGATTTCCGCCGTTTTAATATCAGCAACTGCCATTTTTAATACTCCTTACTTGCGAACACATGAGCTTGCACCCAATTTGTGTCGTGCGTTATTAACAAAATAAAACAAAAAAGCTTTATAAATCAAAGCCATCGAATTGTAGCAGATAGAGCCCACCGTGACTAGATTAGGATGCATTATGAAATAATGCTAGCTTTAGCGCTAATAACAGTTATTCCAATTGCATGATAAATTGCTTATAAATCAAGGATGTAAGCAATTTGAAGCTTTTACCCTTTAATCTAAAGAGCTATACGAGTCAGAACCATGAAAAAGAGTATTTTTACCCCCGCTGTACTAGCAATCGTCCTAACCCCAAGCCTAGCAAATGCCTCCTTCTTACCCCCTGACTTGATTGATGGATTTGCCAACATCATCTCTTGGGTAGTTCTTATTGTCTTGCCGGTAGGTTTCATCGCAGGCTTTTGGTATGTCCACATCCTTCCAGATACGATTGCCAAACGCAGACAGCACCCACAAAGGGATGCAATACACGCTCTTTGCCTCCTCTCCCTCTTTGTAGGGGGATTGCTTTGGCCTTTTGCCTACCTCTGGGCATATACCCGTCCAACGATGTACAAGCTTGCTTATGGAACCGATAAATATGCGCCCTTAGAGAAAGAGCATCAAGAGGAACAGGCTGAGGTGAAATAGGCATGGAAGCACTGATCCTTGGCATGTATGCCGCCATTGTTTGGCTGATCTTTTTTAAATACAAATTACTGCCATGGAATACCGTTGCAAAAGTAATTGTTTTTACGATTCCGGTTGTTGGAATGATCACCTTGATATTGCTGCTCAATATTTTTTCACCCTCATCTAGTAATGTCGTTGTTGTTAGAAATTCAGTTGGAATTGTTAGCCAAGTAAAGGGTCGTGTTACCGAAGTCCCTGTAACAGTGAATCAACGCGTTAAAAAAGGCGATGTCCTTTTTAAAATTGATCCGACTCAATATCAGGCATCTGTAAATGCGCTAAAAGCCAAACTCAAACTGGCAAAGTTGCGCGTAAAAGAAAATGAAGCTCTTGTTAAAGGTGGCGCTGGTAATCGCTTTGATTTAGAAAAAGCGGAGGCAGATCTTGCAGAGCTTAGTGAGCAAACCATTCATTCAGAATATGATCTTGAGCAAACCATTGTTCGTGCTCCAAGCGATGGTACTGTGGTCAACGTGCAATTACGCCCCGGCGCTTTTGTAGCAGCCTTCCCAATAGCTTCTGTAATGACATTCATGGAAGACACTCCTCAAATTTATGCCCTCTTTAATCAAAATGAATTACATCAAATTGAAGTGGGTAATGAGGCTGAGTTTTATATTCCCAGTTTTCCTGGAAAGATCCTAAAAGCAACAGTAGAGTCCATCATTTTAGCGGAAGGGCAAGGTCAAATTAGTGTTAGTGGCAACCTGCCTACCACTGGATTGAGAGAGATTCCAGTCAATCGTTTTGCAGTCAAGCTCGAGATGGATAATCGTCATGCTGAATTATTGTTACCGGCCGGTGCCGTTGGTGATGGCGCAGTCTATACCGATCATCTTGCATTCTTACACATCATTCGCAAAGTCATGTTACGCATTAGCACTAAGCTGAACTACATCATTCCAAAGTTACATTAAAAATGGAGATGTTTAAGTTCAATATGCACTCGCTTCATAAAGCTTCACTCTATTTTCTGGGAAGTATTCTTTTAAGCGCCTGCACCATTAGTCCTTTGAAAAATAGCAAAGAGCTACTCGACCAATCTATCCCTAGCGCTAGCATTCCAGAGCAATATCAGGGAGCTAATGGGGCTAGTCAGGAGCAGGCAAATGTTGATGATGCTTGGTTAAAGCAATTTAATGACTCAGAACTGAATGCTTTAGTTGCTGAAGCCCTCCAAAATAACCCCAGCATACGGATCATTGCTGCACGTCGTGTTCAATCAGAGGCTTTAATTAATGCCGCTGGTGGCGCACAGTTCCCAGGAATTAATGCTATCGGCAATACCGGTAGCAAAGTAGGATCTAGCGGCACTGGTCTTAGCGGATTCTATATTGGTGCTAATTGGGAGTTCGACCTCTGGGGTCGTGTCAGAACATCGATTGCGGGTGCCGAACAAAATTCTAAGGCAATCAATGCTGATCAAGATGCTGCCCGCCTCTCTCTGATTGCGACTTTAACTAAATCTGTTTGGCTTGCACGAAGCCTCCAGGAGCAGGCGCAGTTAGCCAAAGAGAATGCCGATGCCTCTGCAAAAATTGCAGACTTAACTCAGGTTCGAGAAAAAATTGGCGCATCTTCAGTCAATGATGTCGCAAACACAAAGATGAATGCTGCTCAAGCACAGGAATTGGCGTTGAATGCAGCGTTATCGCGCGATCAAGCATTACGCGCTGTCGAAACTCTCGTAGGCCGTTACCCTAAGGCTGAGCCATTGAAAACCACTGCTTTGCCAGCCCTTCCAAAACCGGTTGCACCTGGCTTACCAGCAGATTTATTGGAACGCAGACCTGATTTAATTGCGGCCGAAGCCCGCGTTAATAGCGCCTTCTATCTTGCTGATGAAAAACGACTGGCTAGACTGCCTAAAATTAGCCTAACCGCTGGTTATGGCTATATCAATAGTCAAATTTTCACACTAGTAAATGGAGCAAGCACCAGCTTTGGCGTTGGTGCCAATGTGGCGCTTCCCTTATTCCAGGGTGGCGCAATTGAAGCGCAAATTGCTTACCAAAATGCTGAGGCACAAGCAGCGCTAGCCAATTATGGCAAAGTCGTTCTTGCGGCTTTTAATGATGTAGAGAATGCTCTTAATGGTGAAGCTACTTGGCGTGAACGGAGTGATTTATTGCAAACACAGTTAAAGCAACAAAAAAATGTGCTCAAAAGTACTGAGTCAGAGTTCCAAATTGGTAGAATTGATCAGCGGCAAATTCAGCACCAACGCATCAAAACCAATACCACCGACATCAACTGGCGCCAAGGTCAAGTAGATGCTCTTGCTCAACGAGTTAACCTTTACCTTGCCTTAGGTGGCTCTGCCGATTAATCGCCTCAACAATTCTATAAATGAAAAAATTACTATTTCCTTCACTCATCTGTTGTGCACTTTTAATCCCAACGCATTGTTATGCACAGTTTTCTTCAATTCTGGGGCCCAGTAAAACAGTAGCCCAACAAAAGCAAGAGATTCTGAAGAAAAATGAGGAAATTTTGCAGCGCCTCTATCAAGCTCAACCTAAAGCAAAAGAGCTTATTGAGAAGTCAGTTGGTTATGCAACCTTTAGTAACTTTGGAATGAAGATATTAATTGCTGGCGGAGGCACAGGTTCTGGTGTAGTCACCAATAAAGGCGCCAATAAAACGGTATATATGAATATGGCTGAAGTCCAGGCTGGGATAGGTCTTGGAATTAAATCATTTCAGAATATTTTCATCTTCCAAACCGAGTCTGCACTAAACGACTTCGTCAATTCTGGGTGGACATTTGGTGGACAAGTAACAGCAGCAGCCAAATATGAAAAGAATGGTGATGCATACCAAGACGCCTCGGTAGTAGCTCCTGGTGTCTTGATGTACCAGCTCACTGATTCAGGTATAGCCGCTGAAATTACTGGTAAAGGAACTAAGTATTACAAAGCTACCGACCTCAATAAGTAGGTATCTTTGTAGTTACTTTGGCAGCCCTCAAGGTGTCATTTGCGCGTTGAGCTTAACTTGACTAGGGTCATGCAACTTATTCAAGGCAGATAAATACGCCTTAGCAGAGGCAGCAATAATGTCAGGATCAGTACCTACACCGTTCACGATGCGCCCACCTTTAGCCAAACGAACCGTTACTTCGCCTTGTGATTGCGTTCCTGAGGTGATTGCATTGACTGAATAGAGCAACTGCTCTGCCCCACTCTTAGCAATCTCTTCTATAGCATTTAAGCTTGCATCCACTGGGCCATTACCTTCAGCCTCAGAGCTCACCTCTTTATCGCCCATACGGAAAGTCACACGAGACTTAGGACGCTCACCCGTTTCTGAGTGCTGGCTTAGTGAAATGAAGTGGTAATGCTCGCCCTCTTCTGAAGCTGCAGAATCTGACATGATGGCAATGATGTCTTCATCAAAGATTTCAGCCTTTTGATCAGCTAAAGCCTTAAATCTAGCAAAGGCCTCGTTTAAATCGGCCTCGGCTTCAACAGTAATACCCAATTCTTGTAAACGCTGTTTGAATGCATTACGGCCAGACAATTTACCCAACACAATTTTGTTGGTAGACCAGCCCACATCTTCTGCACGCATGATTTCGTAGGTCTCACGATTCTTTAAAACACCATCCTGGTGAATACCGGATGCATGTGCAAAAGCATTAGCGCCAACCACAGCCTTATTAGGCTGTACCACAAAGCCCGTAATATGAGAAACCAGCTTAGAAGCCGGAACAATTTGGCTCGCATCGATACCGCACACCATATCAAAGTAGTCTTTACGTGTTCGCAAGGACATCACAATCTCTTCCAAGGCAGTATTACCAGCGCGCTCACCTAAGCCATTGATAGTGCATTCAATTTGACGCGCGCCTCCAATCTTGACGCCCGCCAATGAATTGGCTACCGCCATACCTAAGTCATTATGGCAATGCACTGACCAAATGGCTTTATCAGAATTGGGAACACGTGTACGCAAAGTCTTAATGAATTCACCATACAACTCTGGCGTTGCATAACCAACAGTATCCGGAATATTGATAGTGGTAGCACCTTCATTAATCACTGCCTCTACTACCCTGCATAAGAAATCCATCTCAGATCGATAGCCATCCTCTGCTGAAAACTCGATATCTTCCGCCAAATTCCTCGCAAAACGAATAGAGCGTTTTGCCTGCTCCAAAACTTCTTCTGGAGACATGCGCAATTTGACTGCCATATGTAAGGGGCTAGTCGCCAAGAAGGCGTGGATGCGTTTTGCTTTAGCAGCCTTTAGTGCATCGGAGGCACGCGTAATATCCTTGTCATTTGCTCGCGCCAATGAACATACGATGGAGTCTTTGATAGTAGCGGCCACAGCAGAAATCGCTTGGAAATCGCCTTCAGAACTAGCGGCGAATCCTGCCTCAATCACGTCTACCTTCAAACGCTCTAATTGACGCGCAATTCTTACCTTTTCATCCTTGGTCATTGAAGCGCCAGGGGACTGCTCACCATCGCGCAAGGTAGTGTCAAAAATGATTACTCTATCGCTCATCACTTCTCTCCGGTTTTAAATGCTGTATTAACAATGACTCAATTTAAATCTTAAAAACAAAAACCCCAGCAATTAGCTGGGGCTGGTATGTAGTGGTTAATGGATTATTTTGATCTCATCAACTCAGGCCTTACCCGCCCCAAGCTTTAGGCTTAGTGCTAGTAGAAGGAGCTTGTTTAAGGAGAAATTCATCAACATGGAATTAATATACCCGAAAAATCCAAAATTAGCTAAATCGTTTGCCGCTGAGTCGTTCCCAGGCCCAAATCACATAGCCAGAGATGGAATACACCACAAATACGCCAAATAAGGTCAAAGGCGGGTTGGACGAAATCAGAACAAAGGTCAAAATCATGAGGACCATGACGCCAAACGGAACCCGATAGCGAACATCTAGAGCTTTACCACTATAAAAACGCGCATTAGAGACCATGGTTAGGCCGGCATAAACGGCAATAAAGAAAGTGATCCAAGGAATCAAGGTATCGCGCACTGGAATCTTATTGTCGTCTGCTAACCAAATAAAACCTGCCATTAATGCGCCGGCTGCTGGGCTAGGCAAACCTTGAAAAAATTTCTTATCCACCACGCCTGTGTTTACATTAAAACGGGCTAAACGCAAGGCAGCCCCAGCACAATAAGTAAATGCAGCTAACCAACCCCATTTACCCAAATCTTTCAAAGCCCACTCATAAGCAACCAATGCTGGAGCAACCCCAAAGGAGACCATATCAGCAAGTGAGTCGTACTGCTCACCAAAAGCGCTTTGTGTATTTGTCATCCGGGCTACGCGTCCATCCATGCCATCGAGCACTAGTGATGCGAAGATGGCAATCGCTGCAGTCTCAAACTGATGATTCATCGCATTGACGATTGCAAAAAAACCGCAGAACAATGCTGCAGTTGTAAAGGCATTTGGCAGAAGATAAATGCCTTTACTCCGTAAGCGCGGTTTTGCTGGATGCAATTCTTCTACTTCGTAATCAATCCCATCACCCAGCGCTTCAATCCAGGGCTCATCAGTTGACTCTATGCGTCTTTGCGAAAGGCGACTACGATCTATACGGCCACGTCGACGAAATGTTGTCAAAGAATGTCCTAGTAGTAAATATTTTTGATTAATCTAGACCCGGTAAACGAGCCAAAGCTGTGTTTGTAGCAAATACTTTATCGCCAACACTGACTAAAGGTTCAGCAGTCAATGGCAAATAAACATCCACCCGGGAGCCAAAGCGAATAAAACCATAACGTTCACCAGCCTTCAGGCGGTCTCCAACATGGATATAACAAAGGATACGACGGGCGATTAACCCTGCCACCTGCACCAAAGTTACTAACTGGCCATTAGCATCAATCACAACAGCATTACGTTCATTTTCTGTAGATGCTTTATCTAAATCGGCATTTACAAATTTACCCGGAAAATACTGAATCTCTTTGACTGAACCGTTTACAGCGCTGCGATTGGAGTGAACATTAAAGACGTTCATGAAAACGCTAATTTTGAGCGCTTCCCGACCAGCATAAGGGTCATTAGCCTTTGCAACCACCACAATCCGACCGTCTGCTGGTGATAAAACCAAATCACGACCTAAAGCAGGAATCCTTTGTGGGTCACGGAAAAACTGCAAAACAAAGATGAAAATAATCCACAGCGGCCATGACCATGCAATGCCACCTAAAAAATGAACCAATAAAGCCAAAGCACCCACTAGCGCTAAATACGGCCAACCTTCTTTCGCAATAATGGGGTGTGGATACATCATCTCTGTTCTAAGCCTTTTATATAACTACGATTGTTTTAATGCTTAGTTCTTAGTTTGATCTACTAACTTGTTCTTAGCAATCCAAGGCATCATCGCACGCAACTTGGCACCAACGATTTCAATTTCATGCTCTGCATTTAAACGTCGACGAGAAATTAAGGTTGGAGCACCTGCTTTGTTTTCTAAAATGAAGCTCTTTGCATATTCGCCAGTCTGAATATCTTTTAAGCACTGACGCATTGCATCCTTCGTTTCTGCAGTCACGATCCGTGGACCAGTCACGTACTCACCATACTCTGCATTATTAGAGATAGAGTAGTTCATGTTGGCAATGCCACCCTCATAGATCAAGTCAACAATCAACTTTAGCTCATGTAAGCACTCGAAGTAAGCCATTTCAGGAGCATATCCAGCTTCAACCAATACTTCAAAGCCAGTTTTAATGAGGTCAACTGCGCCACCACATAAAACAGCCTGCTCACCAAATAAGTCTGTTTCAGTTTCTTCACGGAAGTTGGTTTCAATGATGCCGGCACGACCGCCACCATTTGCAGTTGCATAAGACAAAGCAACGTCACGAGCTGAGCCCGATTTATCTTGATATACAGCGATCAAATGAGGAACACCGCCACCCTGTGAATATGTACCACGTACAGTGTGTCCAGGGGCCTTAGGAGCAATCATAATGACGTCTAAATCGGCGCGTGGTTGAACTTGACCGTAGTGCACATTAAAGCCATGGGCAAAAGCGAGTGCGGCACCCTGCTTAATATTGCCATGCACTTCTTTAGCATACACATCACCAATTTGCTCATCAGGCAATAGCATCATGACAATATCAGCATCTTTAACGGCTTCAGCTACTTCTTTTACCGTCAAGCCAGCATTAGCAGCTTTAGTCCAAGATGCGCCCCCTTTGCGTAACCCAACAGTCACATTAACGCCAGAGTCTTTAAGATTCAACGCATGTGCGTGACCTTGTGAGCCGTAACCAATGATGGTAACTTTTTTGCCCTTAATGAGGGACAAATCAGCGTCTTTATCGTAAAAAACTTTCATGCTATTTCCTTGTGTTGAAAAATATATATCGATTGCTTAATAAATTAAAAAAATTAAACCTTCAAGATACGTTCGCCGCGCCCAATACCAGAACCACCCGAGCGGACAGTTTCTAGAATCGATGCACGATCAATCGAATCAATAAATGCATCTAACTTGGCACCATCACCAGTTAATTCAATGGTGTAGCTCTTATCCGTTACATCAATAATGCGACCGCGGAAGATATCAGTTGTGCGCTTCAGCTCTTCGCGCTCTTTACCAACTGCGCGGACCTTGATCATCATCAGTTCACGCTCAATATGAGGACCTTCAGTCAGATCGAATACCTTAACCACCTCCACAAGACGATTTAAGTGCTTCGTGATTTGCTCAATTACATCATCTGAACCAATGGTGACAATGGTCATACGGGATAAAGAAGAATCCTCTGTCGGCGCAACACTTAAAGCTTCGATGTTGTAACCACGGGCAGAGAACAGTCCCACTACCCGCGACAATGCACCTGGCTCATTCTCAATCAGAATGGAAATAATGTGTCGCATTAGAGTTCCTCGCTCCCCAAAAGCATTTCAGTAATGCCCTTGCCCGCTTGAACCATAGGCCAAACGTTTTCTTCTGGGTCAGTTTGAAAATCCATAAATACAGTGCGATCTTTTAAGCGGATAGCCTCCTTGAGAGCGCCCTCAACGTCAGATTTCTTCTCAATCAACATGCCAACGTGACCATAGGCTTCAGCCAACTTCACAAAATCAGGCAAAGAATCCATGTAGGAGCTGGAGTAACGCTTGTTATAGGTGAGCTCCTGCCACTGACGAACCATTCCTAAGTAACGGTTATTCAATGAAACGATCTTGACTGGTGTGTTGTATTGCTTGCAGGTAGAGAGCTCTTGGATACACATCTGAATCGAGCCTTCGCCGGTAATCGCAAAAACATCCGTATCCGGGAATGCCTTCTTAATGCCCATAGCATAGGGCAAGCCTACGCCCATAGTGCCAAGGCCACCAGAGTTAATCCAACGACGGGGCTTGTCAAACTTGTAGAACTGAGCAGCCCACATTTGATGTTGACCTACGTCAGATGTGATGAAAGCATCGCCGCCTGTCAGTTCATATAGCTTCTGTACAACGTATTGTGGCTTCACGATCTGAGAAGCTTCGTCATACTTTAGACAATCTTTTTTACGCCACTCATTAATCTGTTCCCACCACGCGGCAACTTTCTCACCGTTTTTACGTGGGCCGGCAGCTTTCAGTTGTGCAGTCATTTCCTGCAACACCTCTTTGAGGTTACCAACAATCGGAACATCAACCTTCACGCGCTTGGAAATTACGGAAGGATCAATATCAATATGAATGATTTTGCGTGGATGGCTAGCAAAGTGAACAGTGTTACCAATCACACGGTCGTCAAAACGCGCACCAATTGCAATTAACACATCACTGTGTTGCATCGCCATATTGGCTTCGTAGGTACCGTGCATACCAAGCATACCGACAAATTGCGGGTTAGTTCCAGGAAATCCACCAAGACCCATCAGGGTATTGGTCACTGGATAACCTAACAATTCTGCAAATTCTTTCAACTCTGGCGCTGCGTCAGCAAGAATCACGCCACCACCGGTATAGATGTATGGGCGTTGCGCTTCTTGCAGCAAGCTTACTGCCTTGCGGATTTGACCGCTATGCCCCTTTACTACTGGGTTATAGGAGCGCATCTCCAAGGTTTCTGGATAAACAAATGGTCCCTTGGCAGCAGAGACATCTTTTGGGATGTCGATCAATACTGGACCAGGACGACCGGTCTGCGCAATATGAAAGGCTTTCTTCAAAACCAATGGCAGATCTTTAACATCTTTTACTAAGAAGTTATGTTTAACAATTGGGCGGGTGATACCGACAGTGTCAGCTTCTTGAAAAGCATCTTCACCGATGGCATACGTTGGCACGTTACCGCTGATGATCACCATTGGGATCGAGTCAGTGTAAGCAGTCGCAATTCCGGTAACCGCATTGGTTACGCCTGGACCAGAGGTCACTAATGCGACGCCAACCTTACCAGTGGCACGCGCATAACCATCAGCCGCATGAATTGCTGCTTGTTCATGGCGCACCAGGATGTGCTCAAACTTGTTTTGTTTAAAAATTTCGTCGTAGATAAAGAGAACTGAGCCGCCTGGGTAACCCCAAACGTATTCAACCCCCTCTTTGTGCAAAGCCTGCACAAGCATCTCGGCACCAATCATTTCTGGAGGTGCGGCTTCGGGCTTTGAGTCTACTGAGTCTTTGTTAGCCTTATTGGCTAAAAATTCGGCGCTGCTTGTATTCATTTTCTTTCGTCCTTTGCAATTTTCGGCAAAAAATTGTTTGGTCTGTTCTATCTCCTGCTTATGGCCTGAGTTCGAACGGCGCTGCTACCGGAAAAAACCACTTCGTAAATGAGATTCTTGGTAGTAAGCCTTATATTCTATAGCAATCCCCTAAAATAGCCCAATTCTTACAGATTCAGGTCTAATCCATCGCATGGCATCAGCCCAAGAACTATCTGACTTTCTAAGCGGTATCGAGCGGCGTGCGTTTAAGCAAGCGGTTTATGCCGTGCGTGATGATGATGCTGCTTTAGATATTGTTCAGGATGCCATGATCAAGTTGGCTGAAAAATATGGAGATCGGCCAGCGACTGAACTACCCCTAGTTTTTACTAGAATCTTGCAAAATAAGATCCATGACTGGTTTCGTCGCCAAAAGGTCAGAAATACCTGGGTCACCCTATTTTCGAATATGGGCAAGAAAAGTGATGAAAACGACGATTTTGACCCTTTAGAGTCACTTTCAGCGCCAGATGACAGTGAAATTCACCAAGATGGGGCTCAAAAGCTAGAGCAAAGTCAGCTTTTACAGGCTTTGGAGTCAGAAATTGCTAAATTACCTGTACGTCAACGAGAAGCCTTCCTAATGCGTTATTGGGATGAGCTAAGTATTACTGAAACTGCCAAAGCGATGAGTTGTAGCGAAGGTAGTGTCAAAACACATTGTTCTAGAGCATCACAAACCTTAGCTAAAGCATTGAAATTAAAAGGAATTACCCTGTGAAACACTTTGATGACCAACTGACCGAGACCCAAGCAGACCAATTTGGTCGCGCTAGTGCTGCCCTGCTTAGCCAAGGCGCCCAAACTCTGCCTGCAGGGATTAAAGATCGTCTCCATGCCGCTCGAATGAAGGCCCTTTCTGCCAGAAAACCAGAAAAGCTACTAGTTCAAAAGCCAGCATTTGCTGGAATAAATGGTAACTGGGGCTCAAGCACAAATGGCGTTTGGGATACGGTAGGCTGGGTTGCTCCAATAGTTGTCTTAGTTTTTGGCCTGATTGGCATTGCTCAGTGGCAAGAAGATTCACGTATTAACGATATTGCCGAAGTGGATGCAGCCCTTCTTTCTGACGATGTTCCGCCAGACGCATATGCTGATAGTGGTTTTATGGCCTTCCTTAAAAACGGTCCTCTATCTGACTCTGGTGATGACTCTGCAAGCGCTTTGCAAGGTAAATAATTTCACACCACTTAATGTTGCTCACTATGAAGTCTTTACTTGCTAGCGCTTCTACAGCGCTGGTATTTGTTTTTTTCGGATCGGTAGCATCAGGCGCCATGGCGCAATCAGCACCGAGCCCTTCACCTGGGAAAACTGCTGCTAT
>Ga0194038_1001082_pt1 | contig 11809 bp, 6 predicted proteins | sample JunL226m_MetaG_FD_148630 | JGI IMG/M metagenome (GOLD analysis project Ga0194038, IMG submission 148630) | Anoxic zone freshwater microbial communities from boreal shield lake in IISD Experimental Lakes Area, Ontario, Canada - Jun2016-L227-6m | ecosystem: Environmental > Aquatic > Freshwater >...
CTCGACCCCCGCACGCCGCCGCAAAGTGCCCCCCGTTCCCGCACCTCCTGCACAAGTCGTTCTTCTCGCAGATCTGCGCGAACGCGTGCTCGCGCTGCCCCTCCGTCATCTCGGGGCTCGTGTACATCCAGCCCCGCACCCGGCTGATCCCGTGCTTGTACATCCGCGCCAGCGTCTCCGCGCGCTCCCACGCCTCGAGGTCCTCGCACCGCGGCGTCAGCGGCGCCACGCGCCCCACGAACCCCTTCGCGCACACCGCGCCCCCCTCGCCCTTTCCCGCGTGCTGCCGCAGCCGCTCGTCGATGTCGCCCGATTTCCCCACGTAGAACCCGCCGTCCTTCAGCTCGAGCACGTACACCCCCTTGTCTCCGAGCGGCGGCAGCGGCGCAGCGACCCCGTTCCCCAGCACAAACTGCGACGGCTTCACCCGGCCCACCACGTGCGGGCCCGCGCGGTCCCGGGGTTTCCCTATGACGTACGGGCTCGCGCGCGTGGGCTTCGCGATGAGCCGCCGCACGGGCGCCACAAACTGGCACTCGTCCGCCCAGTGCCCGAGCTGGCGGCACCGGAAGCAGCGCATGCTGCAGTCGTCTACGGTGGTGGCCATGTTTTACGAGGACACCGCGGGAGAGGGCACACGTTGCGATTTTAATAGCACGCGCCCCGCCCGAGGGCGTGAGGCACAACAAAAAAACGGGCGGCGCTATTGCAAGATTCGCTGCCTATTTACGCGATGCATCCTCAAGCCCCAACTTCCTTTTGGCCAGAGCAATCTTTCGCTCATCCAGAGAGAGTTGCTTCTCCTCAAGCTCGATTTCCTCCAGGTCCCTTGTACGTTTGCTTCCTGCTCCATCTGAATGATGTTTTTCCGTGTTTGATGACTTTTTTATCGACACAGACTCTCCAGCAACGTCTCCATCTGCTTTGATTCTGCTTCTGTCCCCGTTCATCACACGGGTTAATGTCATCTCCGCCAACTCTCTGTATGGACTTTCAACCACATCCTCTTCCAAGATAGACAGTAAGCAAACAAGTCCAGATGCAGTCATTGTAGGGGTTGGAATGTTCTCATAATCTGAAAAAATGAGAATCATTATTGAAAAATCGTAACATATTTTCAAATACAAAAAAACCTGCAAATCTTGCATATGAGCAGTATGGCATAATCCTGCAATAGTGCTCATGTTCCATCTGAGAGAGATCTGCGAAAACTTCATCCCCAAACACGTTTGCTGAATTTAATCCAGCAACAGCATTGATGAAATCATATACAGACCATATCTCGTATCCAAACTCATTTTTCTTTCCTCTTATGAAAGTATCAATGCCTTTGTTTTTATCAATGAAAAGCATTGTGAGCTCAGACATTTTTCTAGCGTGGCGTGGCGCGCCTGTTTTGTGCTTCAATCACTTTGCCAACCCTTAAATAGACCTTTTTAAAACCCCTGACTGTTCAGAAAGGGCGCGGGATGCAACAAATTCAAAATTTGCCCGTTCATATGTCCAGGAGTCACCCCGTTTGAAAAAAAATCCACTCTAAAACTCAATCAGTTTTAAACCAACAGGCGCGATTTAATAATCGCTCATGTGTCGTCGCGCAAAAATCACGTCCTTTCGCGCTGCAGCCCCCGCTCCTCGTCACCAGAGCGCCCAGTCCCCATGGAAGGGATCCTCCATCGGCGCCAGGGAGGCCCAGTCGTAGTTGAGCGTGCTGTCCAGGCCAGGCTGGGGGAGCGATGCCACCACGCCCAGCCCCCGCTTCCAGGCCTCCACTTCAATCGCAGGCGGCATTCCCCAGTCCCAGGCGACCGTCTCCCACTCGCCCGCCGCAGCGAGGACCTCAGCGCTCCAGTTCCAGGAGAGAGGAGTGGCCACTGCCGTCACAGGCGCCTCCAGCATCTGCACCCCGCCATCCCTGGCCCACATGGGCATCGTCACGTCCCTCCACGTCCGGTGGGACCAGACGTCCCTGATAGTCTTTGGGGATACTCCAAATTTTTTGGCCAGGCTATCGCTCTTGCCATGGAGAGCATGCTTAGCGCCACCCAGGCTCTGCCTGTAGCTGACATCACGCATCCTCATCAGCTTGTACTCGTATATCTTCACCACCTCAGCGCGCTTCAAGACAATCCTACGCCTTGGAAACAATGACTTTGGCTTATCCTCGCGTGGCATGGCACGATTTTTTGAGACTGTTTGTCAGACTCCACCTTATGTAGCCTTTTTTAAAACGGGGGTCGCATTTAGTTTTTAAATAAAATGGTTCCGCGCTCGTGCGCACAAAAACGGATGTAACTAGTTTTAAAAAAATGGCCCCGCTCTCGTGCGCAAAAAAAACCGGATAAAAAATAGACACACAAAAAAACTTCATTATCCATCAACGGCTCAAAAAAAAGCCGCGAAAAAGGGACAGAAGCCACAGAAAAACCCTCCCCAGCCCAACTCAAAGCGGCACGCAGGCCGTGATGTATCCGTGCACGGAGCACTCGATAAACGCCAGCGTCTGCCGGGTGCCAGCGCACGATTTCTTGTTCGGCCCAGCGCAGATGAGCGTGATGTGCGAATCGTCCTCCATAAACACCACGGCCGACGTATCCGACACGTGCATCGACACAATCTCCAGATCGTCCACAAGATGCGCATCCAGCGCCTGGTCGATCAATACGTGCACCCCGCGGAGATCCGAGTAGAAATCAGGCAAGTTCACTGTGATGTGCATGGGGCCGCAGCGAGGAGCGAAACCGAGCGCCTTGGCGCAAATCCCCTTGGGGTTCTCGAGCGCCTTGTCGCTCACCATGATGGCAAACGTATTGGGCACCACCGGCGCCATGAGGTACTCCGTGACGAGCTCCTCCGGATCCACCACAGTCGAAACGGGGGCCAGCACCGCCTGCAGCATCTGCCTCGCCACATCCTCCACTGGGCTGCGGGCGCTCTGGAGATACTCCTCCGCCTCCGGCGCCACGTGCTCCACCAGCCAGCGCTCCCAGATCCCCCAGTACTTGGCGTCGTCCTGCTCGCCCTCGAGGAGCGGCTCCAACACGGTGGTGAGGGTCTCGTCCTCCTTGGTCAATCCCAACACCAGAATGCGCAGGATCGCCGCATCCGACACGAGCTTCGGCTTCCCCACCGCAGGATCGACGCCATTGCCCTTGGGCCCCACCTTGGCCGCCGCCACCAAGGCCGCGTGGCGCTCCATCACCAACGCAGCCGCATTCGGAGAGGGGGACTTCGCCGCCAGCTTGCGCATCTCCATGGAGAGCACGAGCCCCGTCGTCAGCAGCATCGCCACACTCAGCTCCAACGGAGGACTGGGCGCATCCTTCACCAGCGGATAAAAGTACCCACACGAGACCTCCTCCGTCATCGGCCCGAGCGCCCGCTTGGCATCCTCCTCAAACGAACCAGAGTAGCGCGCAGTCGCCACCGCGTGCTGCGCGGCAATCATGAAGCCCTTGGGGCCCTGCACCTTGCCAACGTGCCCCTTGCGCACCAGCACCGACCCCATGTACGCCGCCAGCTCCTCCTTGGAGAAGGGCAGGAGCCAGTCGTTGCCCTCGAGCCGCATGTGGCAGTGGTCGTGGCTCGTCGACACCAGGAAGCGAACGGTCAGCGAGTAGCCAAACAGGCACCCCCACAGCGCGCTGCGAATCGTCTCGACGCTGCTGTACGAGCACCGGTCCACAATCACGTAGCGCACCAGCGGGCCAATCTCGACGCTCTCCAGCATCTTTCCCAGATTCTTCTCCTTGGACGCGTCGCTCGACACGACAATCGCCCTGTCGTTTCCTAGCAGCTCCGCGAGGCGCCCCGCGCAGGTGCTCTTGCCGGTCCCGGGGATCGCCGCCATAAACACCAGCGTCAGCGGCTTGGGGCGCAGCGAGTGCATGGGCACCCACATCTGCGGGCTGTAGTCGGTCGCGAGCTTCGTGAGCGGCAGCAGCGCCGTCTTGAGCCCCTCCGCCAGCACGTTATTCCGCAGCGCCTTGTAGATGGCGCCAAACGAAAACCCCTCGCCCGCCGGCGTGTTGGGCACCGAGAGCCCGCGCCGCACGGCATCCGCCCACGACCGGTTGCCGGAGATGGCAATGGCGAGGTGCTGATACGGCCCGAGCGCCTGCAGCTCCTCCACCGTGCTCGGGGCCACGCACCGCGGGTCGTCCTTCCACGCCGACGCCTCCATCAGCTGCCAATCCTCCTCGCGCTTGCTGGCCCGCATCACGGAGCGGTACGCCTCGTCCGTCACCAGCTCCACAGCAGACGGGACCATGTGGTTGACAATGTCGAGGTACGGCGCGCCCGCCACCTTGAAGATGGTGTCCGACGAGCGACCAAACGCCGCCATAAACGCCGCCAGCGTGTGCACCAGGCGCAGAAACTCCTCGCGCCGGGCGGGATTCACAATGTGCCACCGCCGCATGTGGCCCAGCGCGTCCGAAAAGAGCGAGTCCACGTCCACGGGCTCCCCATTCTGAATCGCCTGCTGCGCCTTCTGCATCCACGGACGGATGCACATGGTGTAGCAGGTGTAGCAGGGCTCCTTGTTCTTGGTGCGCTGCTCCTTCCGCCGGGCGTACTCGGCCGCAGGAGCCATGGCCTTGGCGCGGTCCTCCGTGAGCAGAAACGACATGCCCCGCGACAGCGGCATGGGGCGGCAGGACCCAACGTCCTCGTGCTGGCAATACAGGTCGTACGCCGCCCACACCTCCTCCGAGCGAACCGAAATGGTCATCATGCTCACTCCGTCCACGTTCTTCGAGATGCGGACAAAGACGGAATTGAACTTCGACGCCTTCACCTCGCGCCCGTACTTGGACTCCAGGAAGCGGATGAGGCCAAAGAAGAATGGGCGCAGCACGACGTCGTCCACGGCAACGAGCCCAAGCGCCTCCTCGATTGTGTACTGTCGAGAGGGACCAAAGTTCTGCAGCAGCTTCATCCCGGTGTCCACCCGGCGAATTTTCTTGGGCGCCTTCAGCGGCACGGTCTGCTTCATCACCAGCGATAGCCGCTCCTGCAGGTTCTGATCCCAATACTCGCCGATGCGCTGCGCACGCATCCTGCGCCACTCCAGCTCCTGCAGCTCCTCGGCGTTCAAGAGATCCCGCGCACAAACGCCGGCAGGCAGCTTCTCCCACCCCGGCACCACCGAGCTTGCGCCAGCCGCCACAGTAGTCTTCGCCGGCGATGCCAACGACAGCGGCTCCAACGTCAACACCGATGACGACTGCGGCTGCACGGTCGACACCGGTGTCGGTCTCAACGTCTTCACAGGTGACGACCGCTCCTCCACGGGCATCCACTTGCGTAGGTAGGCCAGCGCGTCCACGGTGAACGAGTCCACGTCTCCTGGCTCCACGGCAAACACCGGTGAAGGCTGTGGCTGCACGGGTGACACCGGTGATGCCTGCGACTCCACGACCAACACCGGTGATGCCTGCTGCTCCACGACCAACACCGGTGACGTCTGCTGCTCCACGACCAACACCGGTGACGTCTGCGGCTGCACGACCAACACCGGTGTCGGCTCCAAAGTCCTCACCGTCACCGGCTTGCAATCGACGCCGAGCCCTGGCAAGAGCTCGGGATCGAATCGTCCCGCGGCGTCCACCCCCACCGCAAGCAGCGGCCACTCGTCGAGATCCGTCACACACCACGTCACCCAGCCCTCCATGATCGTCGTGCTGTCCAGCCTGCAAAAGTCATACGTCTCGAACGACGTGGTCTGGACGTCGTTCGCCCTCAGCACCAAGCACATCATGTCGATCCGATCCGTCACAGAGGCGTCGTCCGACCAAAAGGGGAGCGCCGAGCCGGCAGCCAGCGCCTCGCTGACGAGGTTCCCGTTCAGCAACCCGCCGTCCAGCGGATCCAGCAGAATGCACCTGGGAAAAAACAGGCCACTCACCGACACGCCGCTGTGCGCGAGCGTGTTCTTCATCTGCCACAGGTCCAGCGGCGTGAGCTCCGCGCCGTTGGGCTTGGTTCCCCCGTGGATCACAAAGTGGTCCGCCAGCGGCACCGAGCCGTGCTCGCCCAGGTCGTGCACCACCAGCTCGCCGGCGAGAGACCACCCGGTGCGCTTGAGGAACATCGCCAGCCCCGAGCGCGTCCCAGCCGACATCTGCGAATCCACGACCGACTTGAACTTGCTCAGGTACCGCTGCTCCTGCCCGTTCTTCGTGCAGACCACAAACAGCACCCCGTCGGTCGAGGTGAAGCGAATCATCGAGCCGGACACCTTCGCCGTGAGGATCAAACGACGGAGATTGGGCGACCACTCGTTGAGGTTGGTGAACTTGCCCCCAGCGGCAATGACAGCTTGGGCGTAGAAGCGGGGTCCAGGAGCATCCAGCGCATGCGACGAGCTGAAGCAGCAAAGCACGCATCAGCAGGTGCCAACAATAAAAAAAAATCAAAATAAATAAAAATAACGCAAGTACCATGCACCGACGTTGGTGGACGGAGAGGAAATCGACGTAGAACTGGAAAGCATGGCGTGCGTGGCAAAAGTGGCTTTGGCTTGCTTTCGCTGCTTATATTGACACCGGTGTCTAATCCTGATATCAAAATTGTAGGGGGTGTGTTTTTGATATCAAGAATGACTTATCTTGACATCAAAATGGTAGGGGGTGTATTTTTGATATCAAGATGGACTTATCTTGACGTCAAAATTGCAGGGGTTGTATTTTTGATATCAAGATGGACTTATCTTGACGTCAAAATTGCAGGGGTTGTATTTTTGATATCAAGATGGACTTATCTTGACGTCAAAATTGCAGGGGTTGTATTTTTGATATCAAGATGGACTTATCTTGACGTCAAAATTGCAGGGGTTGTATTTTTGATATCAAGATGGACTTATCTTGACGTCAAAATTGCAGGGGTTGTATTTTTGATATCAAGATGGACTTATCTTGACGTCAAAATTGCAGGGGTTGAATTTTTGATATCAAGATAATATGCTATATAATCAGCAGCCACTCTGAACTTCACTTGAATTCCACGGTATGCCACGCTTTTTGACTAGTTTGCGCCGCTTGCATTTTTCTTTTGTAGCTGTAAAAAAGCCGTGACATTTTTGTGCCACGTATTATTTTGAGATGCAGCTCTTCGTTTTTTTTTCCGGACGCAAGGACAGCATGAGCAGAGGTATAACCAATAAATGATTTTTTTTTGTGGTATATCGCAGTATAAAAGTCTATGTTTTAAACACCGGTGAGAGTAAGCTTGTGGATACTTTATCATTTGTTATCTGCATCGTATACAGCATTCTAATCCAATGGACGATTCAGCAGGAAACAGGGACGGACGGAACAGACTTCCGCCCATTCAGTCTATGCTCAACCCGACGCAAACGAATCAGTCGGACGTGATGTCGCCTGGTCAATCTCCAGCAGATTATCGTCAGATGATCATACAACTGGTGAATCAAAATAGGGATCTGCAACGCAGGCTGCATTCGATGGAACAGGGAAATGCGCAAAACGACACCGGTGTCGGTCGCGCAGCCGGCGGCAACCCCGGTGGAACTATGCCGCGGCAAGCAACAGGCGGCAGCCCCGGTGGACCTGTGCCGCAGCAAGCAACAGGCGGCAACCCCGGTGGAACTATGCCGCGGCAAGCAGCCTACGCAGGCAATGCATACGACCAAAACAACGGCGGATACCCCGGCGCCCCGCCCCGAGCCCATGTGGATGCAGGCGGCGGCGGCCATCAGGAGGACGACGACGACGACGACGACGACAGTCAGGATGCAGAAGACGACGCCGGTCAGGACGACGACGACGACGGTCAGGATGCAGAAGACGGCGCCGGTCAGGACGACGACGACGGTCAGGACGACGACGATCAGCATGCAGACGGCGGCGCCAGTCGGGACGACGACGAGCAGGACGACGATCCCGCTGCATGCTCAGAAGGAGATGCAGACGACGACGTCCGAAAACTCGGGTATGTACGCAGAGTAGGAAGAAAAGTACGAACAGTCGAATACGCCAGAAGTGCTTTTAATGTTAGATTTGGGTCGGTCCCCGATTACCTTTTGTTCATGTATACCACTGCAACGGTCAACCATTCTGGAGATTTTTTCAAAAAGCTCCAAGACGTGAACAAGTTTCACATGGACGCTGTATTGCAAAGAGCATATGAAAACAGAATGCTCGACCTGAATTCGTTTGAAACTATGCAAGCAATCGACGATGTGGCATACCAGAATTTCATCAGGGGCTATGCCAGAGGATTGAAGCCAATATCGAAAAACGACACAAGATGGGACATCTTCTGGAAAATGGCAACCTCGATGACCACTGTGAAGGAATTGCGCAATATGTTGACACAGGTTCCATTGGCCACAAACATACCGGTGTTCACGGACCGGGCAACAGATGGTGAAAACACGGTTGTGATATCTGAATTTATCCAGGGTTTGATAGAAAGACAGAACAACCCCAAAAAAACCAAGCACCACATATACAATCTGAACGAGGATATGCGACGCGGGCTTGGCATGATCACACAGTTTCTCGCCAGATTCTGCGCTGCCTTGAACGACAAAGATTTACAGTCTAGGCAAAGAAAAGACAGGACGGTTCTGGCATCGGTCAATGTTCTATCCATGCTCCTGTTATCAGATGGATTCTTCTGTGTGAAGGAAAACGCGACCACACAAAATCTCGACCTGTTTGGGGAGGTGAATTTTTATCGCTTCATGCTGATGGCGGTCGCCATCATTCACAAAAAAAACGAGAATGACAGCGTTGCACAAGCATTTAAGCCGATATGGATACGGACCAGATCGCTGTTCGGCAGTGGAGCCGCGAAGCTTATCGGTGACAAGGTGGTGCGTTATACCAACGAGTCAGCGGTCGTGGTGGGTTCGATATCCCACAGAGGTCCTATAATCTATCTCATGATATCAACGCCAGTTGGCAGAATCCACGAACAAGACACTGTGCAGCTGACACAAACAGATCGCGCACACTGGATGTATACGACTGCGCAGTTTGCTTTGCTTGCCAGCAACAACATCAGCACCGCTCGAACATTGGTTCAAGATGAATGTATCAGCCACCGGTATTTTTGCAGGGCTGCACATAATCAGCCTCACATCTCCGAGAGGCTCAAACGGAAGAGGAAAGACGAAATCGAGTCTGTGTTTCCTGCAATCGATAACATGGATACCCTCTTGGAGCACGCTGTGAAAATTGTACAAATCGCGTTTCCGGGGTGTATCAGCCCGCTGTTTCAGAAGGCAATTCCCCGTTCTTTGCCACGCGATTCAGTACAAGGTGGCCGAGCGTGGGACAGTGGACCTGTCGCTCCAGCATCCGTCAGGTGTGGATCTGGCGCTTTCTCAGTCGGCAGGGGTGGATCTGCCGCTCCAGCATCCGTCAGGGGTGGATCTGCCGCTTCCTCAGTCGGCAGGGGTGGATCTGCCGCTCCAGCATCCGTCAGGGGTAGATCTGCCGCTCCCGCATCCGTCAGGGGTAGATCTGCCGCTCCAGCATCCGTCAGGGGTAGATCTGCCGCTCCAGCATCCGTCAGGAGTGGATCTGCCGCTCCATCAGGCGTCAGGGGTGGATCTGCCGCTCCATCAGGCGTCAGGGGTGGATCTGCCGCTCCAGCATCCGTCAGGGGTGGATCTGCCGCTCCAGTATCCGTCAGGGGTGGATCAAGCGCTCCCGTCGCCGCCAGGGGTGGAGGCAACGATGACACTTTCACTGGGGCTGCTGCCCCCGTTCCCGTCGCCTGGGGCGCAGATGGAGCCTGGGGCTCAGAACCCGTTTCCAGAGCGGCCAATCCAGGCGCCGCTGCTACACACGACGCTCAGAGTGTCAATTGGTCTTCATTACAACGCAACCTTGACGGAACCCAACCAGTGGGTGGAGGATGGGGCGCAGATGCGTTTTCCACAGCAGGCCTTTCAAATCTCTTTTGTGGAGACGTCACTACTGGGTCCGTCGGCGGGGCTGGAAGTGTCGCAGGGGGTGTTCTCGAAGGATGCAGCCACGATGTTGCCACCACTCCTAGGACTTATGCTACCGAAGCCGTCTTTCGAACGCTTCTTCATGGCTATAATGACTAAAACACCAAGGTCAACCGCCCAGGACCAAGGACCTCGCACACCAAGGTCAACCACCCAAGACCAAGGACCTCGCGCACGCACCCCATTGCATCCACGCACTGATAGTTTTTCCTTGCCTATCGCATCCACGCGCTGATAGTTTTTTCCCTGCCTATCTGTCCACGCGCCGGTGGTCTTTTCCTTGCACCACGCAGCCGTGCTGACGCGCACACAAACACACCCATTTCAGAATGAATCATGATTGAAAAAAACAGGCTTGCCATATTTAGTCTTGCCACCCCCTCTCCCAGCCCCCCCATGTCCCATCCTGCGACGCGTCGCGGCGATTCCGTGCTGAACATGCTGATACTCTGCACCCTTCTCATTGTATTCTGGGGGGTCCACTCGTTCGTATCGGACGTGCTGGCCATCGCGCACGCCTCCTGAAGTATTTGATGCCGCTCTCCTCCCCGCCAATGAAGATGGACATGGCCAACTGCGCGCTGCTCTTTTTTATGTTTCTCCTTGCCTACACCAGCCACCTGGCTGCCGCGTTCGCACGCCCCGGCGAACGCCCGCCTCAGAGCACGGGCTGCCTGCGGATCCGCGTAGAGCAGCCGGCGGCGAAGAAGGAGATCACGGCCAAGTTTATGCTGGAGAAAAACGGCTAGAAATGAGTTTGATATCGAGATTATTCTGTCTTCATCTTGATATCAAAATATGTCAGTCTTGATATCAAGATTCGTTTTTTCAGCGTTGACGTCAAGATTCATTTTTTTTCTCAATCTTGACGTCAAGATTCATTTTTTCTCAATCTTGACGTCAAGATTCATTTTTTCTCAATCTTGACATCAAGATCCAATTTGAACGAACAAGATATAGACACAGCGAAAACGCGCCCTATCCATTATTAAATCACCCTCTGCGTGCACGGGGCTGGTAAAAAACTTTTTTTGTATGAGTGTGTCTAGCGCCCCTCTGCAACGGTCGCAGACCCTATTTAACCCAGCCAAACACGAAAAGGCATCCCAGACGCCACGCACGCCACGCAGGAGAATGTCGCAGCCGACGCACTCGCAGTCCTCGCAGGCCTCCTCCTTCCTGCAGGCCTTCAGCCAGACCTCGCAGGGCGACCCCCAGCGACCCACAGCGCGCCGGCGCCGCCGCCTCGAGGACGACGACGAGGGCGAGGGCGAGGGGGGCTGCCCCCCCAGCCCGCAGCGGCGCCAGCGCGTCGACGCGGGGAGCCAGGCCAGCGCCGCAGCGCCAGCTGCGCCCAGCCAGGCCAGCGCCGCAGCCCCACCTAGCCAAGCCAGTGCCGCAGGAGCCCCAGCCCCAGCCAGCCAAGCCAGCGCCGCAGCAGGGGGGGCAGCCGCACCGCCGAGCCCAGACAACTCCCTCATCGACGTCCTCGAGGATCTGGGCGAGGAGGACGCGGTGGAGCCGGAGCAGCGGTGCCCGCAGTATGTGATCGACGACCTGAAGACCATCCCGGCGTCGCTGCGCAATATCGGAGAGGGCCGCAGGTTCCGCTTCCCGCTGCGCCCGGTGTCGGACGAGCACAATCTGGTGAGCCTCCTCCCCCCTTCCCTATCCTCTTCGACAATAAACCGCGCGCCCGCTCCGCAGCTGACCCCCTCCCCCGAGACCGTCCGCACGATGGACGGGGTGCACAAGTGCCTCACCACCATCCAAAACGGCTGCATCAGCCTCTACACGCACCCCCACGAGGGCTACACGTGG
>Ga0194038_1001085_pt1 | contig 11796 bp, 10 predicted proteins | sample JunL226m_MetaG_FD_148630 | JGI IMG/M metagenome (GOLD analysis project Ga0194038, IMG submission 148630) | Anoxic zone freshwater microbial communities from boreal shield lake in IISD Experimental Lakes Area, Ontario, Canada - Jun2016-L227-6m | ecosystem: Environmental > Aquatic > Freshwater >...
TCTCCGGTGATGGCGCATGCCCAAGAGGAAGTCGCCGACATGGTCGGGATTGCCAACTCGCTTGTGATCAACATTGGAACGTTGAGTGAAAAGTGGATTCAATCCATGCAAAAAGCCATGCTTCAGGCAAAAAGCTGCGGCGTGCCAATCGTCTTGGACCCGGTGGGTGCGGGCGCAACCCCGTATCGCACGGAAACGACGCGACAGCTTCTTTCTGTTGCGCCTGTCGCCATCATTCGGGGGAATGCCTCTGAAATTATGGCTATCGTGCAGACCGATCCGGTTTTGAAAACCGGGACCGTCTCGAAAGGTGTTGATAGTATATCGGATTCAGAATCAGCGGTGGGCGCTGCACGGGAATTAAACAGGGTTTATGGCGCTGTAGTCTGTATCACCGGGGAAACCGATTTTATCGTTTCCAGCAATATCGTTGCAAAAGTAAAGAACGGTCATGCCATGATGCCAAGGGTCACGGGCCTGGGGTGTACCGCATCTGCGCTCTGCGGAGCATTTCTTGGCGTCAATACCCTGGCGTTTGACGCGGCCGTTCACGCAATGGTAGTTATGGGAATTGCTGGTGAACTGGCCGTGGAACAGGCAAAAGGGCCAGGAAGTTTGCAACTGCATTTTATTGATACGCTCTACACATTAACGGAATCAGACATCGTCACACGGATAAGACTGGCCTCATGTAAATGGGTGTAAAAATAAAACGTTGACGGTCAACATTTTAGCGATCATCATGGCGCGATTTGAAGGCGAAAAAACCTACTATGACCCTCATTTACGGCGAATCACTTTTTCCGGAATCCGGATCATGTCTCCGATGTTCATGGCAAGGGCTTTGCTGGCGTCAACTCCCAAGGCATTCAGGGTGCGCCGTAGATCAACAAGGGGGTAGCCAGGCGGTTCATCGCCAAGCTGAAATGTCCCCCAGTGGGTCGGAATGAAATATTTCGCACCAATGTCCTGAAATGCCAGAATTGCTTCATTCATGTTCAGATGCGCATAATGCATGAACCATCGCGGGTGATACGCTCCTGTGGCGATCAGAGCATAGTCGATTTCCGGATATTTTTTCCTGAATTCACTGTATCCGATGAAGTAGCCGCTGTCGCCTCCAAAGTAAATTGTGGCATTCGGGGTGATCAAAAGGAAACTGGCCCAGAGGGTTTTGTTGGTTCCCTGCGATATCCGCCTGGACCAGTGTTGGGCCGGAAGGCAAACCAGGGTGGCTCCGTTGCCGCAGTCGATACTCTGCCACCAGTCCATTTCCGCCACTTGGCTTTTCCCAGTGGAAGCCACGGACGCGCCAAGCCCCAGGGGAACAAATATCCTTGCATCACCAGATAGCGCGGCAAGGCTGGCCTTGTCGAAATGATCATAATGATTGTGCGAAATGACGATGTTCAGTTTGCCCGTCAGATCGTTTACCTCCGAAAGGGAAAGGGCCGGCGGGATCAGCCGTTTTGGCAGCAGCGCCCGATCCGAAAATATCGGGTCTGTCAGCCATAACTCACCGCCGGCGCGGATCAAGAATGTGGTGTGGCCGATCCAGGCGATAAAATTCGCATCTGCCGGCAGTTCATTAATACGGGTCTTCAGTCCGGGAACAAACTCCGGCATGGCATTCTTTTCTTCCGCCGTGTATGAGTTCCGGGCGGACAGCTTCCAACTCAATAACCTTGATAGCCCGCCCTGCTCCATGGGCATCCACGGATTAAAAAATTTACCGTCTTTGTAATGCGGCGCATAAAGCAGGCTTGGGCTCACGGTTTTAACGTCATTTTGCCATTTCGCATCACTGAACACGGGAGTGTTTGATCTGCAAGATGTCAGGTTGAAAAAACAGAGGAACAACAAAAGATATCTCAAAACGCCCTCACATCAGAAAAAAAGAATTAACATGGATAAACAAGATAGACAGGATAAAAAAATTGTCAACAGCCTAAGTTTGCGCTGGAAAGTGACACTATGCTGAATACATGCGTTTTTACAGAATTCAGGCAGAAACTTCTGGACTGTTTTCACTGCTGGGAAAGTTTTTCGCCTACACGGGAATCCTATCTGAATGCAGCAAGAGACTTGACGGCTTGGCGATTTGACCGCAATCACCCAGGACTTTGGGCTTTGCCGCCGCTTATGGTGACAGCGACCATCGATGATGGTTGGGGACATGGCCTTGAAGTGATCGAAAAATTGGCCGCAGCGACAGGGGTGCGGATTCATTCCCTGGGCCTGCTTCAATCTCCTGAAAGCATTGCGAAAGCCTGTATGGCACTGAAGCCCCATTTTCTGGGGCTGACGGTTCTGCAGTTTGATTCGGACGATTGGGTTGCAGATATCGTCCGCCAGTTGCCTTCATCGACGCTGCTGGTTGCGGGAGGCCCAGCCTTCCAGTATGATGAGGACTTTGCCAGGCGCACCGGAACTCATGTAGTGGTAAAAAATGGCGCTGCATTTTTGCAGTTTCTGATGAAATGGGATGAACAGATCACAGTCGATAAGCATCAGCCTGCCTGAAAAGTTTTTTCATCATTTATTCCAGGAAGATTCTTTAAAATCACAGGCGAAATATTGGCCTACAGGACGCCGAATGTCTTGATCAACACGCCCAATACCCCTAAAAACGACATGCTGATTGCGATTCCGAACATCCGCATGGTAAAGGATCGCTGCCTGGCATCGCGGACATCCAGTTTGTCCCCCAAACGCTCGATGGATGCAGCGATCTGATCAAACCGGCGATCCACATTTTCAAAACGATTGTCAACCTGCTCGAAACGTTGTTTGACTTCACCTTTAAAATCTTTGAACTCGTTTGACATCTTATCGAAACGCTGTTTGACATCTCCTTTAAAATCTTTGAACTCGTTTCCCATCTCATCGAAACGCTGTTTGACATCTCCTTTAAAATCTTTGAATTCGTTTCCCATCTCATCGAAACGCTGTTTGACATCTCCTTTAAAATCTTTGAATTCGTTTCCCATCTCATCGAAACGTTGTTTGACATCTACTTTAAAATCTCTGAATTCGTTTCCCATCTGGTCGAAACGTCGGTTTGAATCGCTTTTGAAATCTCTCAGTTCACCGGTAAGTAAATCGAACCGCTTATCCACCTGAACTTCAAAATAATCGAACCGCTTTTCAAGCGCCCCCAACCGGTTGTTCGAATCCTTGACCCCAATACTTAGATCCTTGATATTTAGATCATTGCGATCAAAGCGACTTTCCAGATACTTCAAATTCGGTAAAAAAGTGGCTACAATCATCTCCAGGTCATGTGGCAGTTTCTGCCCGACCATTTCACCCATGCTGATTTCATCTGCCATGTCTTATCCCCCCATCCTCTTACCTTACTTTGCCATCAAACAAAGTCAACTACTTTGTTGGCTATCAACATAATGTACATCCTGTATGATAATATGTCATACCAAGTCACAGATCAAGTCCGTAATTCATCGGCAGGCGCCATGGAACATATTAAAATGGCCATGGTCGCCAACCTTTCGACTGACCATTCAGGAGCTGAAACATTCGGGATTGTGGATTGCCGATCTGGATAAATCAGCAGACTAATCGATCTGTTAATTTGTCCGGACCCATCGCCATTGTAATCGGCGGAGAGGAAAAAGACATTCGCCCGCTTGTCAAAACCTTTCGCGTCAGGTGAATCGAAATCAAAAATCATCAAGTGTTGTTATACTTGACAACACTTGATACCGCTGTTACTGTCTCTAAATGAACGCCAATCTAATGCTCAGCGAGCGCCACACGATATCCGAAAATGCTTTCATAGAAATGGTGGTATGGCGCCTGCATTCGCCACTTTCAGGTAGTCGTCACTGTTATAAATATCGGCTGGCGCTTGTGGTGAATGGAGATTGCGTGCTGCGTTACGACAACGAGTCCGGCAAGGGCGATCATAAACATGTCGGCAAGAAAGAAGTTTTATACGATTTCACTACACCGAGAATCTTGCTTGATGATTTCTGGAGCGATGTGGATAAATGGAGGTATTGACATGCGTACCGTAACATTGGGTGTTTCTTCCCGAGAATACATCAATAAAAAGTTTTTGCAGGCTTATGATGGTAAATTCCAGGGAGACTTTATCAGTTTCGAGTCGCCCGCGCTTTTATTCAAGCTCCTTTCCGGCAAGAGATGGGAACTGCTTAATATCATGACTGGCTCAGAACCACTGACTATTCGTGAGATTACGAGGCGTTTGGGAAGGGATGTAAAAGCGGTACACAGCGACGTACATGCGCTATTAAACTCTGGAATATTGCAAAAGACAGACATGGGCCAAATCATTTTTCCTTATGATGCCGTACATATTGATTTCATGCTGAAAGAGGCTGCTTGAAATTACATTAACGGAATCAGACATCACCCAGGACTTTGGGCTTTGCCGCCACTCATGGTGACAGCGACCATCGACGACGGTTGGGGACATGGCCTTGAAGTGATCGAAAAACTGGCAGCAGCGACTGGGGTGCGGATTCATTCCCTGGGCCTGCTTCAATCTCCGAAAAGCATTGCGAAAGCCTGTATGGCACTTAAGCCCCATTTTCTGGGGCTGACGGTTCTGCAGTTTGATTCGGACGATTGGGTTGCAGATATCGTTCGCCAGTTGCCTTCATCGACGCTACTGGTTGCAGGAGGTCCAGCCTTCCAGTATGATGAGGACTTTGCCAGGCGCACCGGAACTCATGTAGTGGTAAAAAACGGCGCTGCATTTTTGCAGTTTCTGATGAAATGGGATGAACAGATCACAGCCAATGAGCATCATTCCACCTGAAAAGTTTTTCATCATTCATTCCAGGAAAACAGTGTTGCGCCAATAGTAAGACATACCCCGGTCATTACCGATAGAATGATCAATTCCGGCATTACATCGGAAAGACCAGCCCCGTCATTCATGATTTTTCGCGCTGCAGTCAAAAGGTGGGTCAGGGGAAAGGTGGCTGCTATCCACTTGATCCATTGGGGCGCGCCTTCAATGGAAAACCAGACCTCGGACAAGAACATCATGGGCCAGGAGATAAAATTCAGGACCCCGCTGGTAAATTCCTCGCTGGTTCCCCTGGATGCCAATACAAGCCCCATGGAAGTCAGGCTGAGACATCCAAGAAAAAAGACCACTGCCAGATCCAGATAATGTCCCGCCACTTCGAAGGAAAAAATGGCGTCAGACCCGATCCAGACAATAATCAGGGTGAACATAAGCAAAAATATCCGCGAGAGCATCTGGGCGCTTAGATATTCCACCGCAGTGAGTGGCGTTGCCTTCAGACGCTTTAAAACACCGTTTTTCCGGTATCGGACCACCACATACCCGACTCCCCACAGTGCGCTGAACATCATGTTCATACCCAGAATACCGGGAAACAGCCAGTCAATATAGCGGACTTCCTTTCCATGAACCACCTGTCTGCTTAGCAGGTCCCCGGTATCTTTTGGCTGAAGGGATGCAATCAGCATCTTTTCCAGAATATAGCCTTTGGGGGAAGATTCATTGGTCCAGTAAGCATGAGGCGCTGATCCTCGCTGAATCAGAAGATCAATTTTATGGTGCTTCAAAAGCGCAAGCCCGATTTCCAGGGATGGGACGCCAACAAATTCCACATATCTTGAGGATTGAAAGCCTTCGGGAATTTCGACCTGCTGATGGATGGACATGGGAGATTCAACGGGAAACACCCCGGCTTTGTATTCCGAAATGGATTTACCGCCAAAAACAACGCCAAACCCTGCAATAATCAAAAAAGGAAACAGGAAATTCCAGCCGAATGCCGCACGATCCCGAAAAAACTCCAGGTTTCTGGCTGTAAACATGGCCCATAAACGTTTAAAGCGCATCCGTTACTCCCGCAATTGGCGACCGGTTAATTTGATAAAAACATTTTCCAGGTTCGCCTCCTGGCAGGGTTTGCCGGTGGCGTCTTCACCGCAATAAGTACGGATCATATCCGCCACACTGCCTCTGGCAATGATGCGGCCATAGTCCATAATCGCAATTTCGTCACATAGCAACTGGGCTTCTTCCATGTAGTGGGTGGTGAGAACTATGGTTTTCTCCTGCGATTTTATATTCAGCACAATATCCCATAAATTCCGCCTGGCCTGGGGATCCATGCCAGTTGATGGCTCATCCAGAAAAAGCAGCTCCGGCTGGTTCACCAGGGCAAGGGCCAAAAGCAGGCGTTGTCGCTGACCCCCGGAAATCTTGTCATTGTACTGGTTCTGAATGTCCAGAAGATTGCATGTTGCCAGAAGGCTGTCAATATCAGCCGTCTTGTGATACAGTTGCTGAAATGTTTTCAGAGTTTCCCGGACTGTCAAAAAAGACAGCAGGGCCGTATGCTGAAACTGAATGCCGATTTCTTCCCTGAAAGTGCTGGTTCGTGGGCTTCCCTTGTAATACACTTCGCCCGAAGTGGCGGAAAGAATTCCTTCCATCATCTCGATGGTGGTTGTTTTGCCGGCTCCGTTAGGGCCCAGCAGCCCAAAACAGATTCCCTTTGGAATGGCAAAACTGACATCGTCAACGGCTGTAAGGGTTTTGTAGGTTTTTACCAGATGTTTGACTTCAAGTAGCGCAGTCATGGGTATCCGTGTGTTTGGCTGTAAATGAATGATCATGGTTTTGTCGCAGTTTAGGAAAAACCCGTGCTGCTGTCAAGGAAGAACCCCTGCGTCGGATTCTCTCTGAACCCGTGAGCATCTATTGAAAATAGTGATTGACAGTCTGCCTGTTTTTGATAAACACATGCATGAGTGTAGCAACTCATACGGATAATAAAGGTAAAACAGACCGTCATCGGAAGCATAAACACTTTTGTTGATTTCATCGAGTACTTATGAACCCTTATCAATATACAGATTTGTTAATGGAATAATCATGCCGCCTGTAATCACAATTGTTGGCCATTCAAATTCCGGAAAGACCACCCTGGTTGAAAGACTCATTCCAGAGCTGAAACGCAGGGGATATCGCGTTGGAACCATAAAGCATGCCTCTCATGGTTTTTCGATGGATCAAAAAGGAAAAGACACCTATCGTCATCGCGCTGCCGGCGCAGATACCGTTCTGGCAGCATCTTCGGGGGAGATTGCCCTGATGAAATCCACAACTGAAAACAGTCTGGACAGTCTGATGTCATATTTTCAGGATGTGGATATCATTCTGGTTGAAGGGTATAAACAGGAAAAAAAGCCTAAAATTGAAGTCTTTCGATCACAAATCCATCAAACTCCGATTTTTCCGGAAGATGAACTTCTTGTGGCGTTTGTTACAGATTCCCAATATTCTGCAAGGGTTCCGGTATTTCAATTCGAGGATATTCAGGCAATATGCGATTTGATAGAATCACATTCAATGTTTGCAGCAATGCAAAAAAATACGTGCAATTTTCAGCCTGACAACTGAGTCACTGCTGCTTCATTTTATTGAGCATTTCATCTATGGATTGGCCGTTTGGCGCCATGGCCAGAGGGTTGACTGTCAGGAGTTCTTCCCATGCCTGAATAGCGCCCTGCGGATTGTTTAAATCGTGCATCAGCACAATCCCCTTGTTAAACCGTGCAATTTCATGCTTGGGGTCAACACCAACGGCCTTGTCGAAAGACTGGACCGCTTCGTCGTATTTACCGCTTTTGCGATACATCACACCCATATCCGTCAATACATCGGCATTATCGGGGTTGATGGCCAATGCCTCTTTATACGCAGCGATGGCTTTTTCCGGAAGTTCTGAATCAAAGCATAAATTTCCCAGTTGTATCCAACCAGCAGTGTCACCAGGGTTCTGGGATGTTTTGAATTCCAGCCCGGCTATCTGATCCGAAAGATCGGAGGACGATTTGCGTTCAATCTCGGAATGTGTGGGTACGGGCGGACTGCCTCCCGTCTTGTAGAGGGTCAACAAAACTCCGGCCAGAATGCCTGCGACAAACGCCAGCGCAATAACCCCGTAAGAGGCGCCACTTTTTTCAGTGGTTCTCTCGATGGATTTTTCCATATTTTTTTCAGACTTTTTCTGCTTTGCCATAAATACCTCCGAAATACTGCTTCATTGTCACATTTCGTTGATCCCGCTTCCAACTGGATACTTTCATATTTGGTCTCATTCTTCAAATGGATTTTGACAACATCGAAATGCGAAAAAAATGCTGGTTTTCATACAACCAATGTGATATGTGGGTGTTTCCAACAGGAAGAATAAGGAGGCTCCGATCATGCTGAATGCAAAAGAAACGAACGGCAAGTCGCTATTTCCCGATGTGTTTTCCTGCGAGCAGCGGGCTGCCGTAGATGTCGTCATAACCCGCAACTGTTCAAAGCCGGGGGCGTTGATTCCGGTTCTTGAAGAAGTTCAGGAAATTCTTGGCTACCTGCCCAAACCCATCCTTAAAGAAATCGCAATCAGATTAACAATTCCCTTCAGTGAAGTCTGGGGCGTGGTTACTTTCTATTCCTTTTTTACCACAACTCCAAGAGGACGGCATACCGTTCGCTGTTGTATGGGTACGGCCTGCTACGTTCGGGGAGGCAAAAATAATCTGGAAAAGCTCTCCGCACTGCTTCACATCGAACCTGGCGCAACAACCGAGGACAACCGGTTTTCCCTGGAGACAGTCCGGTGTCTCGGGGCCTGCGCTCTGGCGCCGGTTGTGGCGGCAGGTGGGGAGACATTCGCACAGGTTAAGCCCATGAAAATTTCTGAAATCCTGGAAGGATTCAAATAGGTTCGTGGGGGGTGGATGATCGTCAATCGAAAGATGATTTTTCAATTCAATCAGGCCAAAAGAAATCAATTCACCACAAAGACGCAAAAAAGACAACGCTCTTGTGGCGGCTAATTCCATTGAATATTTTCTTTGCGGTCTTTGCGCCTTTGCTGTGAGTAAAAACTCGGTCATCGACCGCTCAAAGTATAGCTCACAGCCCTGTTTGGAAAACGAAGTTATTCTTCTGAGAAACTGCAACTGTTGGCGCAGTCTCTGATTTTTTACGAGCTTATCAATTTTTAAGCGAAGGAAAACGCGGATGAATCGACTAACTCCGGAAAGTCTGCACACACTTCGAACGGAAATGGGCCGTTTCATGGCGGTCCGTTTCATGGACGACGTTCCCGCCGGGAAACCGGCATATCCCTATCACCTGATGTTCTGTGGCGGCACCGGTTGCCGTGCATCCAAAAGCATGGAGATCAAGCATCGCCTGATTGAAGCCATCGAAAGCAGGCGGATTCAGGATAAAATCGTGCTGGTCGAGACCGGATGTATCGGCTTCTGCGCCCATGGCCCAGTCATGGTCGTCTATCCGGGAGGCGTTTTTTATCAGTATTTGCAACCCGATGACATGGACGATATTCTGGACCAGCACATCCTGAAGGGCTGTCCAGTGGATCGGCTACTGTATCACGATTGTCGCCAGAGCCACGGCATCGGCTCCGACCAGTCCATTCTGCGATTGAAAGACATTCCATTCTTCTCCATGCAGCAGCCTCGGGTATTAAGGAACAAAGGCCGGATCGCCGCCGAACGCATTGAAGAGTATATCGGAACCAGCGGTTATGCCGGAGCCTGCAAGGCGCTGCTCGAAATGAGCCCCGAGCAGATCATAAAGGAAGTCAAGAATTCCGGCTTGCGCGGTCGCGGCGGCGCTGGATTTCCGACTGGCCTCAAGTGGGAGTTCGCAAATCATTCGCCGGGACCCATCAAATACATTCTCTGCAATGCCGATGAAGGTGATCCTGGCGCTTTCATGGATTGCGCGGTTCTGGAGTCCGATCCTCACGCGGTTCTGGAAGGCATGATCATTGCCGCCAAGGCCATCGGCGCCCACCAGGGGCATATTTACTGCCGAGCCGAATATCCGCTGGCCGTAAAACGCCTTCGTATCGCCATTGATCAGGCCCATAATTACGGTCTGCTGGGAAAAGACATTTTGGGATCAGGCTTTGATTTTGACCTGGATATTTATCGCGGCGCTGGTGCTTTTGTTTGCGGTGAGGAAACAGCGCTCATGACATCCATTGAGGGCAAACGGGGAACGCCCCGGCCCCGACCGCCGTTTCCAGCCATTCAGGGTCTGTGGAAGAAGCCCACTGTTCTGAACAACGTCGAAACCCTGGCCAGTATCGCCCAAATCATTTTGAACGGCGGTGCCTGGTATGCGGAGCTGGGGACCCTTCGCAGCAAGGGAACCAAGATTTTTTCCGTCACCGGAGATGTAAACAACGTGGGGCTGGTGGAAGTTCCTGTCGGCGCTGCGCTGGGCGATATCGTGTTTGATATTGCCGGCGGTATTCCCAAAGGCAGGAAATTCAAGGCCGTACAGCTTGGCGGGCCTTCCGGAGGGTGCATTCCCGGCCAGCACCTTAATACGCCAGTGGATTATGAATCGCTGACCAAACTGGGTGCCATAATGGGTTCAGGGGGCATGATCGTCATGGATCAGGACAAGTGCATGGTGGATGTGGCCCGCTTTTTCATGGAGTTCTGCGCGGATGAGTCCTGTGGCAAGTGTACGCCATGTCGGGTCGGCACCCGCAAGATGCTCGACATCCTAACCCGGATATGCGAAGGCGATGGCCGCAACGGAGACATCGAGACCCTGGAAAAATGGGCGAACATCATGCGCAATACGGCTCTTTGCGGCCTGGGGCAGACCGCTTCCAACCCGGTGCTTTCGACCCTTCGCTATTTCAGGCACGAATACGAGGCGCATATCCGGGAAAAAAGATGCCCTGCCGTGGTTTGCGCCAGTCTTTTTGATGCGCCATGCCAGCATGCATGCCCGGTGGGGATGGAAATTCCCGATTATATCGCCCTGATCCGGGACGGCAGGCTGGAAGATGCTTACAGGGTACTCCTCAGAACCAATCCCTTTCCCAGTATCTGCGGCCGGGTCTGCGAGCACAGTTGCGAGTTGAAATGCAGACGATCAATGGTGGATGAACCCCTTGGCATCAAGTATTTGAAGCGCTACATAACAGATCATGCACCGAGACCGAAGGTTTTCCCCGTCCCCATTGTTCGCAAGGAGAAGATTGCAGTTATTGGTGCAGGGCCATCTGGCCTTACTGCAGCCAAGGACCTGGCCCTCAGGGGATATTCAGTCCGGATATTTGATCAGTTTCCCGAGGCTGGAGGTATGCTGCGATGGGCCATTCCGGCATATCGCCTGCCACGCGAGGTGCTTGCCCGGGAGATTCAGGATATATTTGATCTTGGCGTTGAATTTCAGGGCGACACACTGATTGGTCGGGATATTTCCTGGACGGACATCAACTGCCAGTATCAGGCGATCTATCTGGCCGTCGGCGCTCAGCGAAGCCTGATGACGGATTTGGAGATTATCCCTGGCGTTCAGGTAGTCGGCGCTGTCGAATATCTCAGGAATCATAACCTGAACCACAATCCTCACACCGGCCAGCGCGTCGTGGTTGTTGGCGGTGGCAATGCGGCCGTTGATGCTGCCCGTAGTGCTTTAAGGCTGGGCGCAGAAGACGTTACGATTCTCTATCGCCGTGAAAAAGCGGACATGCCGGCCCAGGCGGATGAGATTCTGGCTGCGGAGGCAGAGGGTATTCGTATTTGCTGCCTGGGCGCGCCTCTTTGTTTCGAGGAAGCGGAAGGTCCGCTTAAAAAACTGGTCTGCCAGAGGATGACTCTGGGCGAATTCGATGCCAGCGCCAGACGTAAGCCGGTTCCAGCGACCGAAGATGTATTTGTACTGGAAACCGATCACGTCATTCTGGCCATCGGGCAGGAACTGGATAT
>Ga0194038_1001089_pt1 | contig 11770 bp, 9 predicted proteins | sample JunL226m_MetaG_FD_148630 | JGI IMG/M metagenome (GOLD analysis project Ga0194038, IMG submission 148630) | Anoxic zone freshwater microbial communities from boreal shield lake in IISD Experimental Lakes Area, Ontario, Canada - Jun2016-L227-6m | ecosystem: Environmental > Aquatic > Freshwater >...
TCAATCCTGTGAGTCATCTTAACCTCCAATTTGTAGAGTTTATGATGACTATAACAGGATATTAACCCTTTGTCCAGCAAAATCAGACGTAATTATAAAATGTTAAAAAAAATAAGCGAAATGTAAGTGGTGAAGCGAATACCGAATATTTATTCAGGAGAAAGAGCGAAGTTAACCAAGTTAGAGGATAGCACCGGGTAGGAGTTGAGGCTAATGGAAAATGAGACGTTCCAGTATATTCCTTGGCTGACAGGTCGTTGGGACAAGATCGGCGGATACCAGCCAACCATGGAGTCCGTGATCCTTGATCTTGGATGTGGCGTGGGCTCTTGCGTCGATCAGTTTCGTAAAGCGGGATACAATAAATTCTACGGATGTGATTTTTTGCGATCTTTCCCGGAAAAGATTGATTATGGACTCAAACAGAATATGGAGGATGGAGTTATAAGAGTAATCAGGGAAACCCCCTATCGTCTCCCGTTTGAAGATGGGTCATTTGATATGGTGTTCAGCCTGCAGGTATTTGAGCATGTTATGGACTATGATGCAACGCTGGCGGAAATCAGGAGAGTTCTGAAACCCAATGGTGTCAGCGTGCATGTGTTCCCAGGCCGGTGGAGGTGGAAAGAATGTCATACGTATATCCCATGGGCTGGAGTATTCAATAATTATTGGTATTTGAAATTTTGGGCGATTACAGGCATCCGGAATGAATATCAAAGCGGATTATCGGCAAGCGAAACAGCACGTCGGAATTGGGACTATTTGCTAAAACAAACCAACTATCTCTCCAGATCAAACATACGGAAGCATGTGATGAAGTATTTTGGCGACTGCCTGTTTGTAGAAGAAGCCTATTTCGGGAACATAAACAAACCATGGATGTGTTGGGTTGTTGAACATCTGGCTGGCTTTCGTGCAATGTGGTACGCATGGTTCAGTGACACCGATATGCGAGTCCTTGTTTTTCATAAAACAAAACCAAATAGAGACCGATAATGTGTGGATTTGTTGGATATTTTGATTATCGCATGCGAACTCCGGCAAGCGAAATGACCCAAATCATCAATTCGATGGCGACAACGCTCGTGCATCGTGGGCCGGATGATTCTGGGGCGTGGGTGGATGAATCAGCAGGGATTGCCATCGGATTTCGCCGGCTTTCAATCCTAGATCTGACACCGACTGGCCACCAGCCCATGGTGTCCGCGGATGGCCGCTATGTACTCGTTCTTAACGGCGAGGTATATAATTACCAGGAGTTGCGGAAAGAGCTGATTCAGGCTGGCATGGCATTTCGGGGCGGCTCAGATACGGAAGTAGTTCTGGCCGCTGTGGCCCAATGGGGGTTGCTTGCGGCGATACAACGCCTTAACGGAATGTTCGCTTGCACGATGTGGGATCGCCGGGAGCGACAACTCACTCTGGTTCGCGATCGTATCGGCATCAAGCCCTTGTACTATGGCTGGATGGGGTCAATTTTGCTGTTCGGATCGGAACTCAAAGCCTTGCGTGCTCATCCGGCATTTCAAGGTGAGATAGATCGCGACTCTCTGGCCCTCTACATGCGGCATAACTATATTGTAACGCCCTATACCATCTACAAGGGCGTGTGCAAGTTGCAGCCGGGTACATTTCTGACAATCAATGCGAATCGTCCCGACAAGGACGCTGCACCCGAGGTTTATTGGTCAGCCAGGAAAGTGGCCGAAACCGGCATGGTGTCGCCGTTTAGGGGAAGCACTGATATGGCGGTCGAGGAATTGGATCGGCTTTTGCGCGCATCCGTGCGTGAGCGGATGATTGCCGATGTACCGCTGGGCGCATTTCTATCGGGCGGGATTGATTCTTCCGTCATCGTGGCGCTGATGCAGGCCCAAAGCACCCGACCGGTCAAGACATTTTCCATCGGTTTTGGTGAAGAAAAGTTCAACGAGGCTCCGTACGCAAAGGCTGTGGCCGCCCATTTGGGAACGGACCATACGGAATTGTATGTAACGCCGCAACAGGCAATGGACGTTATCCCCAGATTGCCGGTATTGTACGACGAACCTTTCGCCGATTCTTCCCAAATTCCGACATTTCTCGTCTCTGAACTGGCGCGCCAACATGTCACGGTTAGCCTTTCCGGGGACGGCGGGGATGAACTGTTTGCCGGGTATAACCGATACGAGTATTTCTGGAGCCAGTGGGGCAACCAGAACAGAGTTTCTGCTGCAAGCCAGAAAGCAACGAAACACGCCTTTTCCTTACTGTTCAGCGACAGGACCCAATCATGGGCGACGCGAATGCTCGGTCTTCTGCCGCACGATGCGGAGCGATGGCTGCGCCGGCGGCTGGCAAGTGCGGGATGCTGTCTTTCTACCAATATAAGCAAGATGCCGGAAACAGCCTACCAAATGATGCTATCACATTGGCAGAATCCGGCGGATGTGGTCAGGGATGCACATGAACCCTTGACACCAGTGACGGACTCCCGGCAGTGGGCTGAACTGGACCATTTTACCCACCGCATGATGTTCATTGATATGATCAGCTATTTGCCGGATGACATCCTGGTCAAAGTGGATCGGGCCAGTATGGGCGTCAGCCTTGAGGCGCGCGTACCTTTTCTGGATGACCATCGTGTGGTGGAGTTCGCCTGGCGCTTGCCGCTGGATATGAAGGTTCGCGAGGGGCAGACGAAGTGGATATTGCGACAGGTGCTTAACCGCTACGTTCCACGGTGTCTGGTGGAACGGCCCAAGATGGGATTTGGTGTGCCGATTGACCTGTGGCTGCGTGGGCCTATGCGCGATTGGGCGGAGGACCTGCTGAATGAATCCCGCTTGCGGCAAGAAGGCTGGTTCAACCCCGAACCGATACGGGAGAAATGGCAGCAGCATCTATCAGGAAAGATTGATTGGGCGTATCTATTATGGGATGTTCTTATGTTCCAGGCATGGAGCGAAGCGCAGGGATCAGGTCGGCATAGGGCATGAATAAAGAGCAAAATGAAAGATTTTCAGAAGGTATTAGGATACACAAGAGATTGCTAATGGTGTTCAGTAAATATCGGATATTTATCTGGGTTTTTGTTGTACTGCTGGCGCTATGCCTGGTTTTGCACAGCAGCTTTGGTCTTTTGTGGGAACATAGACCTCTTCCGTCTGAACAAATCCAGAAAGGTATAGGTTATCCAGGGGCTCACGCGTATTCCATCCCCCTCGGAACAACCTGGATGAGCCAGAACAAAGGTAGAACAAGTGCGTCGTACCAGGTATTGGAGAACGGCGTACCTCTGGCGCTTTCAAATTCCCTACATGCTGAAATCGCTGACAAAGGTGCTGGACGCTATTCTTTATGGGGAGGAAGTCTCTATTTTTCAAGCTCCGACAACAGCGACCCCAGAACGAACGGTCGGAAATACGAGATATACTGGCCCATGCCAGTCACTCCTATTATTATCTGGATGATTTATATTTTGGCAATATTTATGACACTCTATTATATAAGTTATTATTGGAAAAATATACATAAACTTGTATATCGTTTCTCTAAATTCCAGCTTGTTATGAAACGCCTTGGTGTTGCGTTTTTTTCTTTTCTTTTTTTCTTCGTAGTCGCGTTTGTGATGATGGAATCCTGGATGTATTTAGTCGAAAAACGAAGTGTCGATCCAAATAGTCAAAATGGTGGTATCATAAATAAAATTGCAGCCATACCAAGTCAATGGGAAAGAAGAGATGTTGATGTCAGAGGCGCATCACACGCTTATTACTGGCATGGAAAACTTCATATACACGACGCAAACGGGTTCCGTCGAGCCTCACCTTTTCCACCAAGAAATAAACAAGTATGTCGAGTTATGTTAGTTGGTGATTCTCTTACCTATGGTTATGGGGTGGCGGAAAATGAAACGTATGGCGCACTTTTGCAGGGTAAGCTCAATCGTGGTTATGATGTTGAAATATTAAATTTGGGTGTTTCCGGATACCAAAGTGAAGATATCTTTAATGTTGTAAAATCTTTTTGGAATGAATTAAAACCAGATGCGGTATTGTATGGTATCTGTCTTAATGATTTTTTGCCATCCGGTATTGGAGAATATCAAAACACACCAGCATGGTCAATCCCACTGCCTAAGCCACTCAAAGAGTTTATGATTAAGCAAACTCGTACCGGCAGCTACTTGGACAAAGCGTATAACGATTTTTTGATTAAAACGGGTGGAAGAGCAGATTTTTTTACGGATATTTTACGGAATTTCGGTGACTACCAAACTCGGTTTGCGAAGGACGTAAGTAATATGAATGCGTTTACGCGTCAACAAGGCGGCATGGATGTTGTTGGCGTGGTTTTGGATCAATATCCTGATGTAACCGGGAAAGGATATCAAATTGCCAAAATTGCTGAACGCGCTATGAATGATGCGGGAATGCAATTGATTCACATGGGAAATTACTATCGTACTTATTCTGGAAAAGTTATGGCAGTGAGCCTTTGGGAGGGGCATCCCAATGCGGATGCGCATGCTATTTTCGCCGAAATCATTTATCAAGCAATTAAAGATGCGGATTGGTTGCAACCTTTTAAACGCATGAATCAAACCATGCCTCCACAATCTCCCCCGGCAAAACAAGAGGAGTAATATGGAGCTGACCCCAAATGCAAACCGTGAAGTATTGGAATATTATCGTGAATTGCCGTTTTATTTTTCCGATTCAGTTGAAAATGCTGTCAAAGCTATACAAACATCTGATCCATTGGCATCCTACCCTCAATTAATTCCGTTGCTATCGCTCAACGCCCGGGTGCTTGAAATCGGGTGTGGCGTGGGCTGGTTATCTGATGCCATCTCTCTGCGGTGCGGTTGCGCGGTAACCGGTATCGACTTTAATGAAAAAGTGATCATTCGGGCGTGGGAAATCGCCGCCGCGCTCGAATTGCAGAATGTTTCATTTTTAACAGCCGATCTTTTTGCATATCAACCTTTACATCTGTCCGATGTCGTAATTTCGCTAGGAGTTATGCATCACACCAACAATTGCTTGGGCGCAGTCCAGCGTGCTTGCCGGGAATTTGTTCGTCCTGGAGGGTATGTTTTTATTGGATTGTATCATGCTTTTGGCAGACGACCTTTTTTGAAACATTTCGCCAATTTGAAATCCGCTGGAGCCAGCGAGGAGATTTTATATAAGGAGTATCGCCGTCTTCACCCGCGGGAGGATGAAACGTGGCTTCGGTTTCGTGATCAAGTGCTGCATCCCCATGAAACACAACACTCCATGCGAGAAATATGGCCATTGCTCCTAAAAGAAAATATGGAACTTATAGGTTGTTCAATCAACGGGTTCGATTCACTCCCGGATCCTGACATTTTATATGCATTAGAAGAAAAACAGGAAATGCTCGGCGTGAAACGACTTAAACAGGGGAAATATTTCCCTGGATTTTTCATTTTTCTTGCACGAAAAAAAACATGCACTGTGCAAACAAAAGATCAAAAAGTAATTCTGGGTATTTCAGCCTTTTATCATGATTCTGCTGCAGCAATTGTTGCTGACGACAAAATTGTCGCTGCAGCCCAGGAAGAACGATTCACACGAAAGAAGCACGATGATTCCTTTCCAGCAAAAGCTATTGCCTATTGTCTTGCCGAGGAGGGCATTTCTCCTAGCGACCTTGATGCTGTTGTTTTCTATGATAAGCCAATTCTAAAATTTGAGCGATTGCTTGAAACATATTTGGCGTTCGCACCGCACGGTTTGCGATCGTTTATGAAAATGCTTCCTTTGTGGCTGCAGACCAAGTTGCATCTTCATCGAGAAATCCGCAAAGGATTTGGCGGGTTATATCGTGGACCGATTTTGTTCACAAACCATCATGAAGCGCATGCGGCCAGCGCCTTTTTCCCATCCCCATTTAACAAAGCCGCGATTATCACTTTCGACGGCGTAGGAGAATGGTCGACGACTACCTGGGGTGTGGGGAGCAAAAACAGGATTGAGTTGAAACAGGAAATCCGTTTTCCGCATTCTATCGGGCTGCTGTATTCTGCGTTTACTTATTACACCGGATTCCGGGTTAATTCCGGTGAATATAAATTGATGGGGCTTGCACCTTACGCGGATCCTGATGAAGCGAGGCGTTTGGCGGATTTAATTCTGCAAAAGATAATTGATATCAAAGATGACGGTTCGTTCTGGCTTAATCAATCGTACTTTAATTATTGTGCCGGTTTTACCATGACTACGGAAAAATTTCACAGGCTTTTCGGCGGCAAGGCTCGTAAGCCGGAAGCCCCGTTGACACAAAAGGAGATGGATATTGCGGGCGCCATTCAGATCGTGGTCGAAGAAGCGATATTGCGCATCGTGAGGTATGTCCATGCGAAAACCGACATCGAAAATTTATGTTTGGCTGGAGGCGTTGCCTTAAATTGTGTCGGTAATGGCCGTATTATGCGGCAAGGACCGTTTAAAAACATTTGGATTCAACCAGCGGCAGGTGATGCGGGGGGGGCTTTGGGAGCGGCTTTGTTTGCTGCTCATCAGCTTTATGATATACCGCGTGTACCAAAGAGACCTGACGGTCAAAAGGGTTCGCTGCTCGGTCCTTCATTTACAATGGAACAAATTAAAGCGGCATTGAATGCACATACGGCCAAATACAATCTGTATGAGAATGAGGCTGATTTGTGTAACCGCGTTGCCGAGTTGCTGGAGTCTGGGAAAGTTGTAGGAATGTTTCAAGGACGAATGGAATTTGGCCCACGCGCCTTGGGAGGGAGATCCATTCTGGGGGATCCGCGAAATCCTGACATGCAGCGCAAAATGAATGTCGCTGTGAAATTCCGTGAGTCTTTCCGGCCATTCGCACCTTCAGTGCTGGTGGAAAAAGCGCATGAGTATTTCGAAATGGATACGGAAAGTCCATATATGTTATTGGTGGCTCAGGTTTGCGAAAATCGGCGTCTGCCAATGACGCATGATCAAGAGAAACTCTTTGGAATAGCCAAGTTGAATATTCCAAGATCAAACGTGTCGGCGGTCACCCATGTCGATTATTCCGCACGAGTACAGACCGTGGACACGGTTCGATCGCCCCGTTTTTACAATATCATTAAGTCGTTTGAGCGGCTTACCGGATGTCCTTTGGTGGTGAATACAAGTTTCAATATTAGAGGAGAGCCGATAGTTGGAACGCCTGAAGATGCCTACCGGTGTTTTATGTGCACAGACATGGATGTGTTGGTTCTGGAGAATTCAATTTGTTTGAAGACTGAGCAGCCTGCGTTTGCTGGAGCAGAAGAATACAAGCGGTCATTTAAGTTGGATTGATTTTTTTATGGAAGTAAGGGCAAAATGAAAATCGAGAAATACGATGAAACAGAACAAAAAAACAGCGTGGCCAATGAATTTGCGGATGCGAAATCATTCTCCCTGTTAAGTGAGCTGTGGGATTTTATAAAGGCAAACAAAGCATATTGGATAGTGCCCGCAATTATTGTGATTTTATTGCTGGCGGGGGTCGTGGCGTTAGGTATGATCGGTGGAGGTGCAATGGCTCCGTTTATTTACACAATATTTTAACATCGGGAGTAATGTATGTTTTTGTTTCACATGAACTGGAAACCAAGTGCCAGTGAGCTGAGAAAATTTGGACTGGTGCTGCTGATAGGTTTTGGGCTAATCGGCGCGTTTTTTCATTTTGGGATATTGCCGATGTCCACACCGCGCAAAAGCATAGGGCTATGGTGCTGGTTATTTGGCGGTGCGGCTGGTTCTCTCGGATTATCGGGCACAATCTTAGCGAGACCCATTTACTGGCTATGGATGGCTATAGCCTTAGTGATTGGCAGTATAGTCAGTCGAATTATTGTTGCTTTGATATACTTTTTAGTTTTTACCCCTATGCGAATATTGGCACAATTAATTCAACGCGATAAGCTAATGTTAAAAACAAAATCAAAAAAATCAACATCGTATTGGGTCGATCTTTCATATCGCACAGATAGAAAAAGTTACTTACGTCAGTTTTGATTGCAGCGGGGGGCGCAACTGGTTTGATGAGCATTGTGAATCAAATCATTCTGAAAAAGACTCTTTCTCATACAAAACATCATGATAAAAAGAAATCCCTGTCTGTTCTATGTAACTACTCACTACGGACTTAAGAACAAACATTGTGTGGTGACGTGTCATAATAATAGGGAAATCATTGCGGGACATCGGGTTCGCTATTGGTCGTTCCATATTCCCTGTGCGTCCTCTATTTGCAGGCAACGGTACCACTTACCACGGCTGGATCGTGCAGTGCAAACAATTTCCAAGCATAGATATTTTGAGGCCTTTAAATAACGAGATATTTTGATGACAATGATCTTGGGAAATTTTTTTAAAAGAGAATGTTGCTCAATCCATCCATTAAACAAGTTAGACAGGGTTGTTTATGCCGGTTTTTTATCATGTCAATTAAGTCTGGAATTTAGCTATGTGTGGAATTTTTGGTGTCATCCATCTGGACGATCAGTGTGTCGAGGACTCCCATGCACTGGTGGCAGCAGGGGTTGCCCTGCTGAAGCATCGCGGACCGGATGCATGGGGTGTGGCTGCCCAAGGTCCAGTGTGCCTTGGGCATTCGCGGCTATCCATCATTGACCTTGCCGGGGGCGCTCAACCCATGAGGAGCGAAGATGGACAGGGGCTGATCACCTATAATGGAGAAATCTATAATTTCGTTGAATTGCGCCATGAGCTTAGCCAAAAGGGCCGGTTGTTCCGGACCAAATCAGACACCGAAGTCCTGTTAAACGCTTATCTGGAATGGGGACCTGAATGTGTTGAACGGCTTCGGGGTATGTATGCGTTTGTTGCAGTGGATTATGCCAAAAACACGGTTTTGATTGCAAGGGATCGGCTCGGCATCAAACCGCTTTTTTATGTGCTGCAAAACAATCGAATGATTTTCTCCAGCGAGTTGGAAGCCATCTATCGTTCGGCGGGACCTTTTCAGATGGACCTCAACGCCCTTGATGACTACCTGGAATGGCAGTATATCCACGCGCCGGATACGATTTACAAGGAGGTCCGCCAACTGCCTCCGGCACACCTCGTCACAGTGGATTTGACTACCGGCAAAATCACTGAAAATCGTTACTGGGAGCTGGTATTTAGAGAGGAACGATCCCTTACGATCCAGGAATGGACGGATCAGTTGGATGACGTTATTCGGGAAGCGGTCCGCATTCGGCTGGTGAGCGATGTCCCTTTCGGCGCGTTTTTAAGTGGTGGGATCGATTCAAGTCTCGTAGTCGGCTACATGGCCGAAATAATGGACCAACCGGTACAGACCTTCAGCATTGGTTTTAAAGAAGGTGACTATTCCGAGTTGCAGTATGCTGCACAAGTCTCTCAAATCAACCGCACGCAACATCACACTAAAATCGTGGAAGCGGACTCCCTGGGCTTGCTGCCCCTGCTGGTACGGCATTATGGCCAGCCCTTTGCCGATTCTTCGGCTATCCCGACTTATTATGTATCCCAGATGGCCAGAGAACATGTCACTATGGTGTTGAGTGGTGATGGCGGTGATGAAAATTTTGCCGGTTATAATAGCTACGAATCTGTTTTTTATGCACTTTTTCCTGACTGGTCTGCTGGGACGGGACCCCTCAAAGCCAGGGCCAAACGAATTCTGAAATATTTTTACCGTAAATTGCAGACAATGAGACACCGTCTGGATATGCTGGATTCAGCCTACGAAGCTCATTGTAATACTGCCCGTCATTTCAACCCAAGAGAGCGCAGAGAGCTGTTCAAAGAACCCTATAAAGGTTTGGTGCGCGATGCATCGCCCAACCGCCGCAAGAAACTGGACATTGGAAGACAGCCGCTGATCAGTCGCTTGCAGAACCTTGACCTCACCTGTTATCTTCCATACGACATCCTTACAAAAGTGGACATTGCATCCATGGCCAATTCCCTTGAGGTTCGGGTGCCGCTGCTGGATCATATTCTTGTGGAGACAGCAGCGACCATTCCGGCTGAATTCAAATTCCGTGAAGAACGCCTTGGAAAAACCATCCAGTATGATAAAAAACACCTGTTGAAACGGCTTGCCCGACGAAGATATCCGGCGGAGATCATAGATCGGCCCAAAATGGGTTTTGGCGTGCCTTTAAAAGAGTGGTTTGCAGGAAAACTAAAAGAGGATGTTCAGCACCGGTTGCTGAAATCTGAATGTCTGCCTATTCTGTTTAACACCGAATCAATCAGGGATATATTGAACAGACATTTCAAGCATCAAGACCAGTCAACCAAGATATGGAACCTTCTGTTTTTGGATGAATGGATGCGAACCCATGGCGGGGCGCTCTCAGGACTATAAGAGCCTGCCGCTCGGGGCTACCTGACTCAGCCGGGAATTTTACGTAAATCTACCATGAGCCAAATTAAGATCGATTATCTGAAAATAGTCCTCTGACGGACGGGGGAGGCACATACAAAAATGGGGATATATCGGCGATGGTGATGGTGGTTGGAGCGGGTGGATTTGTTGGCCGGCATTTGTGTAAAATGTTGACGGACAGAGGTGTCGCGGTACTGGCCTGCTCTTCAGGAACTCCGGGGGGAATCGATTTGGATTCGGGGCTGTTCTCGACGGAGGTACGTTTTCCAAAAGGACTTGATGCAGTGTATTTTCTGGCCCAGTCTCCCCGCTATCACCAAACGCCCCAGCAGAGCGCCCATCTGCTTGCGGTCAATTGCGTGGCCGCGGTCCAGGCAGCGCCGCCAGGCATGCAGGCGCCACTCGATTTATTTACGCCTCAACTGGCAATGTGTATGCGCCATCCTTTGCACCGCTTCATGAAGCATCCCCTTTAGGTGATTTCCGGCAAAGAATACCCCATTGCCTGATTCAGATTTTTTCTATGCATTGATCATCGTTTCGGTTAGACATTTATCAGTGTCTTGCCACCATCAGGCAATAGTAGGGGCGAATCTTGTGTTCGCCAGCGAAAACCTTACAGGATCACAGAACTGCAGCGCCCCAGAGGTGTCGTTCCAAGGTGCCAATCGTTTTTAGGCGATTATATGATATTGAAATAACTTGGAAATAAAAAGCCATAACTTATAGACCTATGCGGATAAAATCACATAGGTCTACAAGTTTGGCATCTTGAGTTCTGAAATGTATAGCAATTTGAAAAGAGGAGTTTTTCTCATGTCCGATCTACCCGATTATGATTCCCCCTGGAAAGATATTCTGGAACGCTTTTTCTTCGACTTTGTCGGGTTCTTTTTTCCCGATGTTCACGCCGGTATTGACTGGGACAGAGAATACACCTTTTTGGACAAGGAATTTCAACAGCTTGTCAGGGATTCGGAGGTGGGACGCCGGCTTGCTGATAAATTGGTCAGGGTACACACCCGTGACGGTGAACCCCTCATGGTTCTGACGCATATAGAGGTGCAGGGTACTTATGAACGTGATTTCGCCGAGCGGATATATGTTTACAATTACCGGATTTATGACAAGTTCCGCTTTCCTGTGGTGAGCCTTGCAGTGCTAACGGATGAAAGACCTAAGTGGCGTCCCGCTTCCTTCGGCTACAAACGATGGGGATTCCGGCTCGAAATGGAATTTCCCATGGTCAAGCTACTGGATTATAATGACGTGGTGTCGCTGGAAAACAATCCCAATCCTTTCGCTATAGTGGTTCTGGCGCATTTAAAGGCGCTGCAGACCCGTCATGCCCCCCATGAACGGTTTGAGTGGAAGTGGC
>Ga0194038_1001090_pt1 | contig 11759 bp, 7 predicted proteins | sample JunL226m_MetaG_FD_148630 | JGI IMG/M metagenome (GOLD analysis project Ga0194038, IMG submission 148630) | Anoxic zone freshwater microbial communities from boreal shield lake in IISD Experimental Lakes Area, Ontario, Canada - Jun2016-L227-6m | ecosystem: Environmental > Aquatic > Freshwater >...
ATTTTATTGTTTGTTCCCGTTTTCCATCACGCTTTTCTTTTTTCGCCTTCAAAGTTGCTGTTCTGCCATCTTTCTTAGTTTCATCGGTTCCATTTTCTTTCATTTTAATTACTGATACCAATTCTTTAAACCATATTTACTTTTTAGTTCCAATCGGAACTAAAAAGTGTTTCATACTAATTTCTACACAATTAATGTGAATTTAATTCAGCAGTCAACACACCTTTGGTCGTTTGCATCTGGTTTTTTGTATTCATAGGAGAAATTCGGTTCAAAATCCTTCTCACACGATGACAGGTTGGTTGTGGTCTCCACATTGAACCATGAATTGGTCTTACCACTTTCAACGACCGAATTATTTTTGTTTGGTAACCAGATGTGTTTTGACACACTCAAACAGTTGTTGTTCCAAAACGGCCTTAGTCTTTGTGATTGACATTTTTTTATGAGGAGATTTAAATCACCAACTTTCTCTGTAAGAAGGAAAGAAACAAGTTGTGAGTATTTTGTCCTGAAAAGATTTATGTCGGTACAAATTTCTTCCTTATTTTTCAGATCAACTTTTTCATCGCGAAAGACAAACGCAAATTTATATTTTCTGTAAAATTTCAGAGCCAAAAGGTGTGTCACATGTGTTTTTTCTGTTTCACTTCTCATACACGGAAATATTTTGAGAAAGATATTTTTTGCATGCCGTGCCACCATGGCAAAACCCTTGGGTGACAATAATGAGAGTAGATGATTTTCACATGTGTTCATTTTTCATTTATCTGTATTTAACTGTAATAATTATGTCTTTAAATGAGATTTTGAAATGAAATATCATAGGTTTGCATGCGGGATTATTTTATGTTATACATAAAATAATCAATTGTCACATTCTTCTTCCTCGATGCACTCCAGTTGAGATTCCTGTTCCTGTTTTTTTCTGTACTTTCTCTTTCCCATGGCTTTGCAGGAATAAATATGTATTATAGAGATTATGTCCTCTGCCAATTCTGTGTTTGATGATTTTTCACCATCTGTGTCCACAACAAAAAGACGTGTTTTGTTCTTCTCAAAAATAAATTCCACCAGTTCAAATCCAAACCTACACAATCGGTCTCTGTGTGCAACAACCACCTCCTCCACGTTTCCAAGCATTGATTGTTCCAGTATGGATTTTAAACCTATTCTTTTCCAGTTAAGACCACTCCCGATGTCTGATATAATTTCATGGTTGGGAAATTTTTCCTTCATATATTCTTCCTGACGCTCAAGATCGTCTGATTGTTTTTTCGATGAAACCCTACAGTAGCAAATCCTTCGCTTGATACTGTATTTGACCACATTGCTACCAATAATTTTTTTGATGTCATCCATGCTATAGTTTCTAAACCCAGATGGTGTTCTGATTGTTCTAATTTTTCCCTGATTGTCCCAAGAACGCAATGTTTCACTTGTTACATTCAGATAATGTCTCGCCCTGGCTGGTGATATGTATTCGTTTTCCATTTGTATGATTAATGCTAAAATTCTTATCTTTAAATTTCTTTTTTAAGATAAGAAGTTATGATAAGTTACTAAATCATAGAGTTGGTGGCAACAGTTCCGAGTCTAAAGATTTCTCCCCTCACCTAAAATGAACAAAATGGACATTTTTATTGTTATAGACGCAGAGGTCACCTCTGAAAACACAGGAAAAAAAAATACAAGAGTTGCACGTGAAAATGTGTCATTTTTGGAACAACTTGCAGAAGTGAGTCACATTGCCGTTCATATTCAACACAACGAGGTTTTTCACAAAATAAATTCCAAGAACAAATTTATGTTTTCGACAGGTGACACTGTCGCAGAATTTCTACAGGACATGAGAGATCTGTCCAATTTCTACAGGGCGGAACGCACGGTGGTTTTGATGAGCCTAAAAATGTTAAAAATGGTTTTTCAGACGGATTGTTCATTTGTCGAGAATATTTACATGTATGTGGACAATGAATTTGTCAGAACACATGGTATACCTGAATTTCTCGATCCATCACGTATGTTAATACAGAACAAAATTTCTTCTGGGACAATGACAAGATATGAAATCAGAATTGGGGAGACTTTCGAGACACAATACATGCTCATACTGAAAAATCTTGTCAAATCAAAAACTCTCAGAAATTGCAGAAATGGTGTGACAAAATCGACATTTGGCGGATTTATGCGCTTTGACCTGAGAGATGGGTTTCCACTCCTCACGACGCGAAAAATGTTCTTCAGAGGTATAGTCGAGGAGTTACTTTTTTTCATTCGCGGAGACACAGACACAAAATGTCTTGAAAATATTGGTGTAAATATCTGGAGGGGAAACACTAATCGCGAATTTTTAGACAATGTCGGTCTAACATACAAGGAGGGAATGATGGGACCACTATATGGGGCACAATGGCGCCACTTCAATGGTGTGTATGATGAAACAACCGGAAAATCTTCTGGTGGTGTGGACCAATTGGTGAATGTCATAAATTTGATACAGACTGACCCAAATTCACGCAGAATTATTATGACATCCTTCAATCCATCACAGGCTGACGATGCTGTCCTGTATCCGTGTCATTCTGTTGTGCTTCAATTTTACGTCGATAACGATTCTCTGGATCTGATGGCGTATTCGCGTTCAATAGACTGGTTTCACGGTGCACCGTTTAACATCGCGTCATATTCCCTGTTATTGACACTTGTGGCAAGTCTGACGGGTCACATTCCGCGGATCGTCAATGTAGTCTTTGGTGATTCTCACATTTACAGAGCACACGAGGATGAATGCAGAGAACTTTTAAACCGCCCAATTTTCAAACCTCCGAGGTTGAATATTAAGAAAAATCTTCTGACAATTGAGGACATTGAAGGACTCAAATTTGAGGACTTTTATTTGGAAAACTATCAATGCCACAATAACATCAAAGCAGACATGGTTTCATAATTTAGCTTCAATGTTTGAAGCTAAAACGCTCTAAATTTACCAATTTCTATGTCAATACCTATGAATTTTTTTCTCAATATTGAGAAAAAAAATTATCAGGATTTCTGTGTCAGTATTCAATGTGTTGAAGAAGTCCACCGTGTTTCCTGTACACTTCGCGTCGCATTTCAAAATGTCTCTTCAATATGGGATTATCATCGACTAAATCGAAAACAATCGGTTCTGTGTCCTGTGTACGAAAAATTCGTCCCAAAACTTGTGTGTAATATTCCTCCGTATCAGCAGCGAGAAGGAGGGTGTCAAGTTTTGAGTGGTCAAAACCACATGATACTTTCTGTATTGTTGCCACAAGAATTCGCGCTGTTGGGTCGTATTCCTGCTTGCTTCCAACCAAATTTGTCACACTTTCACCCTTTTCAGTCAAATTCTTTATTAAATATCGCGCTTGTTCCACTCTTTTCGTGAGAAGGAGAAAATTTCTGTCCGCGTTTGTGACAACTATGTGTATGATTAAATCATTGCGCTTTTTGTTGGTTGCCTGTGAATCAAGCACAGAACCCCAGTTTATTTTTCCATTTGACATGTACTTCATCTCTGGTTTAAATTTTGTGTTGACCACAAATACCGTATGTCGCTTGAAAAGTTCACGTACAATTTTATTGTCTCCAAAATAGAGACTTATGAGGGAATCCATTTCATCAGGGCGATAAGGTGTTGCCGAGAGGCCTATTAAATACCGCGGTGTTAAACGCAAAAGAGATTTTGATAATGTCTCTGCCACAATTGTGTGACAATTGTGAACAACAACTCCACCCAAATGACATTGATCGCCACACACGACAAAATTGTGGTTGTCCTCAACCTCTATATCATACACATATTTTTGTTTTGGTCCACTATAATTGGAGACGCTTTCAACTCTCAAGCATCCATGTACAAAGGGTTGCGTGATTTCGCACAAACTATAAGACCACACATGGGGATGTATAATTGTCATAAACCGAAGGACATTTTTATTCGACACCACAATGAATATGACATTTTCAAACACTTGGGGATGGACATTGATGTCATGTTTTCTGAAAAAATTAAGAATGAGGACGAGATGTTGTTTTAGGTCTGGACGGCATACCAAAATGATATCTCTGTCATGGCAATATGAAAAACTTTCCATATACCATACGGCCAAACCTTTCGCGTCAAATTTGTTCATCATGTCAGGAAAATCCTCATCAAGGTACCGTTTTCCGTCATCGAACATCACCTTCATTCCACTCACTCTGAACATGTCATTTTTCATCGCGATGTATTCTGTCTCAAAACAACCAAATGGTTGTTTTGTCTTAAAATTAACGATATAGTGTCCATCACATGCAATAACTGACATAGTTTTCGCCAGAAAACATCCGAAAACAATTTGCTGTCGATCAGTGTCAAGTACAGATACCATGTCTGCACCTGAAAATTCCATTTTGTCACATGTCGCCACAATGGCGACATTATTCTCCAAATCCTTTGCACTTTTATATCCACCAAACAATGTCAGGAACATGTGGTCCTCTGTGCACTCTATCTTTGTTGAATCAGAGAATTTAACAGTGACTAACCTTTTAGTCACATCTTTTTTAAAGGCGTTTGTCACAGTTTTGTATTCAAAAATTTTCTCCCTTTCGTTAAACGAGAGCACACGGTGCACATGTGACGGAGATGACCACATGTCCCCTATTTTTACCAGACCATATGGTGTTATTAACAGCGTGTTGTATGTAAAACACTCGTCTATTATAGCCGTTCCAATGTCGTCAAACCACTCATTTCCAATTTTTGGCATATTTATGGCGTTTATTATATAAAAATCAGCGTCCTTTCTTTTCTCTTTCAAATTTATTTTTTGTATAACAGAATTAGGACACACGGACTTTATACTTTTCTCCCATTGATTCATCAGAACTACGCGGTTCATCACAATCATCGTTTTCAGGCCTATCGAACAGGCTAAGTTTATACTTGTGATGGTATTGTGTGTAACAGTAAAATCACCCAATAAAAAACGGTGATTTCCATCTATCTCAAACCCGTAGTAGTCGGTTTCACTTATGGGTGTGACACTGATTTGCGATATGGATATTGAATTTTCGTTGTGTTTGTATTCGGAACGGTTTTCTTGCAACAACACAGGAATTTCAGGACCAGTGGTTGTGACCATGACAATTGTGTGATAAAATTTACCATTTCGGTATGAATCATATGCCAGCGAATTAAAACCGAGAGAATGAGTCAGATAAAGTATGTCCTCACACAATCGAATAGATTTCACAGTGATGTAGCACATGTTTTCGCAATTTACACGACCACAGGAATCGATAAGTCCAGCCAAAACGGCAAGCCTAACTTCTCTTGTGTTTATCAGGTAATCGTTCGGTATTTTCTTTCGCGTCAAAAGACCGAGGCGGTTCATCGCTCCGTTCAATGTCGCTCCTGTCTTTGCCATTCTGACGTATGTCTGTTTTCTTATTTCCCCATTTCCCATGTCTATGTCCCGTTTTTCTATCAGCTCAATTTCGCTCATTGCGAGACATTTTGTCACGTGACGTATAAATAACTCGTTGCTTGTTCTAAATTCCCCAGTTGTTTCATTTCCTATACCAAGCCACAGGCCAAGAAAATATGGATCAATGTGTATGTTGCGGTGTCCAAATTTAACGGGAATACGATATGAAAACAAGTTTGACCTTGTGTAATATGATAGCCCCAAATATTCTTCTATGGAAATGTCCACGATAGGATTGCTGTCCAACATGCTGAGAAAATGATCCGCCTCAAATTCGTCGATAAATGGCATAAACCTATAATCCATAACATTTTTGTCAAAGTAAATGACATGGATTAATGTGTCGTTGGGAAATTTTACCTTTTTTCTATGACTTATGGCGCACAGAGATAATATGTGCGATTGATTTGCTGTGAATGGCTGTCCGTAAAATATATCGATGCGATACATTTGTTCTTTTCCACGCGCCAAACTTAGGACATTTCTGACCATTCCATCATCACCCATAAGTTTATCACCCGTGACAATATGTTGCACTTTTTTGATGGTTCCGTTAAAACAGAGGACTGGTGTGTTAAATCCGAGACATTTACCAAACCCACAATACATGGACATCAGGGTGCTGCCGGTTTTGTTCAGACAAGAGATTGCATCATTCTTCACCTTAATCTGTTCCTCGCGAAGTTTTCCCTCAAATTTTACAGACATTTGAGAAAATAATTCACGCGGTGGGCGTTGTATTCCCCATTCAATTGTTGCATACGACAACGGCAAATACACCTGTCTGTCAATGAGGTTGAAGGGATACACAAATTTTTGTTGAATTCCTGTTTTCCTCAGTGGAAGTGTGAGTTCCTTCTCAATTGATGCCAATTGTTCATCGTCAAAATTATCAATGCTGGTTTTACAAGCCATTTCTTAAAACACCAATGTAACTTTTAGTAAAAAAACAATTTTTTTAAAAAGACGTGTGTCTTTTTCGAAGTCTTGTCAGGACAAACACGATGAGTGCAAGCACGGCGATCGCGATGACAACTTTTTTCACCCCTTTGGTTGTGTATCCACCCAATGGTCCATTTTTTGACGCAGTTTTTCCATCAGTCTTGTAATAGGAATCCAATTCCTTTCTTTTTGCCTCCATAAATTTTTGGTTCATTTGGTTCAAACTTAGGAGCTCTGGTGGTTTTGTGACACTTATCAACACAATTCCCCCACCTAAATGTGACATTCCAGAGGCGTCGTTTATGACAGTGCGTTTGTCAAATTGAGAGATTTTGTTCCAAGGATACATGGCCATTTTAAAGCAGCCATTTTCTCCCCATTTATTATCCCAAGAATTTCTGCAATACCAGTATGGAACATCAGCACGTTTATCACCATTGTCGACAACGATATTTTTCGCTACACCCCAACCCACTATGGCGACAGCATGCGAACCCTTGTAATTTTTAGGACCCGCCTCGTCATCACTGAACACGAGTTTTTGACCATCCTGTATCTCAGAACCATACTGACATCGTTCAAGATACACACCACCGTTTATCTTGGAAAAAAGTCCCTTCATAAAATTTGAGAAGACAATGAATCCGCCCATCGCTGGGCCATAAGCATATATGTGTTTTTTGACGAGAGTTGCCACATTATTTTCTGATACACCCTGTGCCCCGATGAAAATATTTTTTGAATTGGGTTCGATTTTGTAGAGATAATGTTTGTCAGAAAAATAACAACCACAACTGGGTATGCGCGAATTCAACGCATTTACCTCCTGTGCGACCTTTGCCTTGTCAAAATGTGTCAGAGAACTTCCGTTACATATGGGATCTTCCTCACACCACGAATAATCGACACAATGATTGCTCGCTATACCTCCTCGCGCTATGTCTTCGAAAAGAAGCGCAGGATTTCCTCCCTGACAACCATGTTGAGTGTAACACGCTAAAGACCATGTTGTTGAAAGATCAGGCTGCCAATCGACTAAACCACTCACCACAAAGTTATCAGCAACAATTCCGGCGCCAGAAATTGCCCAGCAACTTAAAAAAAGTAAAAAAATTCCCCTATAATCTTACGCAAAATCATAATATATCGCGATAGTCCTATAATTACAGATTTTTTATAGATTTAAAAAAATGGCACAGTCTTGATAAATATTTTTATTTGTGGAAATGTCTATTATAAGTTACAATCCCCCAACATACATTGAACTAAGCGAATCTCTCATCATGCTGAAAAATTACATTCTGAATGACAGGGATTTTTGCTCCAACAAACAAAGCGGACACATCTCAATGGCGTTTGAACTTTTGGCAGGTGTTTTGAACAAAATGTATAAAAACACGTCGTATGAGACGCTTGTAAAACGCTCGGTGAATATAAAGGAAAGCGAACTTTTCTCAAATGCGGCAAAAGAATTTATAGGCGAGATAAAATGGAGATATGCAACAGCAAATGTTGTGTTTTTTGTTCTGAAGCGAATACTTCTGCAAACATCAGTAAATCACGCATTTGTGGACAGGTTGAGCATATTGTCAGCAAATGTTGTGGATCAAGGAGAGTTGTCAAATATGCTTCCATCTCGGTATAAAAACACGACCGACGAAAATGTCAGAAAAAGACTGTCAGAATACGTACAGATTGTGCATTCAAAAACAAGAAACAAATCGCCCATGAGTATAAGGCAAATCATATACTTTTTACTGAACAGTTTTTTTCGCGTTCTCGACATCGACGTCGAAACCATACAGGACAATTCTCCTAAGTTTGAACTTACGATTGAAAAAATAAGGGAAATGTGCGGAGGAACAGAAATACAGAGAAAATTAGGTTGGATAAAGTTATTTTGTAACCATATTTTTAACCACAAGACAGACGAAAAACTTTTCGATTTGTCAGAATATACGGACAAATCCGTCAAAGCATTCAGACATACAAAAGGTGACAACTCTGATACACATCGCATAAGCGCGGATGAACTTGACGCATTATATAACGCGTCAAAATCAGAGGATAGCGTCAGAGACGAATTGATTTTTCTTCTTCTCATCACCACAGGTATGAGAATCGGAGGTCTGGTAAATATCGTTCTCGAACATGTAGCCACCATCAATGGATCAGATGTTGTCATAAAAAATTACGGAAGAACCATAGAGAAAGGTAATAAATGGTTCTCCTTTAATTTGACGCCTCAGGTGCAATCTCTGTTAAAGATATGGATATCGGATGAGAGAAAGGCTGTCAATTCTCCCTTTCTTTTCTCTTCGTCAAGAGGAACGAGTGGTCATATAAACACAGGAACTGTAAGAGTTATGTTTTCTAACATGTGTAAAAGAGCAGGTTTAGTAGGAGATCATCTGCACATACATTCTCTGAGGCATAGTTTTGCCCACATACTTTTGGAATCAGGAAACAACGTGGAAATTGTTTCAAAAATGTTAGGACACAGTAGTAGTCAGACAACAGAATCATACTACCTGAAAGAGAACGCGGTTGAGGTATCAAAGCGGGCAAACATTCCATGGCTTGTTCCTTCTAAAAAGGTAAAAATTATTCCTGATTTTCTGTTGGCAAACAATGGAGGACAAGTACAGGCAAAACATATTGCCCCTTCAGACAGAAAAGAAAAATTTAAACGCGTCAGGAATCAAAAATTGCTTGAATTTTTGAGTCAAAATGAGGGGCAGAATCAAGAGACGGTTGTGGTAGAGAAAACACTGCTGTCATGAAGACTTTGTAGTATGCTGGTCAATTTTACCAGATCAGGGATTTCTTCGTGTATTTTCTGATTAAGTTCGCGTATGCCGTAGTTTTTCGATATCGCGTCTATTATACTGGAATTGTAAATGTCAATGATTTTGAGTGCTGTGTTAAGTTTTGTCTGTAATTCTTCTTTTTCTTCGTTAATTTCATCCTCAAGTTCCTCTTTCGATGGCTTATAGTTGATAAATGGATTTTTAAGGTTTTTGGTCAGTTCCTCTATCGTCTGAACCCAATAGTATTTGACTGTTGTATCTGTGGACGCGTGTCCCATAAATTTAGATACAACATCGGCAGAATTTCCCTCTGACATAAGTTTTCCAACAATCGTGTGCCTGAAGGCGTGCGGATGGACATTTAGTCCATTTACATCCGCATTTGCCGCTATTGAACGTAATTTTGAGAGCAATGTTGTGTGAGGAAGGGGTTTTGTCGGGTTCTTTCCAAATATGTAAATGTTTTTATTAATGACTTTGTCGCCATAAATTTGTCTGATGTGTGCTATATACGTCACTATTCTTCTCTTCAAATTAGGGCTCGTTACAAATTCTCTGTTTTTGTTTCCCTTTTCGAGAACATTGCAAATATGCCTCGGTGTATCGTATTCGTCTATGACATCATGGTATCTAAGATTGCAAATAGCTCCAGCGCGCAGAGCTACTTCTCTAAAAAGAACGAGCATCAAAGTATGAACAGGGTCAGATTTCACAGATTCAAGCATTCTGCCTATCTCTTCATCTGTGAATGTTCTTCTGACATTTGGATCCGCGTCTATTCTTCTGTCAGGAATTCGCGAGAGTATATTTCTCACCGATATGGAACCTATTTCGTTTCCGCATGGAAGAATTTCTATTAAATTGAGCATGGAAAGCATGTTGATCAGATGTCTTTTTGCGTGATGAACATGGACGGTGTTTTTGACGCGGCTATTGTCGTGTCCAGCACTTTTACCGAAATCTATCAGACATTTTTCTATCATTTCAATCGTGCATGTGTTCAGAAACCATCTGACACAGTCGTCTATGTTTATGTTCTCTCTGTAAAATTTATTGACATGTTTCTCTATAAAATTTAGAATGACCACCGTGTCATACTCCAATTTTTTATATCTTGTGTCATAGTATGCGGTTGTCGTCTCTATTCTGTTGGCGTGTTTTTTCATGATGTTGTCGAGTAATTCCGATCTCCATGGATTCATTCTGAACGATTGAACCATTCCGATGGATTTATACCTCGGATCTATACCTGTTTCAACCCTTTCTAAAAGCGCCATGTTATTTCTCAGAATGTGTCTAATGACGTCGTATGCTATTATTTTATGCCTGCTCACATTGTCATACATTTCCAATATTTTTTCAGAGGAGAGAATTTCCACCCTTTCTAAACCTCCAAATTCTCTGTTTATTTCGTGGAGAATGTTATGCCTCTGTTTGGTGTATCCTTCATCGTTCATTGAACGAATGAGTTCGTCTATGTATTTCTCTCTTTCCTCTCTTTCGTTTCTATTTCTTAGTAATCTTTCAGTATGGACGCAACCCATGATGTCAAGAAGAAAAATTTTCGTTTCAACCAGTGTCCTTCCATTGCTCGCGTCAGTACAGTATTTCACGCACAAATCATACTGAAGATTTTTGACATCCTTGCCATCAACAATTCTGTGTAATTCATCGATATATGTGCTTAAAAGTTTTCTGCTCATGCGAAGACCGCGATGTTTTTGTCTGAGCAGAAAAAACACGTCGTCATTTTCTCTTAAATTTTCCGTGTGAGAAATAATGGGTTTTGCGACATCGATATTTATGTCAAGCGCAATCAGAACCTGAGTGAATGTTTTCACAGCGTCATCTCTGAGGCGAAAATTTTTCTCAAACCAAGAATTTAGACTATTTTGATCGACATTTCCGTTTCTGAGAGAAAGAATGTCGAATTCTTTAATCAGGGGATTGACATAGCTGTCGTAAATACGACAGATGGATGCCCTACCGTAGAGGGAGGAATATTTTTTGGTAAAATTTTCCTTGAGGTTCATTTCATTCGAAAAGCGCCTCACATCTGCGCCTAACACGTCCAACGCCCTTATCGCTGGTTGGCTGTAATTCAGCGCTGTTTTTGGCTCGGTGGAATCTTTGCATGATGGTTTGACGACAATTTGTAGCAACTCATCACTTGTCATGTTAGGAACATCGTCAAGCCTGTTTTCAATCTCATGATACACCTTGGAACATCTATCAACACAACCAGAGCCGTATTTTTGCCATATTTTATCGCGAAATTCTCTTATGTTCATTTTATCGAAAAAAAGTTCTGTTTAAAATGGTTATCGCGATGTTTTGACAAAACATAGAGATTTGACGCAGATGCATTTATAAAAATTTAGGCTCGGAACTGTTAGCGGCAACCCCATGATTTAGTAACTTGTCATAACTTTTCTTCATTCAAAATTTTTTTGAATGAAGAAATTTACAATGAGAAATATTGATTTAAAGACATGCAATGGTAAAG
>Ga0194038_1001091_pt1 | contig 11758 bp, 10 predicted proteins | sample JunL226m_MetaG_FD_148630 | JGI IMG/M metagenome (GOLD analysis project Ga0194038, IMG submission 148630) | Anoxic zone freshwater microbial communities from boreal shield lake in IISD Experimental Lakes Area, Ontario, Canada - Jun2016-L227-6m | ecosystem: Environmental > Aquatic > Freshwater >...
TCATTTATTTTGATCATTCTCATAAGATACCTTTGCAGTCTCTCATGAACCCCGTGACCATTATCAAAAACTCTCAATATTCGAGCAGGGAAAGCTGTATTGGTATCCCCCTCGTAATAAATCTTTAAAAGTTCCTTCACAGATTTGTGGAGGCTTGACGGGTGAAAACAATGGATTGCTCTCTTATCTCGTTCCCTGTTCTGTAGGTGTGTGTCTATTGCTTGAATTATCATAATACAGTTCTCCTATTTCTTCCATTTTGTGTCTATGCAAATATCAACTTCCACGGGTACGGATTTGATAAATTTAGTGCCTGCTTGAATCATTCGATCCCTGACAATCACCCGGAGCGCCTCTGCCCTCTCTGCCTGTACCTCGATGACAAGTTCATCATGCACCAGATTGATGATGTTAGCACCGTATTCAGGAAGCGCCGGGTAGATGTAAAGAATAGCAGTTTTGAGAATATCCCCGCATGTTGATTGAATTGGAGTATTTCTGCCTTGCCTTTCACGGGATTTCTGACCACTAAAACCGTCAATTGGTTTGTAGAAACGCTTCCGGCCTAACGGTGTTATACTGAACCCCTCATTTACAGCACCCATGCCCATCTTTTGGAGGCAATCTTTAATTGCCGGATATGCTCTGAAATACCGGGTGATGAACCCTTCAGCTTCCTGCTCTGGAATATTCAATCTCAGCGCCAATCCAGAAGCAGACATGCCATACACCAGCCCAAAGTTGATTGCCTTCGCTGCGTTTCGCTGATCTTTTGTGACTGATTCAAATGGAGTGTTAAACACCTGGCTGGCTGTTTGTTTATGAAGGTCAAGGCCGCTCCGGAATGCCTGCAGGAATATGGCATCTTGTGAGAAGTCAGCCAATATTCTTAACTCTATCTGAGAGTAATCCGCCGTGATGATCTGTCTACCGTGTGCTGCAATAAATAAATCACGCCATTCTTGATCATGGGGCATCTGCTGAAGGTTGGGATTCGAGCAGGTGAAGCGACCGGTTTCAGTCCCCAGTTGATGAAAGTCAGAATGAATGCGGCTTGTCCACGGTGATATGTGCCCAGGTAACTTCGCTGCAAAAGAAGTGATGAGTTTGTTCAGCTTTCTGTATTTTACGAGCTGACCTGCGATAGGGTGGTTGACTCGGCCCAGGGTGGCTGTGTCAGTTGATTCGAGGATAAAACCCAGAGAACTGAATAGCTTCTTAGTCTGTTGGGAACTTGTGAACTTGACTTGCGACGGTTCCGGTTCATTAAACAGCCCGATTTGTTTCACTGGTGGCAGCGCTCTTGTGACCATCTCATTCAAGGTTTTCTCGCTGTCTGATCTTTCACCCTCAATCCTGCTGGTGAGCAGTTCAAGCGCCGCCTGGTCAATGAATATGCCGGTCAATTCGATCCGCATTACTGCTGGGATAATCCCAAACTCTAATAATGCTGTTGGTATCAATCCTTGTTCCTGAAGGGTTATGATCTGCTTCTCGAATACCGGAACAAGTGCAGCAACGTCATTGAGCGCGTACTTAATCTGGTCGGGAGTAAGCAACTCGCCAGCTACAAAAGACTTCTGTTGATCCTTCGGTAGTGCTTCCCCTGTGTATTTCATGACAACAGAATCTAACCGATTGTCACCTTTCTCTGACACACCGGCTGTAATGAGTTGCTCCGCCAGGTATGTATCAAACAAGTTTTTTGGGTCAAATGATTCCCCGAACAGGTGGATGGCCAAAAACTTCAGGTCGAATTTCAGATTATGACCCACTTTCAAAATGGTCTCATCTTCCAGAATGCTCCTGATACCGGAATAAAAGAACTCCAGATGTGAACCAATGCCGATGGTTCCAACATCAATGATATAAAAGTTCATCCCGGTGTTGATCTGGACGATGCACAAGTCACTATCGAAGGGGTCAAGACCAGTGGTTTCAGTATCAATGAAGATGCGCCGGATATTATTGTCCTTGATAAACGGCTCAATTTGAAAGAGCTTCTCTTTATCCCTGATGTATGTGCAGGTCTTTATCCGGGTCATGAAGTCAATAAGTTCGGGTTTCCGGTCCCGGATTTCCTGGAGCTGGCCGGGTGATATCTCATCCCCGGCCAAAACAAGTTGACCGTTTTCAAGCTCCGTGAATATACCGGAGCGCCGTATTGAATTATAAAATTCGATGGTTTTCATACCACGATCCTCATTTTGGGTTTTGGTGGCTCTGTTGAGTTTATCGGAATAATTTCAGCATCATTAAAGGTTGTAAATATGCCGTCATTGCCGTCATTGCCGTCATGATTTACCTTAACAGCCTGATTTTTAACAGTATTAGACCATGACGGGAAACCACTTGCAGTTATATTCTTCCCGTCATGGTTGGTGCTGTTGCCGTCATTGCCGTCATGGTATTCAGCCGGAACCATGACGGCAACTTGATCGCATGACGGCAACTTTGCAGAACATGACGGGAAATTATTTATTGCCGTCATGGTTGAATTATTCGTATTTCCAACATGTTGTGGTACTTTTTCATCGACCATGACGGCAATGACGGCAACTTCACAAGCTTTAATAAGTTTGATTGTGCGCTTGTTCCATTTTCGATTATGCTCAATTGTTACCCCCCGACTGCGGAGCTGCGGTTCAGCTTTATTCAATTTCCGGATCAGATGACTGGGCTCCTTCGGCCAAGATTTTGAACGGGATGTTTTATCTCCCACTTTTTCATTTAGGATTTGGAGCAGTTCTGTTGATGTACCCTCCCACTCTTTGAAGCTTTGCTCGCCTGTCATTTGAAGAATTGCGTCCATGACAGACGACGAAGCAAGGGATTCATCTATCGCTGCCTGCCTATTCCCGGAATATGCCAGCATAAACTCCCCTGAAGCGCAATATGCTGGTTCTGCTGCTGTGGCCCACAATGCAAAATCCGCCATACGAGGCAATCTCTCAAGTTTGGTGGTGGGGATGTTCTTCAGTGCTACGCTGACAGCTTGGCATAATGCTCCGAATATTTGAGGACGTACCTTATTAAAGCGGTCAATCACATCGGCTTCGGTTTTCCTGTCAATCTCACTGATGCTGGCAAGTGATACAGGGATGCTTCGATCTGCTAAATCCGGCTCTGCTGTTACGCTGTTTATTCCGTTCAGGATAATCGGCCTGCTGGCTTGGAAAAGCGTTTCATCCATATCGGCATACATGGTCCTTATCGCCATGCCGCCTCCCGTAGCCAAACGACACATCAGGTCAGAAAGCCACGGCGGTATCTGACTCATGTTATCGAACGCCAATACCCACGAGTTGACCGCCGATATCATTAAATCCCTCCCCTCCCTGGGTATCTGCCTCAAAGGCGTTGATGACGGGTCAATGATCTCACGAATCAATCGACACGCTGTTGATTTCGCCGATCCCTGCTCGCCTGTGAGACAAAGAACTGGATACGGCCCTGTCGGACGGGCGCAGGCAACGACGAACGCTGCTATGAGTTTCCAATCTTCCTGGTTCTTTAGGTTCAGAAATTCCTTTAAGGTGGCCAGTGATCCCCCGCTAACCGGATAAGGCAATGGCATCATCCCTGATGAGCGCCGGAATTTAACCGGGGATTTCTTGACGACTCGATATCCGGTTGCTGTGATCTCGACAACTTCATAATCCGGGTTGCAAAGGTCAATGAAGGTGCTCTTTGAATCTCCGCCAATCCGCACAAACACTGGGTAAGTCTCACAATCCCACGAATATTTTGCTTCAATGGTCAAAATAGCTTCGGCCATTGGCTGTGGCGAGCAACCTTTTTTGAACGCTTTATAAAACTCCCGGCGAAGCCATGTTTCAAACCCTTTACCCTTGATAAAATGGGTCTCAGTATGGCTTTCAACAGCCATTTCAGCGTATAGATTGCCGTCCGAATCTTTAAAATAGGTCGCCTGTTCGCTTGCTATTGCAATCAGGATATCGGTGGTAGATCGCTCGTCAGTTTCGCTACTGTCTTTGACGAGGCTCTTGATTGTATCAACACGAAGCCCCTGATCTGCTTTGTGCGATCTTAGAAATTCCTCAGTCTCTTTGCTATCGAAAAACTTGAACCAATCCCCTGCAAATTCTTTTTGTTGAAGGTATCTCTGGAATGAATCATCACGGTTCCACTGGATTGAGTTGAAAGCCGCGGCCATATCCGCCATTGAAGGATACGCATAGCGAATCGGTGATGGTTTAGCCTTCCCGTGAGGTGGTAATGCACAACAACACCGCCCAGGGTCAAAATCTGTGAAGTGTTCCTGCGCTATTTCTTTAAACTTTTCACAGGAATACGGTGCGCTCTTTCCAACATTCTGTGTGAGGTAATATTTTGTCTTTTGTTCATCGTAGTCCGTGCATCCAGATAGAATGGGCCTGATAAAGGTCAAGTCATTGTTCAAGTCGTCAAGACCGTTTGCTACAGTTGAGAGCGCCAGACGTATATTATGTGGTAGGGATACGCCTGAAAGTGCTTTATCTTGAATGAATTTAATGGTATAACAGCCTTGTGTAATTCTTTCAGGATGAAGTTTGTCAGGATTGGTGTGCTGGTTACTCTCCTGCGGTTTTTGTGGCTCTTCAATTGGGATTTCGAGCGCCATAAAAGAGTCATAAAGTTTCAAGTCTGGTATTGGTTCATGTGTGGAAATGAGGCTGGATAATCGTCTGGGTCGGTTGTCAGCCTCATTTTTGTTGTAGATTTTAGTACCAGGAATTTTGGTAATTCTCCGAAGGTCATATATTCCTGAGTCAATATCCACGCCTGGAAACTGGCCTTTGTATATTCCAGCTATTTTCTGACCCCATGCTTTCAATCTGGCTGCAATCTCTGCTCGGTTATCGTCATTGATGACAATGCCCGGTATCCTGAAAAACAGCCAATAACCATTTCCACTGTCCATTAGAAGAGGTTCAGCATATCCCCCCGCTACACAGTCGCTTGTGATTTTCTTTGCTGCTTCGAGTGCCAGCGCCTTCTCTTCATCAGAGGAACAAAGCTCTTTCGAGGGTTTCACTGAGTCAAAGTCCATGTAAAGCCAGTTCACAGTGACTATATCACCGTTTGTCCCAGGGTGGTTCAGGTCTGCTCGCCTGTCTTGAAGTCCAAAATAACAAGTGAACTCTTGTAAGTTGAAAGCTACTGTGTTTTGTAGAAACTCGTCCGATGTTGCTGCAAAAACAGTGCGAGGTGGTTTGGTTTGGTGATTAAAAAACAGTTCGAGCGGTGACTTCCCCCCGAACATTCGATATGTCATTTTAAGGTCGTCAAGCTGCTTTTCTGGGATGTCGATGTCTTCCATAACTAACCTTTTCAATTGGAATATTTTGTGATTTATAGACTGTTGATCTGGTGTAATATTGGGACTTTGCGAGGCTGATACAATCGTCTAAAAAATCATAGACAACAGCATCCTGCTTACCAGAGAAGGGTCTTTTTATTCTCCCAATCTGCTGTATCAGTCTGGATGTTGACCGGATAGGGGCGCATAAAAAGAGTCGATCTAATCTTGGAATGTCAAGCCCCTCGTCTGCTAATTTGCAGGAAAACAAAACCGACAATTCCCCGGAGCGCATACGACTTAGTGCTTCCTGCCGGAAAGTCGATGATTCTTTTCCGGTGATGATTGCAGCTTTAATGTCCGGGAAGCTCGTTGAGAGCATTTTAAAAAGGAGTGCAAGGTGGGATATACGCTGTGATAGTACGAGGCAGGAATGCCCATCCATGGCCTCTTGAGACATTGTTTCTATTATCAGATTGTTTCGTGATTCATCCTGAAATAACCCACTCAGCATCTGGTCGTAGCTGTCAATTTGTGGGAAATAGGCACCGGTCTCCAAAACCATAACAGAAGGTGTCACCGTCTGGCCAGCATCCATATCCGAATCTTTGATTTCGTGAAGTACCCGCCCGAAGGTGGCATACATCAGAAATTCCAACTTATCCGCGCGATTCGGTGTTGCAGATAACCCATACCTGTGCCTGGCAGGGAACTGGTTCACAATATCACTGAATGTTCGTGCTGGGCTATGATGTGCTTCATCGAGAATTACCATACCAAATTGGTTCAGAAATGCTGTATCTAAGCCATTTTGCAGTGATTGAACGGTTGCGATAGTCACGGCTTTTGAATCGTCCCACTTGCCAGCCCCAATGATACCCGATTCAATATTCAAGCGAGTCTTAACTCTTTCCTGCCATTGACTCGCCAAGTCTTTCGTGTGAACAAGTATCAGGGATTTTTGACTGTGCTTGTGTATCAGCCCGCAACCGATCTCAGTTTTCCCAGTGCCACACGGGGCGACTAAAAGGCCCTGATTACTTGCAAGCATAGCGTTTAAAGCTGTCTGTTGATAATCCCTGAGAGTCAATGTTGATGGTGGATATTCGACAGGGTTCTGTATGGTTTTATCCATGACAGTTATATCTACGAGTTTTGATAGTTGGCCCACACAACCGCGTGGCAGTCGGTAGGAATCCGGAGATTCGGTCAGGAGTTCAATGAACCTGGGAACACCAAAGTTCTTGAAGCCCAAACGTTCGTTCTTGATATAAACGGGGTTCTCATAAGTAAAATGTTCACGAATCAAACGAATTGTAGACTGGTTTATACCGGACTTCTCGAACGATAAATCTGATGAAATAATGACTGGAATCATGGCAATCCCCTTTCAGTGAAAAGAAAGCCCGTCTCCAAGATTGAAGACGGGCTTATGGTTCGATTACAACCAAGCTGAGGGAATCGTACTTTCAGGGGGTGTAGGTGGTGTAAAAGCCACCTGCGTGATTTGTGGAGTCACGTTTCTAATCGGCGGCGGTTGATGCGAGGGATCACTCGACTCAAAAACTGCGATAGCATAAGAGCCATACTGGCCATTGATTAGTCTCGTCGTGATACGAGTCACGATCGAATCGGGGGCCAAACCTCGGCTTTCAAGTGCTTGAAAATAATTGATTGCCGCATTTGTGGAGGTCTTTGACAGGGACAAAGTGGTTGTGAACTCAGGGGAAACCCGGAGATACAGATCGCACCTGTTTTGATACCCATCACTCTCCGGACCAGTTGCGCTTCTTTTCGAGAACTTCCCATTCTCAAATTTCGCTTGATAAAAATCGCAATCAGTAATGACCGCTCTCAGTTCTTGTAGTGTTTTCTCAACGCCTGAGGGTTTGAGGCCACCGGTTTTTAGAATGGTTAAGTAGTTCCCTGACCGCGCGGCCTGCTCTGCGACGGAATCCAGGATTGCCCGAGGAATGTTAAATTTTGTTGTGACTGCGTAGCCTGTTAAATGCTCGTTCATAGTATGAATCCTTATATTTTATTTGAGTTCTTTTTCTTTTGCCTTTTTGACTTCTAATTTTGACCCGCACCGCCTTTCGCTGCGCGCTTGCGGCCCGGCCTGTGTAATGAACTACCTCTCTGGGATATCCAGCCTATGAAGGAGTCCCGTTCCAGGAAATTCTTACCACCGATCGAAGTCACAGGCGGCCCACTGCCCTGGGAAATCAGGTTGTAAACAGTTTTTTTTGATAAAATACCCTGCTCGCCGATTCGGAAATATTCCGGTAGGGCATTACGCATTGCAGCGAGTATCTTTTCTTTCTCGATTTGCATTTTGTTTCTATTCCTTTCTGGAAAATTGTTTATACTTCCTCTCAACATGTCTAAAGGATATAGGTTTTTTTTACTTTGGGAAGGCACAAATTAGGCAGATTTTAGGCACATTAGGCAGATTTTAGGCACAAAGGGCAGATTTTAGGCAGATTTTAGGCAGATTGAAGAAAAAAAATGCCCATCAAGGTTTAATCCCTGACAGGCATTTGAATAATCGGTAGTGCGGTTAGTTTATTTTTTTGTTCTTTTGTTTATCGGCAAAAGGGCTTTAATTTCATTCAGTGTGAGCGTATCATACGCGCCGTTTCGTAATATTGCCTGACCTATCCGGCCTTTATAGTCACGAGCAGGCGTGTCCGTATCTGGAAAATCATCTATTGTAAGTTGTCCAAGTGGAAGGTATTTGTATGGATTTCGTGTTAAGTAACTATTTGCTTTTTCAAGTGCATCACTTCCCGTAGATTTATTTGTTACATCGTAAATTTTATTTATAATGATTCTCTGTAATAATAGGAACTTTTTAGATTTATCTTTTTCGGTTTCAACCGGCCCTGCGTCTGCCCCTGTTGGTTGCACAACTTCAACCGGCATCTCGACCGTATCAATTTCAAGCAAAGGAAGATCATCCCGATTGAGATATTTCAATTTAACACCTTTTTTTTCAGCAAGTGCGATAAGGCTTACTCGTGATACTCTCGTTTCGTTTGTGTACCCGCCTGACTGCCGTGATTCCGTCCCCATCCACTCGCTTCGAATAATAAGACCGGGTTTTATTCCCCCGGTGACTTTGAGATCGCCAGTACGGATTGCACCACGAAACATGGTTAAGATAGCGCTGAAAATCCTTTGGTCTGAATCTGGGATTTTACTTTGTGGTGATTGATTCAGCCATATGAAAGCAGCATCTTGGAGGGTGTAGTCACTTTGGCTTGGCCAAAAGTTGTCCATTTTCAAATCCTCTCATTTGAAGTCCTCTGGAAATAAAGAGAGGAAAGCCGTTAGAGGAAGCGGCCTTGTCACCCGGGGTAATTACTCCCAAGCTATCCCCTCAAACTGAAAAATTACACAGTCTTTCGATCCGCAAAAGATATAACGTTATCCTTACAATCAGCATCAAACGCTGCTGCCACCCGATCTGCCGCCTTCTGTAAATGCGCGCCGGTCAGATGTGAATATCTTTTCAACATGGCCATAGTTTCATGCCCTGATATTTGCTGAACCGTTCGCAAATCAGCACCAGACATAATTAACCATGATATATACGAATGCCTTAAGGTATGAAAACAAACACGCTGGCGACGATCTGACACGCCTTCGTTGAATAATCGATTGGCAATTTCAGGGAATGAGTTGGGAACTTCACCGCGTATAGTTCCTTGATTCGTAGGGAATACCAAATCAGATGGGGAACAGTTCGCAGGCTTCCGACCAGTTAGCATGTTCTGAACGTTTGCAGGTACAAACACTGTACGATTTCGCCCGTTTTTAGTGTTTAAAAAGTTGATGTAACCGCTTTCAAGATCAACATCGGCCCATTTTAAACTGGCAATTTCCAAATACCTGGCTCCCGTAAACGCTGCCATTAAAACAAGATCATGCGCCTCAATTTTGGGCAGTTTAGATAATTCATCAAGCAAGGTTTTCACTTCATCGAAGCTCAAAAACCGTACTCTATCATTGTCTGCAATTTTGGGATATGAGACTTTGATGGCAGGGTTTTCTCCCACATACTCGCCCCAAAGCAGGCATTTGTTAAAAACCGTTCTGACCAGGGATAATGCGTGGTGAATTGTCTTCGGGGATTTCCCTTTTTTCTTCAAGGCGCTCTTCATTTTTTCGAGATCAAAAGTGGTTACGTCTTTCGCCGGTCTGTTGCCGATGAAGTCTTTGATATTGAAAAGATAGCGACCCTCATCATCTGGCCATGATTTTTTATTCTGCTTCGCATGAGCAATGTAAATTTCAAATAGATGTTCAAACGTAACATTCGATTTTTCGAGAGCGGCCTGTTCTTCTACGGCCTTGACATCTGCTTGAACCTCTGCCTCCCGTGCATCAACATCCTGCTGGCGTTTCTCTGCTAATGTCATGGGGCGGATACCTTGCCGGTTATTATTTGTCAGTTCATTGCGTAGTATGCTTGCCTTTCCAGCGTTCCAGCCCTCAGACGACCAACCGCACCCCTCTTCTTTCAGTTTGTCGGCGTGATAATACCTGATGAAAAAATAACGGTCTGGCTTTCCGTTGAATTTACGGTCTGGGTTTTCCCTGAACCTGACACCGGGATATTGTGACTTTAAAACCTTTGTTGTCACGGGCTGGATTCCTTTCTTTCATAAACAGGCTTAAATTCATTTTTGCGATTCCCGTCTGTTTTCCAGCCCCACAATAGCCCCACATTTAGCGGGATGTCAAGTGATTTTTTGGGAAAATCTAAGAAGCTGAAAAATTGAATATCGAATAATTCAAAGCATTAATGAAATTATGGGATTCCTAAAATTGCCTATAAGACGGGTTCAACTCCCGCCGCCTCCACCATTTTTATTCAATAAAATCAGGAAGTTACAAAACATACCACATTTAAATCTGCGTTCTGTCCCTTCATAGTCCCTTGTTTTGTAAAAAACGATCAAAACGCCAATTCCAGAACAGAGGTCTCTTTTCCGATGTATGCCCTATTATCAGCAGACTTGGAAGGGGAAAATCCTCGTCATACCGCTCAATAATTTCCCCTTTTTTCAGAACAGTCTCAACATCATCCTCATGAATGTTCCGACGGAACATTCTCTGAGAAGCATGAATTCTGTATTCAATAACAAAGTCAGCTATATTTCCGTTAATCAGGTCAGCTACTTTTTCCATTTACAACCTGTTGTTCTTTATTTTTTTGTCTATATTTCAAGGGCTAACACAATGTTCATCTGCGAAGTCAGGTGCAGCAGATGGTTAGGAGTTCGCAAAACTACGATAACTTTGGCATGATTTCAAACTCTAACTTCGAGCGGTAAAAGCAGACATCGAATTCCATAAAAAAATTAGTTTGTCCGAGAATCAGCGGTGCATCAGTCTTAACCCACGCAAAAACCAGACGTACAGGTTCAAAATCTCCTACTTTTGCTATCGCAGCCAACTGCGTTGCCGGAAAATTCCCCAGATTGCCCTCCAGCCGGATATTTGCTTTCCGGTCATCCCATATTTCCCCAAGCCGAATGCCTATTTCATACGGAAGCACACTGACCGTTGCGCCGCTGTCAACCAGACCGACAACCGCAGCCTGCTGATTGTTACAATGGAGAGAAAATGTCAGACGGGGCAGACTGTCATATTCATTTTGCGATGGGTCACTGACAGAGTATCTGAATTTCAAAATGTTTTATTATCCGTACCCGTTGTTTCAAGTTTATTCATCAATATTTTTGCCATTCCGAAAGTATTGTAAGGTGTTGGCATATCGTAAATCTTATCCGATTCAAGCGGAAAAATATTTTCATCCGTATCAAGCTGTTCCGCTATAATCCGAATCAGTCTGAGTTTGTCAAGCATCCGTAGCTGACGAACAAACGGAAGAATATCTGTCAAAGTCATAATTTCATATCTGCTGTTCACTGAAAATTCTCTTTCCATTGATGAATTCTCTTTCTAACATCATTATTATATTTTGTTGCATTTCAGGATGTATCCGACACCTAACGTCGCTTTTCAGCGGGCGCGGCTTTTTGCGCTCCGCTGGAAAAGCCTTGTGTACGCCCGGCATGGGCGTGAACTTATGGGGTGAAAGTCCCCTGTATGTGAATCCTGTCAGGTACCATTACTGACATAAATACTAACCAAAGGCAAGGGCGGAACCGCGAGGAATCGTCCGAAGGAAGTCTGAGCGTAACGCTATGAGCCGACGAACAGAAACGGCATATAAGGCCAAGTCTCCGGGCAAGTTAGCACGACATAACGAAGCCCCGGATTCAGGAGATATGGTAAATGTCGCGGTTGTGTAGCAACAGTTCACGTTCTTATCCGGGGAGACCTGCCCGGCGTGCGGCTCTTTACAAAAAGGGCTGCGTCCTGCGTGGCAACATGCGGGATGACCGGGCAGGAGTCAGCAGAAGCCATAGTAGGTGCAGGAAG
>Ga0194038_1001093_pt1 | contig 11757 bp, 9 predicted proteins | sample JunL226m_MetaG_FD_148630 | JGI IMG/M metagenome (GOLD analysis project Ga0194038, IMG submission 148630) | Anoxic zone freshwater microbial communities from boreal shield lake in IISD Experimental Lakes Area, Ontario, Canada - Jun2016-L227-6m | ecosystem: Environmental > Aquatic > Freshwater >...
GAATTCGGTTTTATAATACCATTCAGATAACCATAAGTGATCGCCTGTGGCACATTGTTGAAATTAGGCAAACTCGGCTGTGGCAACTCCTGATAAAGCAAACAATCCAACTCCTGTTTCCCGAAAAAATGGTCGTGCCCATGAAACATAATCGTTACTCTGTGCTCTGCAAGCAAATCTTTTATGGGTTTATACCAACCCGGGCGATTCGCGGCCCATCCATCGGTGTTGTCAATATTCTTTCCACCCCATTCATAATTTCCTGCTTTTTCAATACCTCCGCGTCCTTCGGCATCGCCACCCACCAATTGATGAATAAACACAAATTTAAACTCAGATGGCGAATTCTCAAGCGTAGCTTTCAGCCAATCATATTGTTGTTTGCCTAAAGTCCACCGCCAGCAGTGCAAACTATCGGGTTTGGGTGCCGTAAACCAATAAGGGTCAAGAACAATAAACAAAGCATTCCCCCAGGTCCAGGCAAAATTGGCTTCTCTTTGACCAATAAAATTATAATGCACCGTATCACCCGAATAAAACGCATCGGGTAGGGGATTCATAAAATATTTTTTGCGGTATTTGGTATCCCACACAGCTATATTATTTCCACTTCCATTGTTATACCAGCCCGCTTCCCCTTCATGATTGCCCAATACATTAAATAAAGGCACACTATGATTTATCGATTCATAAAACGAGCGCAGCAGCTTGCATCTGTAAGGTATGGTATCTTCGGGCACCACATTGCTTTGGTTCTTCAGCTTGTCTGTCATCAGGAAATCGCCCATATCAATCATAAAATCAGGATTGTCTTCCAACTGATTTTTCAGACATAATCGATACAAAGCCGTATCCGACGATGCATCCAGATGCGGGTCGGCCTGAATCACATAAGTAAACGATGCCCCTGCAGGTCGGGCCGTATGGAAACTATGTTCGGGTCTGCTGATAGGCTGTGTGCTTCCGGGTTTGCGGTATTGCAGCCTGTAAAAATATTTCGTATCCGCAGTAAGATTGTTGATTACTATGGTAGCCACCGCTTCTCCCACCGAATCCAGGGCTATGGTTTGCCATGAAGCCCCTTATCGGTTAATAATCACTTTCTTATTAAACTCACCTGCTTCCGATTTCATATTCAGAAAATAAAGTCCGTTGGGCAAAGTGCTCAAATCAATCTTTATAGATGAGGTTTGCAACACCATTTGACCGAACGAATTATACATACTGATCACAAAATGGTCCAGTTCATCAATTTCTTCAGGTAACAGAATATTCAGATTGTTGGTAGCAGGATTGGGATAAACCTCCATCGCGCTGCTCTTGCTTTCTTCCTTAATGCCTGTGGTTTGGCATGTCCCAATCGAATAACTAAACGCTATTTCCCTGTTGTGATGCACTCCGCTTAGCGTGTCTGCCGGCAAATATGCACGCACAAAATCCACCGTAACACACGAAGGCGAAACCGTAACCCGCAAATGCCCCGAACCCCCTATGGTGTCGGCTGTATATGCATCGGCATTAGCCAACATACCTATCTCGTAAGTAGAATCTGATGGCATAGGCACCTCCTGATAGGTTACTCCACCCATCACCTCATGCGCAAACAAATGGTCGTGCCCCTGAAAAAATATATTCACCCCATTATCAACAAACAATTGATGAATGGGTTTTGCCCAACCCGGACGTTTGTTGGTGAACCCATAAGTGGTTCCGTTGTTTTCATAGCCCCCCCATTCAAACAAACGACCCTGAACTATGCCTCCTCTGCCTTCGCCGCTTACATGATGTGCAAAAACAAATTTATATTGCGCAGTGCTGCCCTCCAGGGTGTTTTTCAACCAGGTATATTGCGGTAGCCCTATCGTCCAATCCCATTTGGTGGGCTTTTCTGTAGTATCATTATCATATCTGTAAACATCCATCACCACAAACAGCGCATTTCCCCAAGTATAGGCATAATAGTTCTCGGGTTGACCCATTCCATACGATTCGTGAAGCGTATCCCCTGTATAAAAATTATTTGGAATCGGATTAGGGAAGTATTTTTTGCGTGTCAATGTGGCATAAACACCTAAATTATTGGGTGGCGTTTGCAAGAGATAATAACGTTTTTCGCCTTCATGATTACCCACACAGAAAAAATAAGGAATAGAATGACAAATACTTCCCAAAACAGGGCGATACACCTTATGCAACGAATCCACCTGTGCCGCGGTGATGGTAAAAGGATTATGATCATCACCATAAGTATCTCCCATATTAATCATAAAATCGGGTTTATCCAAAGCCTCATTGGCTAAGGTTATCAGGTATTCATTTTTGCAGCCTTTTTTATCATAAAGATGAACATCGGCTTCCACCGTAAACGTAAACGTGCTTCCCACGGCCCTTTGTGTACGAAAACTATGCTCGGCACCGGCCGAAAAAGCTCCCGAGCCTGAGGTACGATAACGCGTTCTGTAATAATATTTGGTATCAGCCAGCAGGTTTTGCATATCTATCACACTGGGTATGCCGCTCACACTGCTTATTTGCGAAGTGGAATTAGGATATACTCCCGAAACCGTTCCATATTCCACATACAGTGTAACCACCTGACTAAACAGCACACTCACCGTCATCGATGTGTCCGTTGGACGGCATAATATTTCATTAAAAGTTTGACTTTGCGATGCCATGCTCACCGTTAAGAGCAATAAGATGCTTAAAAAAAGTTTTCTCATAGTTTTTGTTTTATTTCTGTTGTCTTTTATTGATACACCAAAAGGCAGATGTACCACTATAACACTATTATTTTTTAATTTAATTACTAATATAAGTTACTCAGCCTTCGCTATATTGTGATTCATCTAAAGGGATTGGCAACAATATTGGGTTCACCGGAAATTCAGGAATGGTTGAATATGACATAATATTTTTATTGTTCATGTTGTTTGTTTTAGAATGAAATTATTCAGAAATAATCTTCTTTACACTGTTAAATCATTTTAATAAGAATTGTTTAAATGGCTTATATTGTGGTAGCTGGAGTCTTTTGTTGTCTTCTGGTAAACTTTTGTCGTCTTACGTGACTCACGAGAAGTCTTACGTGGCTCTTGAGATGTCTTACATTCGACTTGAGGCATCTTGCACGCGTCTCGAGGTGTCTTACACGCGACTTGAGGTGTCTTACGTGCGTCTTGAGGCGTCTTACATGAGTCAAGAGGAGGCTGACGTGAAACTCCAGGGGTATGACTTGAAACTCCAGGGGTCTGACGTGAAACTCAAGGTTTCTTACACGCGTCTTGAGGCATCTTACATGCGTCTTGAGGTGTCTTACATGCGTCTCGAGGCATCTTACATGCGACTTGAGGTGTCTTACGTTCGTCACGAGGGGTCTTATTATGACTTCAAGAAGATTTTAGTTAGCTACTACAATAATTTATTTAAACTGATTTTTTCTGATTTTTTATTTAATAATTTATTACATGTAAAAATAATTTGATACGTATTCATTTTAATTTATTGTTTGATTACTTTTATGGTTTGATTGCCGTTGTCAGAACTTACTTTTAGAAAATAAACTCCTGTAGCCATAGCCGAAAAATCTTCTTGCTGTACGTTTTTTCCTGTCCAGACTTCTTTACCCATAACATTCAATAAAGTAAAACTTTCACCGCCCCTTACACCACTAAGATGAATGCTGCTGCTAAACGGATTGGGATAACAGCCAACACTCATGCCTTCATTTCCATAAGCTTGCATCCCTACAGGATTCAACTCAATCACAGGCCCGGGTGTCAGCACATGTCCTGTAAACCCTGCATAATCAGGTGCATAACGATACACCCTAAACACCGAATTCAGTTTTTCTTCAGGCCGCGCCGGATTGTTGGGTATGGTATCTCCCTGCATCATTGGCCCTACATTATCAGTGGGATTAACATACTTCCATACCAACTCACCTGCCGCAGTTACCTCATAAAAAGCTCCAAAAGGGCCGGCATCTATCAAAGTATTCCCGTTAGGCAATCGTTGTGCCCCTGAAATATCATGCGCAAAAACGGTATCAGGAGTGGTCATGGAGTAGGTCCAGGCAAAATTGGTTGGCCCAAAAGCCGTACCCGAAACATAAGTGTAATTGCCGCTGATATCTACAGGAGGCGTAATTTCATCCACTGTAGAGTAATTCCGGTTCACTCCATTATTAAAACATAAAAGATTTCCTGCCCCGGGACAGCCTGTTTTTATCCATTCAACATCGTGTTGCTCAAAATACTTTTGATTGGTATTGTTTCCGATTCCGTAACATTGCGGATTGCCCCAACGATACAACAAATCGCCTCCTTTGCCATGCGTACCTCCTGAATGCGAAGCCGATTGGGCGGTGGTGGTGCTGTGGTCAACAATCCACAACTCGCTGTTGCCTCTCACACTCATCACAATCTGATCGAGGGCTGCATTGTAATCTACACAGTTCATGTGGTTCCAGAACAAGGGTTTCGTACGGTGGTCGCCCGCACAATCAATCAGCTCAGGATGAGAACTGGGCACCCCATAATTCAGTTTGCCTGCATCATGATTCTGAATCAAATGATCCCATACATGCCATTCCCAAACTATGGTTCCGCCTGTGGGATAGGTGGGTTGGATTTCGATGATACAATCGGGCAAAATAAAGCCTTTTTGATGCACATCGGGCTGAAAAGTAGCCGTATCAAATCCGGCAGCCTCTACTTGGGTGAGGGTTCTTTTTTCAACCACCAACATGATGATGTTGCCATTCGGCAATTTCTTAATATCATGATGTTGCATATAGGTTGAGGTAGAATAATCCATACTCCACACCAGATTGTCGTCCCAATCATACTCTTCTATACGGCCGCCTTCGCCACCGCCAGTGCCCAGATTGCCCTGTGTCATACAGGTTCGCAGCAAATGCCCGTTTTCCAATAAATAAACCGCCTGTCCGGGTGCGTAAGTGCTGGCAGTCCATTCGTGCAGCTTTTGTCCCTTGTTGTTAATTAAATAGGTCATGGTGTTTTGTTTGGGAGCAAACAAGGTGTAGCCGTTGTAGGCTTTTGTGGTATCATTCAGCAATACCCCCAGGGTTTGCGAATGCAGCAGGGTTGTTGCGGTGCAGCACATCATGATAATACATGATATGGCAGCTATCTTACGTTTTATTTTCATCATTTTTGCTATTAAGTGTAGTTGTTTTATTTTTTCAATCAGTTTATAAGAATCATTTTTTTGCAGAGCTGCACATTGTTGGCTTTCAAAATATAGAAATAAGTACCCGCAGGGAGTTTCGTTCCGCTATCATTGGTGCCGTTCCAATCCACCGCGTATTTTCCTTTGCTGTAGTTTTTGTTTACCAGTGTTTTCACCTGATTGCCCGAAAAATCATAGATCATCACGTTGATTTGTTTTGCATCGGACAACTCGAAAGAGATGGTGGTTACATTGCTGAAAGGATTGGGATAGTTTTGATTAAGAATATCTTTAGGCTGAATGTAATCGTTGTTGGGTGCCACCGAGGTAATATCTGTTGGGGTAAAATAATTGGGGGTGGCACCCGTCATGGTATTGCCCGGAGTGAGGTCGTGGCCCACCAATGCGGGATGGGTGGCTGCATAGCGATAAGCGCGGAATACTCCGTTGTAAGTGGGGTAGTTATCCACCTTAATTTTCTTTATTCCGTCGCGGGTCATAGGATTAATATATTCCCACACAATGGCGGTATCGGTAGGTGCTACTTCAAAAAAATGACCATCGTTCATAGAACAGATAAAGGTGTTTCCGTTGGGCAATCGTTGGGCGCTGCTGCCAATGGTGCTATAAAATGACGTATTGTTTTTGCTTGCAAAAGACCAGACAATCTGCTTTGAAAAATTCTTTTTTTCTTTCATCAAATTGGAATTAGGAGAATTTACTATGTTGTATCCAGCTGTGGGAGGATTTACAAAGCTTCCGGTATTGGTTCCCGACGAATTCAGATAAGGGTTTATCTCATAAATATACGATTGGGGCGTAAGTTCAAAAAGATTTTCATCATTGTTGAAAATCATAAAGTTTCCGGCTCCGGGTAAGCCCGGTTTTATCCATTGAATGTCGTGAGCTCCACCGATTTGTTTATTTCCTGCTGTGGCTTTTTCCCAATTGGCATTTACGGAAGGTGGTGTGCCTTGATTGTATTTTGCAGGGTCGCCAAAACGGTATTTAAAATCGCCTAAGGTGCTTGCGGCAAGGGTAATGCTGCTGTCGGGATTGTTAGCCACAAAAGTATTTCCATGGTCGATCACATAAAATTCGCCATGAACAGAATTGATGACAATCATATCCAACTCCTGATTATAATCCAGCGAATTGCAATGCAGCCAATCGCTTTTTACGGGGTTTCCTGCAATATTCAGATTAATTCGCCCGGGGGTGTTGGCAATTACTCCGTAGGTAGGCAAGGAGGGATACATATCCTGAACTACGTGATTGAAAAAACACCATTCCCAGATGACGGTGCCTTGTCGGTTAACTTCTACAATGGCATCCATTTGTGGGTTGGTATAGGTTTGGGATGCATCGCAACCGGCAGCCAGACATTGGGCAGAGGTGAGGTCTTTGTTGGCTATATATATAAAGGTAGAATCGCCCAGTTTGGTGTTGTATATCTTTGCAAAATCGTGGTGGCCATGATAGTTGGTGCGCGATTCGGTGTATTGCCAAACCACATTTCCGTTCCAGTCGAGTTCTTTCCAGGTATTCTGGCTACTGGGATTTCCGCCCACGGCATCCAGGAGGGTGCCTGCTTCGGTGAAACGGGGATTGGTGCCTATATTCCAGGTATGAATCACATGGCCTTCGAAGTCGATTAAATAGGAAGTGCCCCGGGTGCCAAAAAGTGTGTAACCATCATAAGTTCGGGTGGCATCCCAATAGTTGGTTTCGGTTTTAATCATAAAACTTTCCTGAGCAAATAATGCTATTGTCAGAAAAATAAAACAGGAGGTTAAAAGTAGCTTTTTCATAAGAGAGTATTATTTAATTAATATCATTTTTCGGGTGAGGATTCTGTTTTCTATCTGCAATTGCGACCAATACATCCCGTCAGGAAATTGTTGTGCATTCCACTGATAGGTATGAAGGCCTGCATTCAGCTTGCCATCAATAATATTGGCTACCAACTGACCATAAGAATTATAAATATTCAGGCTGATTTTTTCGGGCTGAGCCAAAGTAAACTGAATGTTGGTATTGGTATTAAACGGATTGGGATAATTGAGCAGCTTTTCAGGAGTGGAGGTTTTATCCTCGTTCATTCCTGTTAAGGTGCCATCAAAACCTCTTGCTACGCGGAATCCTATATGATAATAAGGATGATTTGGGTCGAGAGGGCCGCGATAATAAGATGGATTGCGGTTGGAAATGCGCGAATGACCATCGTTTTTTCCGTTCACCATAAGGCCGTTATACCAGTTTCCGCCGCGCATACCTCTGTAAGGTTTGCCGTCGGGCATAATAAATCCGCTGGTGGGGCCTGTGGGATTGTTGAAAGGACTGAGACTATAATAGTTTTGTCCGTACCAATCGTTAATCAATTCCCAGGCATTGCCCTGCATATCATAAAGTCCATAACCATTGGCGCCATCCAAAGTTTGAAAACTTGTGGCTGTGGAAGGCCAGTTATAATCCGATTTTTGTTTCAGACTTCCATTATAAAATCCTGCGGGAGTAGTGTAAGGATACAATGCGATGTTGGTGGATTCGTAAGGGTCGCCTGAGTTTGGCAAATTGACACGGCTGGGTTCAATGCTATCGCCGCAGGCATAATTATAATATGGATTGGTATGCCCACCTCTGCCGGCCCATTCCCATTCAGCTTCGGTAGGCATACGGTATCCATTTTTCGTAAAATCGCAGACCCATGTGGTGAGATTATAACATTCCTGCAGTCCGTTTTGGCGACTCAACCAATTGGAAAAAGCGGCGTCGCCAAACCACATGCTGCCCACCACAGGATGATAGGCGCGGAAATCGGCAATGGAAAAAATGCTGCCATCATATTTTATGCTGTAATAAGAAGCCGTTTTGTTCAACAAACAATAAATATCGTTGCCACCCACTGCATACACAGTGTCATGCCGAACTTCAATCAATCCCGCTTTTAAAGAGGAATTTAAAAAAGCAAGGTACATTTGGTTGGTGGTTTCGGTTTTCGACATGTAAAAAGAATCGACTTTCACCTGATGAATGGGCGTTTCGTCGCTTGGATGCCCGGGGTCAACAAAGCCGAAATGGTCGCCCATGCTGAAAGTATCGGCAGGAATTAAGGCTTCGGAGAAAAACAAATCGCTGTTGTCCATGCCGCCTCTCACCAGCAAAATATAACTTCTGACGGTTTTATTATGATAAGAAACGATGCCATAATCGGTATTTATATCCCATGCCAAAACCGTGCTGTTGAACATGGAAGTGGACGACCAGAAATTGCCTGTTTGAAGCCCCGCGAAAAAGGTATTATCGAATGATGGCGCTTTTTTGTTTACCATATTTAGTGATTGAAGCTCTTTGATGTTGGGCAATCGCCAGTCGGTTTTTCCTGCCAAAGAAAATCCGTTGGTATAAGCCAGGGCCTGTTCCCAGGTCATGGAATCGGTGGGTTGATTTTTTTGCCACAGCAGTCCTGTATAGTTGTCTTTGATGGTACCATTGCCATTATCGGTGAAATGGGGCACCGAAAATGTGGTAGTTATGGCATCGCGCACCGCCCTGACATGAAATCTTTTGTTGCCGCCTGCGCTCAGGGTTTCTGTTTTCGGATGTGCCCCTACGCCACCACCCGAATTGCAAGCCCATATTTTGGTGGTATCGTCCACACGCTTTTCGCTGGTCCACCAATAGTCGGCAAGGGTTTTCTTAAAATAAATAGTATCCAAAGCAGGGTTGATGTGATTGAAATGATGAATGCTGAACAACTCAATAGCTGTTGGCAATCGCCAGTCGGTATATCCCGCCAAGGTTGAATTGTTGCAATAGGTTTTCGCATTTTCGTAAGTCATTTCGCCTCCGTCCACCTTTTGCCACATCAGTCGGGTGTTGTTGTCGGTGATGGTGCCATCGCCATTATCTGTAAACGAAAGCGGGTTGATAACGATGTCGGCATCTTCGCCCTGAGTGGCGGTATAGCTGGTGTTTTGTCCCGTTTCGGGAAGTTTAAATGGGAGTAGTTTTTGTGCAAATAAGTGTGCCGAACTCAGCAGGCAAAAGGCTGCTATCATTGCAAGGCGTTTGTTTATTATCATCTGATTGGAGGTTTTTTTAGTTTAGATAATTGTTTTTAGTTTTATTTGGTAGGGTAGGGGTTCAAAGGGCTGATTACTTTTTAGGTTTGTCGTTGTTTTTCTTCTCCGGTTGAAAATAATCGCGAATATCTTTTACCATATCTTCCAGTTTTTTCAACTGACTGTCGGTACAAATCATCCGCAGTTGCTGCGCCTGATTGATGCGAAAGGTTTCCATTTTATATTCGTTTTCGGCCACGCGTCTTGCTATTTTATAAACCATCAAAGTGTCGGCATCCACTTTAAACATTATAGTGTTCATGCTGTCGCGCTGCTGTTTTATCAGGCGGCTGAGGGTATCTTCTTTTCTAAAAAAGTCTTCACGTATATTTTTCAACGCTATGCCCTGCACATCGTTCAGTTGCAGTTTTTCTTTAATGGCTTCGGCGGTTTTTTCACTATCTCTTTTGGGAGGGCGGTTGTTGCGGTTATCATTTCGTTGCCACCATAAATAGCCTATGGAAAGCAGATTCAGAAAAATCAGAACAACGAAGATGCGTATCAGAAATTTGTTTCTTGAATAAAGGTCCATAATCAATTAGTATTTAGATGAGGTGGTTGTTATCAGAAATTCGCTGGCAATATTTTGCATGCTGAAGTTTTTTTCCTGAGCGCTGCTGCTGGTGCGGGTTCTCGAAAAAACCAGAATGTTTACGGAAACCAATATCAATATAAGCATCATCACAAGGCTGTTGGCAAAGCCATTTCCTTTGGGGCGTTTGGAGTGTTCTAGCTTTTGCATCAGTGTTTGGTTCCAATCCTCAGATGCCTCTATGCAGCCGAGATTTTCGAACTGCGCAATTATTTTTTCAGATTTATTCATGTTCTGTATCATTTGACGACAGTTGCAGTTTTTTCTGGCGATTATCTGTTTAAATAGTTTTTCAGATTTTGTTTTGCTCTGTATATTAGCGAATCAACGGAGGTCAACGTGGTTTGCATGATGTCGGCAATTTCCGGATTGGTATGCCCGTCGAGTTTGCTTAAGGTTAATGCGATGCGTTGGTTTTCGGGAAGATGGTTGAGGGCACTCATCAAAATGTCCATGTTTTCGTTTTCTTCAATGCGTTTGTCGGGCCTGTCGTGACCTACGATATGATTGATAACATTTTCGAGGCCAATGGCTTTTCCGAGCGACGAAAAACGTTTTTTGCGGTTTCGTTTTTTAATTTCGTCCAACGATTTGCTTACTGCAATGCGATAAATCCAGGTGCTGAGTTTCGATTCGCCACGGAATTTATGGAGCGAATGATAAATTTCTATAAAAACCTCTTGCGAAACATCTTCGGCATCGTGTTTATTCAGCAAAAACTTATAACAAATATTCAGCACATCCTTTTGATAGGCAGCAAGCAGGTCTTCAAAAGCCTGCCTGTTTTGCGGATGCATGGTATGTTTCAGTTCTTTTTCGGTCATCGATTGAGAGGTTGTGCAATTTTTGTTCTACAATAATATATACACGCCAGAGGAGATTTACCCTTAAAGCGGGGAGAGGGTGGAGTGCCTTGATTTACTTAATCGCCTGATTTTTTGAGTGTGGAGTTTGGATGATACGAATGATGATTAATTAATGTAAAGACGCACGGCCGTGCGTCTGCATATTATAATCACAATTGTATGCGCCATAATTTTCATGTAGAAACTAATATTCGAACCTCAATACAATTTATTCAATTTCTGATGTTTTGATTTATCATTTGGGGATAATTGGTGGTCTTCGTCAGTCTTACAATATCAGTAGTCGTTGCTTCTTATTAGTGTTTTTCTGAATATCGTCAGTCCGCATAATATCTGTAATGTTTAGTCTCTTAAAATTGCAATCTTCGCACTTGTTGGCAAGTTATATTAAATATCAAAGCTCAGTTATTAAATAACAAACCTAACTGCTGTAAGGCAAGTTAAATTACAATTTCAAAATTTCGAGAATTAAAAACGGTTTTGATAATTGATTTTTTATTCTTTTTGAAATTTAGCTTGCCTGACGGTAGTTAGGTTTGAGATTTGTTTTTTGATGTTTATGATTTTCGCCTTTTTGTTTCAGGCAGGTCTGGCTTAAATATAGGAAACATTGTCCTATATGCACTCCAATTTCTTTTCCTACTACTAAAACGAGTGTTCCTACTGCCAAAATGACCGTTCCTTCCACTAATACGTCTTTGCATTCTATCCACATCTCTATTCCCTCTTCCGAAATTAGTATTCCTACTTTCAAAAATACCTTGTTTTCCATAAAAAACAGCTTTCCTTCTATCAAAACCTATTTACACACTATAAAATTAACATTGCGTTCTAATTTAAAATCTATTCCTACATGCAAAAATAATGTACATACTGCCAAAGTGACACATTTTAGTAGTAGGAAACAAAAATACACTGGAAGGAAATGAATATGAAATAGAAGGAAACAAAAAAACGGAAGAAAACAGAGTGAAATCAGAAG
>Ga0194038_1001094_pt1 | contig 11756 bp, 10 predicted proteins | sample JunL226m_MetaG_FD_148630 | JGI IMG/M metagenome (GOLD analysis project Ga0194038, IMG submission 148630) | Anoxic zone freshwater microbial communities from boreal shield lake in IISD Experimental Lakes Area, Ontario, Canada - Jun2016-L227-6m | ecosystem: Environmental > Aquatic > Freshwater >...
GTGCAGTAGCCATGCTCGACGCGGGGTTCGGAGAAGGACGCGTGTTCGAAGGTGCCTCGATGGTCCGTTATCGCCAGGAGATGGTCGAAGACGGGGCTGGGCGCAGCGCTGGTCATACCAGGGCCGACCGTTGTGCGATCAGCCGGCGCGCCAGACGCAGATACGCCTTACCCACCACCGACCATGCCATCGTCGGAGCGAGCCGGCGTGCTTCCCGCGCCATGGAGTCGGCCAGTTGAGGCTCGGTCAGGATTCGTCTCAGTGCGTGGACCATCGCGTCGGGGTCGTCGTGATCGACGACGACCCCTGCGCCACCGGCCAGCAATTCGACGGCATGCGGGAAGGCGGTCGCCACGACCGGCCGCCCACAGGCGATGGCGTCGACGAGGACTCCGGAGGTGACCTGGTCGGTCGAGTCGTAGGGCAGTACGACAACGGCCGCGGATTGGGCACGCGCATTCAGTTCATCGGCACTCTGATAGCCGGAGTCGAAACACACCGAGTCCGCGACTCCGCTGCGTCGCGCCTGTTCGACGCGGGCCGACCGGTATGCCTCACCGTTGGCAGCGAGAACCTTCGGATGTGTCTGGCCTGCGATCAGGTAGCGCGGCCGATCGGCGAGGTCGCGCAGGGAGACCATGGCGTCAATGACGCGCTCGACGCCCTTACCCGGCCCCAGTAGACCCCACGTCAGCAGTGTGGGGCGTCCCGATCGTCTCTGCGAATCGCGGCGTGGGACCGTCACGCCGTGCGGGATCATCGTGACTTTCGCACGCTCCACGGAATAAAGGGAGCAGAGCCGTTCGTTGGCCGCTGCCGACATGACGACCACTTGATCGGCCGCTGCCGCGATTTCCTCCAGGACGCAACGCTGGTGCCGGGAAGGATTCTTCAGAACCGTATGAGCGACCACGATGGACGGCACGCGCAAGCCATTGATGACCTCGATGACTTCATCTCCGTCGGTGCCGCCGTAGATGCCGTACTCATGCTGGATGATGGCAATGTCGTTGTGGTTCAAAAGTTCCGAACCAGCGGCCACCGACCGCGACGAACCGTTCATCAGTTCTCCGACGATTCCGGACGCGCCGTTGCGCGACTCGCCTCTCGCCAGACAATCGGACACCCGAACAACACCGACGTCGGCGCCGTTGGCGGAAAGGCCCTCGATCAAGGCCGCGCTGAACGTCGCCAAGCCACAGACGGTTGGGGGAAAAGTGCTGAGGAGGCCGATGGTCGGCGAAGCGGGATGGTCGTCGGGCTCAGTGAAACCAGTAGGAGCCGTAAAAGGCAGACGAATGGTAGGAACGTTCAAGGTGATCCCGTCCAGCGGTTGTCACCGGCGTATCCGGCGTGAGCGAGTGCTCGGCGTGATCAACTGCAGAATGCTGAACATCCCGGATTAGCTGGGTTCCCAACAACTCCCACAGTACACGCCATGATCTGCGCGGGAACAGTCGGCTACCGTCGATTCGGTGAAGAGGTCCCCGGCGTGGATCCCCCGGATCTGGGCTGCCGGCGTCGTGACGCTCAGCCTCGCGGCCGCCCCCGCGTGTAATCGCGGGGCACACGAACCGACGGGCGCCACCGTTGTGCAGATCCCCGTCGCAATCCCGGCACCTCCGGCGCCCGCGGTGGAGCCCGAGGGTGACTTCATCGGCGTCTCCCGATTGATCACCGATGCGATCGACGCACGTCTGCTGCCCGGCGCCGTCATCCAAGTGGGCCACGGCGGCAAGATCGTCTTCCGCCAGGCGTTCGGTGAACGCAAGCTGCCGGGCGAACCCGGACTCGACGGTGCACCGGCACCGGCGGAGCCGATGACCGAAGACACCCTCTTCGACCTGGCGTCGCTGTCAAAACCCATCGCGACGACTCCCGCCGTGTTGCAGCTCTACGAAAAAGGCGCGGTCACGCTCGACGAACCGGTGCAGACCTACCTGCCGGAGTTCAACGAGGCCAACGATCCCCGCCGGGCGCAGGTCACCGTGCGCATGCTGCTCACGCACACCTCGGGTATCGGGGGCGACTTGAGTCACCAGGGTCCGTGGGGACTGACGACCGCCGACAAGGCCGACGGCATTCGCCGCGCGCTGACCGCACCGCTGGAGTTCGATCCCGGGTCGACCTTTCACTACTCCGACATCGGATTCATCATCCTGGGCACACTCGTCGAGAAGATCACCGGCAAACCCCTTGATGTCTACGTGCACGACAATGTGTTCGCACCGCTGAGAATGTCAGACACCTATTACCTACCCGCCACCAAGGCGTGCGGTCCGCACCGGATCATCGGTAACGCGATCGCGTTCGACAGCGCCGAGGTGACCCGATGCGCGACGGGTGAGTGGAGCACTGATCTGCTCGCGCGGGTCGCACCGACGGCGCGCGACGAGGACACACCCGGGGTCAATCCGGACTTCGACCGCCTCGTCCGCGGCACCGTGCACGATCCGACGGCGCGCCGCATGGGCGGTGTGGCCGGCAGCGCCGGCGTGTTCTCGACGGTGCACGACATCGGCCGGTACGCACAATCTCTCCTCGACCGCCTCGCCGGGCGTCCGAGCACCTTCCCGCTGACCCAGTCCACCGTCGAGCTGATGACCACGCCGCAGCAGCCCGCCGCCGTGAGCTCAGGTGTCCGCGGTCTCGGCTGGGACATCGACACCTACCAGTCGACACCGCGCGGCGTGATCTTCCCCGTCGGCAGCTTCGGCCACACCGGGTTCACCGGTGTGACGCTGTGGATGGACCCCGGCTCGGACACCTACGTGGTCGTCCTCGCCAACGTCATCCATCAGCGCGGCGGCCCGCCCATCGCACCGCTCAGCGGTGAGATCGCCACCGCCGCTGCGCGCGCACTGCACCTCTACGGAAGCTAGGCACCGACGGAATCCAGTATCCGGCGCAATTGGGAAACCTCATCGGCGTCGATCGTGACCGAACTCAGATTCTCGTCCATGGCGGCATTGGTGTACGCCATCGCCGAGGGTGCGGAGGTTCGCGCTGAACTGTGAAAGGCACGGGCGCCGGTGAACGCCGCAAGCGCGGCGACGTTGGCCGACCGCACACCGGAGCCGGCCATGATGGTGATCCGGTCGCCGGCCGCACCGACCAGCGATCGCAGCATGTCGCGGCCGAGGTCGGCGGTCGGCCGCAGGCCGCTGGTCAGGATGCGGGTGCACCCCAGGCCGATGACGTCCTCGAGTGCGGCCATCGGATCGCACACCCGGTCGAACGCGCGGTGAAACGTCACCTGCATGGTCCCCGCCTGCCGGACCAATTCACTGCACCGGTCGACGTCGACGGTGCCGTCGGCGCGCAGCATCCCGATGACGACCCCGTCGCATCCCAGCTGCGCGCACTGCCTGATATCGGCGGCCATGGCGTCGAACTCCGCTTCGGTGTAGCAGAAGTCTCCGCCTCGCGGCCGGATGATCGGGAAGAGCTGTATCGCGGTGCGCTGCCGTGCGACCGCGATGGTCCCGTAGGACGGCGTGGTGCCGCCCTCGCGCGGGTTGGCGCAGAGTTCGATCCGGTCGGCGCCGCGCAATTCCGCCGTCTGACATGAGGCCAGATCGAATCCGATGACTTCCAACTCCACCCCGGCATTATCGCGAAGCTAGGCTGCAGCCATGCCACGTATCACCGTCATCTTCTCGCTGCTCTACATCGCGATCGGCCTGGCCGGCTTCTTCCTCACCGGAGCCGTCCACAAGACCGCCCTGATCCCCGCCGCCATCGGCGTCATCCTCCTGGTTCTCGGACTGCTCGGCGGTAAGGAGAAACTGCGCATGCATGTCATGCACGCCGCCCTGCTTGTCGGCCTACTCGCCCTGCTGGGCACCGTCGGCGGACTGTTCAAGCTGCCGGCCGCGTTCGCCGGCACCGCGGAGCGTCCGGGTGCGGTTTATGCCCAGGCCGCCACAGCACTGCTGTCGGTGGTGTACCTCGCCTTCGGCGTGCGGTCCTTCATCGCCGCTCGGCGCGCCCGGGCGGCCCTGCCCCCGGCATGAGCTTCGGCACCGCGGTCGAATCCGTCCGCCGCGGTGAGCAGAGTCTCGACGATGCCGTCTCAGGTCTGGTCGCACGGCTGACCGACGACGAGCTGCTGTGGCTCCTCGATGGAGACCTCACCGTCCTGCGGGGCTTTCGCGAGATGTCGGAGCGGTACAACAAGGTGCCGTTCGAAGCCGGCCGCATCGACCGGTTGGGAATCCCCGGGATCCGCTTCACCGACGGCCCACGCGGGGTGGCCCTGGGCAATTCGACGGCGTTCCCGGTCGCGATCGCGCGCGCCGCGACGTGGGATACCGACCTCGAACGCCGCGTCGCCGAGGTCATCGGCATGGAGGCCGCCGCGCAGGGCGCCAACCTCTGGGCCGGCATCTGCATCAATCTGGCCTACGCCCCCGGCTGGGGACGGTCGCAGGAGTCCTACGGCGAGGATCCCCTACTTCTCGGTGCGATGGGTGCCGCGGCGGTGGCCGGGGCCAACCCGTGGGTGATGTCGTGCGTCAAGCACTTCGCGCTCAACTCGATGGAGGAGGCCCGCTTCCGTGTCGACGTCGGCGTCGACGAGGACGTGCTGCGAGAGGTGTACCTGCCGCACTTCCGCACCGTTGTCGAGGCCGGGGTCGATTGCGTGATGAGTGCCTACAACTCGGTCAACGGAACGTGGGCCGGGCAGAACGCCCATTTGCTCACCGCCATTCTGCGCGACGACTGGGCCTTCAGCGGATTCGTGATGACCGATTTCATCTGGGGGCTGCGCGATCCGGTCGCCTCGGTGGTCGCCGGCCAGGACCTCGAGATGCCCTTCCGCCAGCAGCGTGCACCGGCGCTGCCGGCAGCGTTGGCTGACGGCAGTCTCAAACGCAGCGACATCGAGCGCGCCGCGCATCGGCAACTCGGGGCGCAGATCCGCCTCGCCCTGCGCTCGCGTCCGGCGCCGCCCGCCGACGTGGTCGCCTGTGCCGAACACCGGCGTCTGGCACGCGACGTCGCGGCTCGCGCCGCGGTGCTTCTGCGCAATCAGGTCAGCGCCGGGGTGGCCGCCCTGCCGTTGGACGAGCCCGCCTTGTCGCAGGTGGTGCTGCTCGGCGCGCTCGCCGGTCAGCCCAATCAGGGCGACGTCGGTTCCTCGATGGTGAGCCCGCCCGAGTCGGTCACTGTTCTCGATGGCCTGCGAAAGCGTTTGGGGTCCAGGCTTGTTCACATCACCGGCACCGATCCGACGGCCGCGGCGGCGGCGGCGGGCGATGCCGACGCGGCGATCGTCGTGGTGGGTTTGTCGTCGGTCGATGAGGGCGAGTCGATGATCGGGGTGGACACCGCATCGACACAGCTTCTCGGCGGTGTCGCCCGGTTCCGGCCGGTGGCCGCGATCCTGGTCAAGCTGGCGGCCCGAGTGTCGAGGCTGAAGAAGTTCGGTGGCGACCGCCGTGATCTCGGCCTGCACGCTGATGACGTCGCGCTGATCCGTGCGGTGGCCGGTGCCAACCCCCGCACCGTGGTCGTGGTCATCGGCGGCGGGACGATCGTCCTTGATCCCTGGGACGTCGATGTCGCCGCCGTACTTCTGGCGTGGTATCCGGGGATGGAGGGCGGGCACGCTCTCGCCGACATTCTGCTCGGCGACGCCGAACCCACCGGGCGCTTACCGCTGACAATCCCGCACCGGCAGGCCGACCTGCCGCAGGTCGACTGGGACGCGACCGCGGTCAGCTACGGCCGCTGGTGGGGACAGCGCACACTCGACCGCGACGGCGTCACCGCCGCCTACCCGCTCGGGTTCGGCCTGGGTTATACGACGTTCCGCCTCTCGGACCTGGACGTCGGCCCACTCGACGGCGAGCGGTTCACCGCCTCGGTGCACGTCACCAACACCGGTTCGCGTGCCGGGAGCCACGTCGTCCAGATCTACGCGATGCAGCCCGCCGACAGCGGACGGGTCGTCCACCATCTGGTCGGCTTCCACTCGTTGCACCTGGTGCCGGGAGCCGGTGAGCGCGTGCGCGTCGAATGCTCGGTGCGGCCCCTGCAGCGGTGGACCGTCGGCGGGTTCACGCTGGCGCCAGGAGACATCGCGATCCGGGCCGCCTCCTACGCCGGCGATCCGACGGCGATAGGTGCTTGGCTTCATCTCGCCGATTAACCGGCTTCCCGTGCCAGAATCGGCGCGTGCCAGAATCGCGTGTGAGCGGCCTACGCACCGTCGGTTCCGTGGCCTGGCGGCTGCGCTATGACCTGATCGGTGTGCTCGTCGTCGCCGTGGTGATGGCGGCACTCGTCCGGTTTCTGCAGGTCCAGAACGCCCTTCCGGTGGTCTCACTGCTGGGCGTCGTGGTGTCCATCTTCATCGGCTTCCGCAACAGCAACGCCTACGCACGATGGTGGGAGGCCCGCACGCTGTGGGGTGCGGTGATCGGCAACGGCCGCGCTCTGAGCAATGCCCTGATCGCGGTCTGCGATCAGTCGACCGAGGCGGCGGCGATCGCGGATCGGATACGGCGCCGGCAGGTGCGCCAGGCGTGGCAACTGGCGGCCGAACTGCGCGGCTCACCCGCACCGGTCGCGGTCGCGCAGTTGACGCCCGAGGACGCAGCCGAGGTGACGAGCGGCGAACTGCTGGCCCGCCAGGGCGCCGACATCGGCTTGCTGACCGCGGAGGGTCTCGTCGACGGTCAGGGCCGGACCGTGTTGGTCAATCTGAACACCGCGCAGACCAACACCTCCGGCGGCCTGGAACGTATCCGCGATCAGCCGATCCCGCGGTACTACGACGTGTTCATCCGCGGCCTGGCGTGGTTCTTCGCGATCATGGTGTGTACCGGTCTCGGCGGCGGTCACACGAGCATCGGCGGCCTGCTGGTGGGAATCATCGTGATGATGCTGTTCGTCGTCGCCGAGCGCCTCGGCCGGTTGCTTGAGGAACCCTTGAGTGGCGGGGTCTTCGGTCTCCCGATGGACCGGTATTGCGCGCGACTTTCGGCGGACATCGGTGACTGACGCAGCGGCCATCGCGGCCCGATTGATCTGGCGACTGCGTTACGACCTGCTTGCCGTGCTCGTCCTGGCCGCGGTGATGGCGGCACTTGCCGATCGGATCCCGATGCAGGCCGCGTCGGGTCTCGTTCCGCTGATGGGAATCGTCGTGTCGATCTTCATCGGCTTCCGAAACCGCAACGCCTACAACCGGTGGTGGGAGGCGCGCACGCTGTGGAGTGCGGTCGTCGCCAACGGCCGTTCGCTGCACTACGCGCTGCTGGCCTACGAGAACGGGACACCGGAGATGGCGGCGATCACCGATCGGATGCGCCGCCGCGAGGTGCGACACGCATGGCAGCTCGCGAACGAACTGCACGACGCTGCCCCATCACCTGACCTCGACGATCTCACGCCCGAAGATCCCGCCGGCGGTACAGCGAAGCAGTTGCTCAGCCGCCAGGCTGCCGACATCGGTGAGATGAGCCGTGCCGGGATGATCGACCGGCAAGCGCGGCGGGTTCTGGTCACCATCAACTCCGCACAGGTCAGCGCGGCCATCGGGCTGGAGCGTGTACGGCGGCAACCGATCCCCCGCTTCTACGAACTGTTCATCCGTGGCCTGGCGTGGCTCTTCGCTGTCATGGTGTGCACCCGGATAGGCGCCGGTGGTCATGATGCAGCGGTTCCGATCGCGCTCGGAGTGGTGATCATGGCCTTGGTCGTCGTCGCCGAGCGGCTCGGGTATCTGCTGGATGCGCCGATGAGCGATGACGCCTTCGGTCTGCCGCTGCGCCGCTTCTGCGCGCAGCTCAGTGCGGATCTGCTGGGCCGGGAGCGTGCGCAACTAGCCCTCGCAAGCCTGCGAATGAGATGACGTCAGCGCGCGTCCTCGCGATCCAGCATTTGCATGAAGACCCGGTACAGCACCAGGGCGAGAAGTGTGATGATCGCCAGGATCAGCAGCACAGACCCGTAGGAAGCCTCCTTGTCGGACTGCCCGACGAACGAGGTCATCGACAGATTGAGACTGAGTAATTTGGCGGCGTACGCAATGCCGATCGGAACCGCCATGTTGATCGTCAGGTTGTAGAAGCCGATCGCTATACCACCCTTGGCCTTCGGAACATCGCGTATGGCAGTCGATAGCAGGGGTGCATACATCAGTGCAAAGCCCGATCCGAACAACACCATCGAGATGGCGAAGTAGCCGACCCATCCGCCGACGAGGAAAGCGGCTAAGGCAAGACCGAGCGCGATCATGATCATCGCGGTGACGATCGCCCGCTCGGAACTCAGCCGCTGCGCGATTTTTCCAGTGAGCACGCCGACGACCACTGCCGCGGTGTAGCCGGGCACCAGCAGCAGCGACACGTCGGACAACTGCCACCCATAGACGCTTTTGATGATGAACGGGAAGACGAATTGGTATCCCAGTTGCACCGAGTAGACCACGAAGACGACCGCGAGCATTGCGGCGTACCGCTTGTTCCTGAAGAAATCTCTGGTGATCAGCGCATCGGGGTTCGATGAGATGTGTCTTCCAAAGACGGCGATGCCTGCAACCGCCGGTAGCAGAAACCACCAGTTGAAATCCTGCATGAACAACACGATTCCGGTGGCGATCACAGCGACCAGGAACAGCCCGAACACATCCAGGTTGCTCTGGCCGGTGTCCTCGGGCGGGACGTTCTTCACAATGAACGGAATGGTGAGCAGGGCGACCAGATTCATCAGGAAAAACGCGGTCCAGCCGATATAGGTAGCGGTGAATCCGCCCCCGACCGCGCCGAGCAATAACGACAACTGGAAGGCGGCCGTGCTGTAACCGAGGTACTTCTTCTGCTCGTCACCCCTGAAATGCTTGGTGACCCAGATGACGTACAGGGTTTCGGCTGCGGCGAGACCGCAGGTCTGGATGATCCGGCCGGTCAGCACTCCGGCGAATGAGTTCTGGAGTGCGAATCCAATCAAGGAGCCGATCGACATGACGATGACGGCGAAGATCATCAGCTTGCGGATGCTGATGGAGTCCGAGAGCGCGGCGTAGACGACCGCGCCGATGCCGATCAGGATGCCAGGGAGGGTGGCCTGCAGGCTGACGGTGTTCTCCGACAGTCCGAGCGACGCCGCAATCGACGGTGAGAGCAGCTTGAAGCCGTTGTCCATGATCAACGAGAACACGAAGAGCGCCAGCAGTACCGGAACGGCCTGCTTGGGATGCAGGGCTCGGCCGGTCCCGGGGTCGAGTTCGGCGTCGCCTGTCACGCGAGCTCCAGGGCGATCTCGATCATGTTGGTGAAAGCCGTCTCCCGTTCCTCCGGCGTGGTGTGTGTGCCGGCGAGGATGTTGTCGCTGACGGTGAAGATTCCGAGTGCGTCAACGCCGGCGGCCGCGGCGTTGGCGAACAATCCGGCGGATTCCATTTCGACGGCCAGGATGCCCATCTTCGCCCATCTGCCCAGGGCGTCGGGGTCGGCGTTGTAGAAGATGTCCGAGGAGAGGATGTTGCCGACGTGATTGCGCTGCCCGTGTTCGTCGGCGAGGCGTTTCGCCTTCTCAAGCAGCCGGTAGGAAGCCAGCGGAGCATAGGTTCCGGGCACGTCGAACTGACTGATGTAGTTGGAGTCCGTCGAGGCGCCCTGGGCGATGACGACGTCGTAGAGATCGACGTCCTCTTGAATCGAGCCACAGCTGCCCACCCGAATCAGATTCTTCACGTCGAAAAAGTGGATCAACTCGTAGCTGTACAACGAAATAGACGGGATACCCATCCCGGTTCCCATCACCGAGACCTTGCGGCCCCGGTGGGTTCCGGTGAAGCCGTACATCCCGCGCACCTCGTTGAAGCAGCGGCGATTCTCCAGATAGGTCTCGGCAATGAACTTAGCCCGCAACGGGTCGCCGGGGAGCAGGATCGTCTCGGCGATCTGTTCACCCTTGGGATCGATGTGCGGCGTGCGCTTGCTGGACATCTGGCCGGGGCTCCTTCATCGTCGGCTCTGCGTGGGCGTCCACGATGAAGCTAATAATGCGCCGGGACCCGGCCGGTTCGTCAGGAAACCGTGACGTGCACGTGGTTGAAGTGGTTTGCCACCCGCCACATCGTGTACGAGACACCGAAGCGCGCCGCCTGGCTCTGCACATCGGCGTTGATCGCATCACCGAGGGCCATATCGGATCCGATCATGATGTCGATGGCGTGGCCGCTGGGATGGTCGGGCAGTGGGTCGGAGCGAACGCCGCCGATGGACTGCACGCCGGGATAGGTCGCCATGATGTACGCCGCGAGGCTGCGCGCGTTGGGGACGAGCCCGCCCATCCCGACGGTGGGAACCGGCGCGGCCAGGCCGGCGGCGGCCATGATCGCCGCCGAGGGCATGGGGCGCCCGGCCGCGGCGGCGTCAGCGATCCGGGATCGCAGGTCGGCCTGCTTCTTCTGCAGATCGGCGCGCAGCGCGACCACAGCGTCGAGTGCGGTCTTGGCGTCGGCTTCGGACTTCGCCGAGGCGGCTTCCACGGCCTGAAGTTCCTCGCTGACCCTGCGGAGGCCCTGGACCTTCCCGGTCATCTCAGTCACCATCGAGCGCTGCACGGCGAGGTTGTCGATCAGACTCGTGGGCGACGCCGCGGTCAGAATCGCGGTGATGTCACCGGTGTAGCCGCCCATGTAGACAGCTGCCGCGACTTTGTCGACGGAACCCTGGTAGCCGGCCAGCTCCGCCTTGGCCGCGTCGAGCGCGACGAGGTCGGCGTCGTGTTTGCGGTCCGCCTCACCGAGCAACTGCAGCCGGCGGTCGTAGTCCTGCTGCGCAGTGCGCATGGAATCGGTGAGCTGCTGCGCCTGCTGGGACAGATCGTTGAGGTCTACCGAACTGCCGTGCGCCGGTTCGGCGTCAGCGCTGCCGGCCCAGGCCGCGCTGAACACCATGAGTCCGGTGAGTGCGACTGTCGTGAGCGGGAGTGTGAACTTCAAGGCCTGCGCATCCTTTGCCTTAGGTCACAGTTAGGTTACGGAAGCACCGCGGCGTTGTCCAACGACGTTCGGGGATGAATTTGCTAGCGAACCACCAGAACTGAGCATTCAGCGTGGTGGATCAGGCTCTGGCTGACCGAACCGAGGACGGCTCCGGCGAGGCGGCCGCGCCCGTGACTACCCACGACTACCAGTTGAGCCTCCCGCGAGAGATCGGTGAGGCCCTTGGCCGGGCTGACGTCCCTAAAAACTTTGCTCACATGCGCGTTCGGATAGGTTCGCGACAGCGGCGCGACGAGTTCCTCGATCCGTGTGCTCTGCCGGGCCTCCAGCACGTCGAGCAATTCCCAGTCCATGTTGCCTGCACCGCCGAGGTCGCCCATGCCGACGGCTGCCGCGATCTCCCACATGTGCACCACCGTCAACGGTGCGTGGGATGCGGCGGCGATATCGAATGCCGCCGTCAACGCTCGCGCCGACTCCTCGGAGTCATCCACCCCGACGACAATCGGCAGTGGCTTACCGGTGCGTGTGGCCACCGGCGCTCGCCAGACGACGACGGGGCACGCTGTGCGATGCACGATCCGCCCGACATGCCCGCCGAGCATCTCGCCCTCACCGGAGCCCACCACGAGAAGCCCGGCCGACTCGGCAGCGTCGGCCAGGACGGTGGCGACCGCACCCTTGACGGCGTCGGTGTGAACGGTCAGGTCCGAGTGCTGCTCACCGACGGCCCGTTGCGCCGCGTTGAGCACGCGATCTCCGTGAGCGCTGCCGTCGATCGCACCGGCAG
>Ga0194038_1001095_pt1 | contig 11745 bp, 4 predicted proteins | sample JunL226m_MetaG_FD_148630 | JGI IMG/M metagenome (GOLD analysis project Ga0194038, IMG submission 148630) | Anoxic zone freshwater microbial communities from boreal shield lake in IISD Experimental Lakes Area, Ontario, Canada - Jun2016-L227-6m | ecosystem: Environmental > Aquatic > Freshwater >...
GTTTCCTGTTGTAACAATACCGAAAATCTCTGTCTGTTCATCCTGATTAAACCTTTGGGCTGCTATCATTTCTGCAAGAGCCTGCGCCCAGCCTTCATTGAAATTGTCTTTTTTTGCTTCTGATACACATATAACCGGTTTCTCGAAAGTTGTTCCGATATCAGATGCTGGAGCAATGATATAATCAGGGACACCTGACAGACCTTCTTCCTCTGAAACATCAAATCTCATGTGTGACCAGAGAGGCAGATTGTTATGCTTTGACACTACACTCAGTATCGGAAAAATAATGCTCTCGCAGATCACATATTCATTCACATAGTTTCGTCTCAGTTCCAAATTTTCCTTGATAACGTTAAATATATCCTCTTTGATGATAATTTCCCGTTCTTGCAAAAAAGACAATTCCGCAAGCTTAATCTTGAATTTAGCAGCGACTTCTTCATAAGTAACAAATTTGCCGTAAGCCATATTTCCTCCCATTCTCAGGCCACCAGTTTTATATATTTTGGCGGCCTTGATTGTCGTTCCATCCAGATCATTATGACTGATTTCCCCCTTTAGAAAAGGGGGATTAAGGGGGATTTGAAAACGGGGGTAAGCTACCAACAACCACTAAATCCCCCTGGCCCCCCTTTTCAAAGGGGGGAATCGTTATTTTCAAACATTATTTTATCAGCCGCCTTCTTAAGAAAAATGGCAAAAAAAATCTGGTTCAGACGTTCAGCAGGAATATCGGCAGTTGATTTGTTTTCTATTAGATGGTACGAAAGCAGAAGATTGTCAAGTGCAATAAACCTTAAAGATAACACTGATGCAATTGTTGTGAGGAAAAAATCCACATAATCTCATTACGAAAGGCAATATCCCAACATATTCATTCTGCCCAGTGATATTGTTGAAGAAAAAATTACATACGAAATTCAGAATTTTGGAAGGCAGGATAATAACCGCATTCGACAAATTAGAGATATTATAATGACAGATATTAATTACGAAACAGATATTGTTGCTTGGGCGAATGAACAAGCGTGGTTGGTTCGTAACAAAAAGTTTGAATTGCTGGATATTGAGCATATCGCTGAGGAAATAGAAGACGTGGGTAAAAGCGAACAACGTGAATTGGCGAATCGCATGGCGGTTCTGATAGCGCACTTGTTAAAGTGGCAATTCCAGCCAGAGCGACGTGGTTCCAGTTGGGAACGAACTATCAAGGAACAGAGAAAATCGCTTGAATTTCATTTAAAAAAAGTACCCAGTTTAAAATCAAAATTGTATGATGCTGAATGGATAGATTCAGTATGGGCTGATGCTGTAACTATAGCTATCAAAGAAACTAATTTAGAAAATTTCCCTGAAACTTTTCCCTGGATAACTCAAGATGTTCTCTCTCAAAATTGGTTTCCAAAAAGCATACAATAAAACAACACATTATATTCTGGCAAGATTGTATCTATACTGCGGCCCGTATGAATTTATGAAAGCTCCTTCATGTACGAGTAATTCATAAATTTATCCAGTCTCAAGTATATACTGCGGACTGCATAAATATGTGTTATTATACTCTGGAAGAAATTATCCTGGTATCTGGCGCATTGCTGTTAAAGCTGATGGAAACAAAGAACGCCTTTGGTTGGGCGGATGCACACCAGCAAGATATTGTCAAGCATCGTTGAATGTTTAACAAAACTGTTACGAAACTTACAGGAGCTGAAAAATGTTGTCGAATCAAAACAATATTCGCAAAAGTATTTGGTTGGCCTGGATTTTGCTTTCTGCCGGGTTGATTGTTACGATAATCGCCACTTTTTATATGAAAATGGTGGTTGATGCGGATGCAAAAAAGGATTTCGATTTTGCGTGCAGCCAGATCCAGCTCAGGATCAATGAGCGGATGTCCGCCCATGAACAGATATTGATAAACGCAGCTACACTTTTTGATGCTTCGGATGAGGTTACGCGGGAGCAATGGCATGCCTTCGCCTCGCGACAAAATATCAAACAGAATCTTCCCGGCATACAGGGCATTGGCTTCTCTCTGGTGATCCCCCGCGAGCGGCTTGCACAGCACATACAGGAAATCCGCAGCCAGGGCTATCCTGAGTACAATGTTAAGCCGGAAAGCGATCGGGAAATTTATACATCCATCATCTATCTCGAACCATTTTCAGGACAGAACCTCCAGGCCTTCGGTTACGACATGTACTCCGAACCCGTCCGCCGGAAGGCAATGGAACGAACGATTGATTTGGATATGGCGGTCCTCTCCGGAAAGGTGATTCTGGTACAGGAGACTGATCATGATGTTCAGGCAGGAACCTTGATGTATATCCCGGTTTACCGCAGGGGGGCGAGAACCGATACCGCCCTGTATCGCCGTGCTGCGCTGTATGGATGGGTTTACAGTCCCTATCGCATGAATGACCTCTTGCAAGGTATCTTGAAAGGGTGGGATTCGGAAGCAGTCAAACAGATTCGCATCCAGATTTTCGATAACGAGCAGTTGTCCGCCGATTCATTGCTTTACGACAGTCAAACGATGGGCGAGATGGAAACGCCAGACCCATCACGATTGACCCTGCAAACCCGAACTGCTTTCAACGACCATGTATGGTATCTGCGCTTCACCCAAAAAGAAGGGCAATTGGATTACGACCATGTCTATGGTGTTCTTTCTGTCGGGATAATCATCAGCCTTCTGTTGTTCGGAAACCTCGTATCCCTTTGGAAATCACAATCCAGGGCGCAGCAGTTGGCGGATCAGTTGACCGTAGATATCAGGGAAAGCGAGGGATCATACCACAATCAATTCACTGACAATTCATCGCCAATGATGCTGATAGATCCCGAAAGTGGAGCGATCATTGATGCAAATACCGCCGCCATTACTTTCTACGGCTATACGCAGGAGCAGTTGCAGGCCATGCGTATCACCGACATAAACACCCCGCCCGCTTCCAAAGTCCAGCAGGTCATCGCATCGGTCAAACAGAAACAGGGCAAGCAGTTCCAGTTCAAACATCGCCTGGCGGATGGTTCGCTACGCGATGTGGAAGTATCGGCAAGCATCATTAAATTAAGAGATCGCCTGGTTCTGCACACAATTATCCATGACCTCAACAAGGAAAAAATCAAGCACAATGTTCTGAGTACAATTTTGAATGACATGTACAGGCGCAAGCATGTGGAGGAAATCGAGTACAACGTTCTGAACACGATTTTGCATGATATGTACAAGCTCAAACACGAGGAGGAAATCAAACACAACGTTCTTGGCACAATTCTGGATGACATGTACGCCCGCAATCAGGCCGAGGAGAAACTTCGGGAGAGCCAGAAGCAACTGGCGGACATTATCGATTTTCTGCCTGACGCCACCCTGATCATTGACAAGGAAAGGCGTGTCATCGTCTGGAACAAGGCGATGGAGAAAATGACGGGCATTCCAGCCTCAGAGATGATCGGCAAAGGCGACTACGCCTATACTGTTCCATTTCATGGCGAGGCGCGACCGATCCTGATAGATTTGTTCTTTATGGAACATGCTGATATTATTACCCACTATCCCAACCTCACCCATGCAGGAGACTCATTCACTGCGGAAGTTTACTGTAGCGCCATCTACAACAACAAGGGCGCATGGGTGTTCGCCAAGACTTCCCCCCTGCGTTCTGAGTCTGGCGATATTGTAGGTGCAATTCAGAGCATTCGCGACATCACCGAGTCCAAGTGGGCTGAAGCGGAACTTCAGGAGAGCCAGAGGCATCTGATGGACATTATCGAATTTCAGCCGAACGCCACCATGATCGTTGATAAGGAAAGGCGTCTCACCATCTGGAACAAGGCGATGGAGAAAATGACCGGCATTCCAGCCTCAGAGATTATCGGCAAAGGCGACTACGCATACTCAATCCCATTTTATGGCGAGGCGCGGCCACAGTTGATAGACTTGTTCTTTATGGACCAGGGAGAGATTATTAGCCAATACCCCAACCTTAGCCGTGAGGGTGAGACATTCTCGGCGGAAGTATTCTGTAGCGCCCTACACAACAACAAGGGCGCATGGGTATTCGCCAAGGCCGCACCCCTGCACGATTGCTCCGGCAATATTACAGGCGCGATTGGGTGCATCAGAGACATCTCCGAGCGCAAGCGAGCCTTGGCGGAACTTCAGGAAGCCAACCTTTATCTTGAGGAGGGCACATCGCTGGCCTGTGAATTAACAGTGAAAGCCGAGATGGCCAACGCCGCCAAAAGCGATTTCCTGGCTAACATGAGCCATGAGATCCGCACCCCCATGAACGGGGTTATCGGCATGATAGGGCTGCTGCTGGATACCGAACTTGACAATGAGCAGCGGCGCTACGCCGAAATCGTGCGCGCCAGCGGCGAATCGCTGCTGAGCCTGATCAACGACATCCTCGATTTCTCCAAGATCGAGGCGAAGAAACTCGACATAGAAATGCTGGACTTCGATCTGTCGAGCATGCTGGACGACTTCGCCGGCACGCTGGCCTTGAAGGCTCACGAAAAGGGGCTGGAACTTATCTGCGCCGCCGATCTTAATGTGCCCACGCTGCTTAGAGGTGATCCGGGCCGCTTGCGCCAGATACTCACCAATCTGGTAGGCAACGCCATCAAGTTCACCTTTGTGGGCGAGGTTTCGGTCCGCATCTCATTAATAGAAGAGGGTTCAGGAGACAGGGTTCAGGTGACAGGTGAGCAGGACCGAAAGCATGAACATGAGCAGGATGGCGAAACCGTTCTGCTGCGCTTCTCTGTGCGAGACACGGGCATTGGCATTCCGGCGGACAAGATTTCCTTGCTTTTCGAAAAGTTCAGCCAGGTGGATACCTCGACCACCCGGCAATACGGAGGCACCGGGCTGGGCTTGGCCATCTCCAAACAATTGGCCGAGCTGATGGGCGGTGAGGCCGGCGTCAACAGCGAAGAAGGCAAAGGCTCGGAGTTCTGGTTCACCGTGCGATTTGGCAAGCAGGCAGCAAGGACGCATGCGGAATCTATTTCGTCCTCCGAGTTCCCCGACTTGCAAGGGGTACACATACTGATCGTGGACAATAGCGCCACCAGCCGCGAAATCCTGACCACTTTCATGACATCATGGGGCATGCGCACGACGGAGGCTCCGGATGGTCCGGCCGCCATCCTTTGCCTCTACCAGGCGCTGGACGATAATGATCCCATCCGTCTCGCCGTGATCGACATGCGGATGCCGGGCATGAACGGCGAAACTCTGGGCCGTTTCATCCAGACAGACAAACGCCTGACCGGCACCCGGATGATGATGCTGACTTCCCTGGGGACGCGGGGCGATGCCCAGCACTTCCAGGAACTCGGTTTCTCAGCTTATGTAACCAAGCCGATACGGTATATGGAACTGAAGTCAGTTCTGTCCCTTGCGCTGATGGATCGTAACAGTACAGAGCCGCAGATCATAGTCACCCGCCACTTGGCCCGCGAAATAATGGACCTGTTCGCCGGCCGCAAGGGGCGCATCCTGCTGGCCGAGGACAACATCACCAACCGGGTGGTGGCGCTGGGCATCCTGAAGAAACTGGGCCTTAGCGCGGATGCCGTAACCAACGGCGCAGAAGCGCTCATAGCCGTCGAAACCCAGACTTACGACCTGGTGCTGATGGATGTACAGATGCCTGATATGGACGGAATTGAAGCCACGAAAAGAATCAGGAATTACGAAAAGATAATGCTGGATGCTGAATGCGAAATGATGAAAGAAAAAGAACCTGAAGCATTGGCAGCGCATTCACCACGCACCACTCATAATTCATCATTCTCAATTCCAATCATCGCCATGACAGCCCACGCCATGCAGGGCGACCGGGAGCGGTGTCTGGAGGCAGGCATGAATGATTATATCACCAAACCGTTTTCTCCCCAAGCATTGGCGGAAATGCTGGACAAATGGCTTCCTTAGGAGGATTTGAAACTTGGAAAATTTGAAACTTGGGAGGATTTTGAATTGTGGCGAGGGCTTCCGGCCCCCGTTTGGAAACGAAATTGTTTTCTGAAAAACTATAGAACTACAGGATTGCAAAAAAATGAATGAGGAAATAATCAAATCCATTACAAACTCTACATCAGCCGTACGTGTTGCCGCATTTGTCGCCTTGGCCTACGCCCTGCTGGGCGCGGCGGGTCTTACAATGGCTATTCCTCCTGGTTATGCAAGCCCGGTGTTTCCGGCTGCTGGTTTGGCGTTGGCTTGCGTACTCCTGTTTGGCCGCCGTGCGTTGTTTGGCGTCTGGCTCGGCTCGGCCCTGCTGAATCTGTCGCACTCTTACCTGATCGGCGCACTAAGTCCTGCAACCGCGGCCGTAGATGCAGCGATCGCAACCGGCTCAACCTTGCAGGCTTGGGCCGGGGGCTGGCTCGTGAACCGCTGGCAAGGGTCGGCCTGGTGTGAAATGGAGCGGGAGCAGGATGCATTTGCCTTCCTGCTGCTGGGAGGTATGGTGGCCGTGTTGCTGTCGCCATCGTTTGGCGCGACCACTCTGTATGTTGCTGGCATAATTGAGAGTAGCGAAATTCTCTTCACATGGTGGAACTGGTATGTGGGCGATGCCATGGGCGTATTTGTTTTCGCGCCGCTTACCTTATGCATGCTTAACGGACCGCGTGGTCTGTGGGGCGCACGACGTAGGCGCATCGTAACGCCCTTGTTGTTTACCATTGGGCTGGTTTGGCTTGCTTTTTACAGCACCGCTCTCTGGGAAAAACAAACGCAGGACAGCCGACTTCAGAACGATAGCCAAATAATCGCCTATCGAATCACCGATCGCCTGATCACGCATCGCGAAGTACTCTCGTCGCTACAACATTTCATTGAGGCCACTCCGAACTTCAGCTTCAGGCAGTTTGAGCAATTCACTTTGGTTACCCTGAACGATAACCCTGACATTTTTGCCTTGAGCTTCAACGACCTTGTTACTTATGAACAGCGGCCTGCCTTCGAACAGATGGTGAGCGACCTGTCGCCCCTGGGCCCGTTTCAGATCACCGAACGAGACAGCCAGCGAAACCTGATTCGTGCTGTCGACAGACCCGAGTATGTGACAGTGCGCTACATCGTGCCCTTGTCCAACAACCAACCGGCCGTTGGCTTCGACATCAACTCCGAACCAATTCGCCGATCCGCAATCGAGCGGGCCAGAGCATCGCAAAGCATGGCGGTGACTGCGCCAATCCAGTTGGTGCAGGAGCAGAAAAAGCGGGTAGGTGTTTTGGAACTCCTGCCCGTCACCAGCGCAGCCACTGCGGGTATAAGGAATCAGACGCCCCGCATACTCGGTTTTGCTGTGGCGGTAGTCAAGATTGATGAGATGATCGAAATTGCAACCCAGGGTCACGTACCGGCCGGGTTAGTGATTCAGTTAACCGATCCCCATGCGCCCGATGGTCAAAGCATACTCTACCGATCTGCCCCCTTGGACACCGTAAACACTCCATCGACGCGTACTGATCTCTGGAAAACTGAACTACGCATGGGCGATCGCGACTGGATGCTATCAATCTACACCACTGCAAGTTACCTGCAGCAGCACCGTCCCTGGATGGCTTGGGTCGTGGGCGTGGCGGGGCTTATTTTCGCCGCGCTGCTACAGATTCTAATGCTCGGCATGACCGGCCGAACCGCAGTGATTCTGCGCAAGAACAAAGAAATCGTACTCAAGAATGAAGAAATTTCGCACAAGAACGAAGAGATTCAAGGTATGGCCAGATCACTCGAAGAGAAGGTAACTGCGCGAACAGCGCAGCTCTCGGCGGCTAACACCCAACTTACCGAAGAAATAATAGAGCGCAAAAACGCGGTTCAGGCCGCCGAGGAGGCCAATCGTATCAAAATTGAGTTCCTAGCTAACATGAGCCATGAGATTAGAACCCCCATGAACGGAGTTATCGGCATGACCGGACTGCTGCTGGATACCGAACTTGACGATGAGCAGCGTCGCTATACCGAAATCGTGCAAGCCAGCGGTGAATCGTTGCTTGGCCTGATAAACGACATTCTCGATTTCTCCAAAATTGAGGCTAAGAAACTCGACATGGAGATACTGGATTTTGATCTCTTGAGCCTGTTGGACGACTTTGCCGCCATGATGGCCGTGCGGGCTCACGAGAAGGGGTTGGAGTTGCTCTGCACCGCCGATCTAAATGTACCAACGCTGCTGCGTGGTGACCCTGGCCGTTTGCGTCAGATACTTACAAACCTGGCAGGCAACGCCATCAAGTTCACCCATGCCGGCGAGGTGACAATCCGCATATCAATGATTAACGAGTCGGAGGAGGAGGAGGATAGCTGGGAACATGAGGGTGAAAGCTGGGAACATGAAGAGGAAGGGGAAGGGGAAGAGCAGGAAACCGTCCTGCTGCGATTCTCAGTGCGCGACACTGGCATCGGCATCCCGGCGGACAAGATGTGTTTGCTCTTCAACAAGTTCAGCCAGGTGGACCCCTCGACCACACGGCAATACGGCGGTACCGGACTGGGCTTGGCCATCTCCAAACAACTGGCCGAGATGATGGGCGGACAGGCTGGCGTCAACAGCGAAGAAGGTAAAGGCTCGGAGTTCTGGTTCACAGCGCGCTTTGATAAGCAATCCGGGGGAGTGCATGCTGAAAATTTTCCGCCTGCCATCCTGCGCGATGTGCATATCCTGATAGTTGACGATAGCGCCACCTATCGCGAAGTTTTGACTACTCGCCTGGAATCATGGGGCATGCGCCCAATGGATGTACAGGACGGACCCGGAGCCCTTCAGGCGCTCTACCAGGCGCTGACCGAAAACGATCCTTTCCGCATCGCAGTTATCGACATGCAGATGCCGGGCATGGACGGCGAGATACTGGGCAGGATCATCAAGTCTGACAAACGCCTGGCCGGCACCCGGATGATGATGCTGGCTTCCCTGGGGACGCGGGGCGACGCCCGGCGCTTCCAGGAGATTGGTTTTGCAGCATATTCAACCAAGCCGATACGGCATCATGAACTGAAGGCCTTGCTGTCCATGGTGCTTACGGAGCAAGACGAAACGGCGCCACGGCCTATAGCAACACGCCACGCAGCTCGCGAAATACAGAACTCGTTCGCTGGCCACAAAGCGCGCATATTGCTGGCCGAGGACAACATCACCAATCAACTTGTTGCGCTGGGCATTCTGGACAAATTAGGTCTGCGCGCAGACACAGTGGCCAACGGCGCAGAAGCAATCAACGCTCTGGAAACACTGCCCTACGACCTGGTGCTGATGGATGTGCAAATGCCCGATATGGACGGAATTGAGGCTACGAAAATAATCAGAAATAACGAAAAGATAATTATGAATGCTGAAGGCGGAATGCTGAAAGAAAATAAATTGGGAAAATTAGCAGCGAATTCATCAATTCCAATTATCGCCATGACCGCCCACGCAATGCAGGGCGACCGGGAGCGATGTATGGATGCGGGCATGAATGACTACATAACAAAGCCGATTTCTCCCCAGGCATTAGTGGAAATACTGGAGAAATGGCTTCCAAAATAGATTCAGGACAAAGAACAATAGTATCGTGAAAAAACGGAGACAAAAGACTATGATTGAGCAAATGATGGAGATGAAGGAACCCTTTGATGAGCTCAGACCGATCCTGCTGGTGGTGGATGATGTGGCGACCAATATAGACATACTCCTCGGAGTTCTGAGCGAAGACTACATAGTGCGCGTCGCCACAGACGGCCCTGACGCCCTTGACAGCGTTAGAAGAGCCGTTCCGGATCTGATCCTCATGGATGTGATGATGCCTGGTATGGATGGCTTCGAGGTCTGTCGCCGCCTGAAGGATGATCCGACCACACACGGCATCCCGGTCATCTTTATTACCGCCCTGGACGAGATAATGGACAAGGTCAAGGGGTTTTCCGTCGGCGGCGTTGACTATGTCACCAAGCCGTTCCAGCCCGAGGAGGTCCTTGCGCGCGTGGGTTTGCACCTGGAAATTCGCCGCCAGAAACTGGAACTCCACCGCCAAAAATCTGAACTGCAGCAGTCCTACGATAAACTCCGCGAAACGGAGATTCAGCGAGACAGTCTGGTACACATGATCATCCACGACATGCGCTCGCCACTGTTCGTCATCCTCGGCAATCTGGAAATGGCGGAAATGAAGCCTCTTCCAGATTGTGTGGCTACTTGCATTGGTCGCGCCATGAGTGCTTCCTACATGCTCATGGAGATGATCTCTACTCTCCTGGATGTTAGCAAGATGGAGGCGGGACAGATGATGCTGAAGTTTTCTGAATTTTACATGAGGGATCTGGTGATGGAGACAATTCAGATGCTCGAACCTCTCCAATTCCAACGCAGGGTTAGCATGACAGCACCTGAGGAAATGGAGGCAATCTCGGGTGACACACGTCTGATTCGGCGTATTCTTCAGAACCTCATCGGCAACGCGCTAAAGTTCACCGACAAGGATAAGGGTATCATTACCGTCTGCATTGAAATCGCGGCCAAGGACAAGATGCGCGTGTCGGTTGTGGATAACGGAGGCGGAATTCCCCAGGAATATCGTGAGAAGGTATTTGACAAATTCTGCCAGGTTGCGACGCAAAAACAGAGTCAAGGCTATTCGACCGGTCTCGGCCTGACGTTCTGCAAGCTGGCGGTTGAAGCCCATGGTGGAAGGATCGGATTGGAAAGCGAGGTGGGAGGGGGAAGTACGTTCTGGTTTGAACTGCCGCTAAAATGATCAAGAGGTGGCCAGGCGCATTGGCGCAAAAGCGCCTGCGATTGCTCGTATCGAATCTGGAGGAGGTAAAAAGTAAAGATTCTCCGTCTCTGACCACCCCTCAAAAATACGCCGAAGCGGTTGGTTGCAAACTTGAAATTCGCCTGGTACCGCAGATTGCCTGATAGCCGTGATACACGGATAAATGCCTGGCCGAACGGTTAAGAATATCAGGATAAAATAAATACCTGTTAAAGGAAGTTCCCATGCGTAAATTTCACTCTTATGGCCCTGTAAATGCGCACAGCCATTTTTTTGCGCCCCGCACGGTTTTGGTTGACCAGTGTCTGAATTCGCTGATTGGCAGCGACAGCGACAATGAAGGCGGCCATTACTTTACTATCTGGGCACCACGGCAGACCGGAAAGACTTGGCTAACGCAGGAAGTTAAAAAAAAGATTGAATCGATATATTCGGATCGGTTTACCGTCGGCATGATGTCTATGCAGGGCGTAATCATGGAAGACAAGGATCAGGTTGATGTTTTTTTCAACTATATCCCCAATTTGTTTCGCAGAACCTTTGGCGTTAACGTACCTGAACCAGACTCATGGAAATCGTTGTCCGAATATTTTTCATCGGGCACAGTACTCTTCGACAAACCGGTGATTCTGTTTATTGATGAATTTGACAAATTGCCCCCTCGAATCATTGACAATCTGGTGAATCTGTTCAGAGACATGTACCTGGATCGACACAATTTTTGTATTTATGGTCTTGCACTGATCGGTGTCAGCGCCGTATTGGGTCTGGACAGCGAGAGAGGATCGCCATTCAACATTCAGCGAAGCCTTCATGTTCCCAATTTTACGCTGGATGAAGTCACAGACCTGTTTGATCAGTATCAACTCGAAAGCGGTCAGATCGTTGAACCGGAAGTTTCGCAGAGTGTGTATGAATCTACAAACGGCCAACCAGGTCTGGTGGGATGGTTTGGGG
>Ga0194038_1001096_pt1 | contig 11742 bp, 10 predicted proteins | sample JunL226m_MetaG_FD_148630 | JGI IMG/M metagenome (GOLD analysis project Ga0194038, IMG submission 148630) | Anoxic zone freshwater microbial communities from boreal shield lake in IISD Experimental Lakes Area, Ontario, Canada - Jun2016-L227-6m | ecosystem: Environmental > Aquatic > Freshwater >...
GAAACAAAAAACGACATCAAACCGGGCAGCCTGGTTTTTGATGATGAAAAGATACTGAAAAGTCTGGATATCAAAACAGGATCAATTGTAAATATATTTAAAATACAAAGTAACATCAAACGTATAGAAGACATGTACAAGGAAAAGAACTATCACAATGTCAAAGTAAGTTACAACATCAAAGAACAGGACAACAATCAGGCGGACCTTGAATTTGTCATTGATGAAGGCAAAAAAATCCTGATCAAGGAGATTCACTTTGCCGGAAACCAGGCATATCCGGATAAAAAATTGAAAAAAATCATGAAAACCTCTGAAAAGGGCTTCTGGTCCTGGCTGACCTCCTCCGGAGATCTGAAGACGGAAGATTTAAATCAGGATGCTGAGCTACTGACGTCTTTCTATCACAATAGTGGTTATGTCCAGGCAAAGGTGGGTGAGCCAATTATTGAATTCAGGGACAACTGGATTTTTATCACGATCAAGATTGATGAAGGACAGCGCTTCAAAGTTGGTAAAGTTCAAATTATGGGAGATATTCTTACATCTGAAGCAGATATGATGAAACAGATAAAAATCTCCAAAGAAGAATATTTCAGCAGGCAAATCCTGCGAGATGACATCATCGTTATCGGCGATCTCTATTCTGATGAAGGATACGCATACACAGATGTTGTTCCTCAGATTGATCAGGATTATGAAAAACTGATCGTCAATATCACCTATACAATCTCCAAAGGAAACCTGGTCTATTTTGAAGGAATCAGGATCACCGGCAATACCAAAACCCGTGACAAGGTCATTCGCCGCGAACTTGATCTCTATGAACAGGAATTATTCAGTGGCAAGAAGTTAAAGCGCGCCATCAGAAACCTTAACCGGCTTGATTATTTTGAAGATGTTAAAGTAAACACCACCAAGGGAAGCGATCCAGATAAAATGCTTCTGGATATTGATGTCAAAGAAAAACCCACAGGGACATTCAGCTTTGGCGGCGGTTACAGCAGTGTGGAGAATATGTTCGTGGTCGGTTCCATCGCTCAGCGAAATCTTTTTGGCCGGGGACAATTGTTGAGACTGAAGGCTGAGATCGGAGGCAGAACCACCCGTTACGACCTGTCATTTACTGAACCATGGCTGTTTGACATTCCCTTGTCCGCAGGGGTTGATCTTTATAACCAGTACAGGGATTACGACGCTTACAACCTGGCCAGTGTCGGTGGAGCGCTTCGTTTTGGGTATCCGGTCTTTGACTACACCCGTGCATATCTTACTTACGGATATGACATAAGCGACATGACAAACCTGTCTGACACCGCCTCTTCTTATTTCAAGCAGATGGCAGGACAACATACCACCAGCAGCATCACCCCATTGATTCGCTATGATTCAAGAGATAAGGCTTTCAACCCGACTGAAGGCTCCAACAATTCCGTTTCGGTTGAATATGCCGGAGATGTTCTGGGCGGGGATGTAGGTTTCACCAAGTATATTGGAGAGGCCGGCAGATACTTTCCGTTGTTCTGGAGTACAGTTGGGTTTCTGCATTCCAGAGCCGGCTATGTTGAGCAACATGCGGGCGCGCTTCTGCCACCGTATGACCGGTTTTATCTTGGCGGCATGAATTCAATTCGCGGTTTTAGTTGGGATCAGCTAAGCCCGCGAGACGCAAACGGCGATGCCTATGGCGGGAACAAATTTGTTCAGTTGAATGTTGAATATATTTTCCCTCTGCTCAAGGATGTCGGTCTGATGGGTGTTGTTTTTTATGACACCGGCAATCTGTATGATGACAATCAGGATATTGATTTGGGAAGTTTACGTCAGACTTCAGGGTTTGGCGTCCGTTGGTATTCACCGATGGGACCCATCCGGCTTGAAAACGGTTTTATTCTGGATCCAAAACCCGGTGAAAGCCAAACTGGCCGCTGGGAATTTACCATGGGCCAGGCATTTTAATCTACTATATGCCGATATGACGACATTCCGGCATTCACAATGAAACATATTTCTAAAAAGGGGCTTTAAAAAATGAACATGATGAAGAGAATTCTGGCTGTTGGAGTTTTATCTTTTTTCTTTCTGACAGGGGTGTCATCGGCAACCGATGTCGCCAAAATCGGAGTTGTGGATTTCCAGAAGATACTTGAGGTTTCCAACGCCGGCAAGACGGCTCAGGTCGAAATCAACAAGCAGGGAAAACAGATGGAAAGCGATCTCAAAGACAGAGGCGCCGAGATCGAAGATATTGAAAAAAAAATAGAGCGCGAATCTCTGGTTATGAGCAAAGATGTCCGTGAAGAAAAACAGCGGGAAATGAGAATCAAGATTGGCGATTTTAAAGCCCTTCAGCAGAAATACATGGAAGATTTCAAAGCGCTTGAGAATCGGATTATTAGCCGAATTCAAAAAGAAGTAGTTGAGTTGGTTCAGGAAATCGGAAAAAAAGAAGGCTACACACTAATTGTTGAAAAGCGGACCGGTGGCGTTGTTTATGCGCCCACATCCATTGACATCACCGATGCAGTGATTCAGATTTACAATACTCAGACACCAAAATCGGATGAAACACCTGTTCCGGAAAAAAAGAAAAAGTAGCCGACACAAGAGCGCCAACACAAGAACAAAGGTTGATTTCTAATGGAAATGACGATTAGCCAGATTGCACCGCACGTTAAGGGCCAAATTCATGGAGATGGTCAAAAATGCATTACCGGCACCGCACCGTTTGAAACCGCAAAAGATTGCGATATCACATTTGCAGTGAGCAACAAATTTCTCAAGCGGCTTCATGAAACCCAAGCAGGCGCAATCCTTGTTCCTTTAAACTTTACAGGAGAAGACGACCGCGTTATTCGGGTCAAAAACCCTCATGCCGCTTTTTCCATTGTGGTTCGGATTTTTTGTCCGCCCATTCCTTCATGGTGCGGTATCAGTCCTGCTGCATATATGGGTCAGGATATTCATATAGGTAAAGATGCTGTCATTGCACCTTTTGTGGTTATTCAGAATCATGTCTCCCTTGGGGATCGGGTAACCCTTCATCCCCATGTGGTTCTGGGAGATCATGTGTCCATAGGCGACGATGTGGAAATTTTCCCAAACGTCACCATATTGAACGGAGCCCAAATCGGCAATCGGGTTACCATTCATGCAGGAACCGTCATTGGCTGTGATGGATTCGGATACACCCCTGATGATGGTGTCTATCACAAAATTTTCCATACTGGAATTGTACAGATAGACGATGATGTCGAGATTGGTGCGGGAAATACCATTGACCGCGCAACTTATGGAAAAACCTGGATCAAAAACGGTGTAAAAACCGACAACCTGGTTCATATCGCCCATAATGTAACCGTAGGAGAAAATACCCTTTTGGTGGCCCAGGTCGGCATTTCCGGCAGCACAAACATAGGCAGGCAATGTATTCTGGCAGGTCAGGTTGGGGTATCGGGTCATTTAACGATCGGAGATCGGGTTACCATAGGGCCCCAGTCCGGAATAGCCGGTTCTATTTCAGACGACTCCATTGTCACCGGATCACCGGAAATGCCTCATAAACTATTTCTCAAGACTGCGCGAATTATAGCCCGACTTCCAGAGATGAAGAAAAAACTTGGTGAGATGGAAAAGCGGCTTAATGAAATAGAAAAAATTAGAAGTATGAATTACAACACGGAGACATGACATTGTGCATAGCCTGGATATCTCTGAAATTTTAGCGCTGTTGCCGCACCGGTATCCGATGATTCTTATTGATCGGATCATCGACCTGATTCCCGGCGAAAAAGTGGTGGCTTTAAAAAATGTCACCATCAATGAACCATATTTTACCGGACATTTTCCAACCACTCCAGTAATGCCCGGCGTGTTGATCGTAGAGGCCATGGGACAGGCTGGCGGTGTTTTAATCATGTCTGATCTGCCGCCAGATAAGATACCAGGCGCCATTTATTTCATGGGATTTGATCACGTCAGATTCAGGATACCGGTCATCCCTGGAGATCAGTTGATTTTGGAAGTTCTGATAATCAAAAAAAGATCAAAAGCCGTTAAGATGTCTGCAAAGGCGATGGTTAATGATAAACTGGTGGCGGAGGCTGAATTCCTGGCCACCTATGGAGATCCTGTATGATTCACCCTACTGCAATTGTCAGTACCAAAGCTGAAATCGGGGCCAATGTTTCCATTGGCCCTTACTCTGTTATTGCGGATGATGTCTATATTGGCGATGGAACTGAAATCGGCCCCCATGTAGTCATTGATCAGTATTCAACCATTGGTGAAAATTGCCTTATTTTTCAGTTTGCATCTATCGGCGCAATCCCCCAATCTCTTAAATTCGAGGGGAAGAAAACCCTGTTGACCATCGGACGCGGAACCACCATTCGAGAATTTGTTACGATCAATCGCGGAACGGTTTTTGGCGGCGGAATCACCGAGGTAGGCGAAGAGAACTTTATCATGGCGTATTGCCATATCGCCCACGATTGCAAAACCGGCCGCAAGGTGATAATGGCCAACGCCGCCACCCTGGCCGGTCATATCACCATCGGCAATTACGCCACCGTCGGAGGGATTGTAGCCATACATCAGTTTGTTCGAGTCGGAGATTATGCATTTGTCGGCGGCGCCTCTGCGGTTGTCAAGGATGTCCCGCCCTATGTCATAGCAGCAGGAGACAGGGCTTCCCTGCATGGTCTGAATGCTGTGGGTCTCAAGCGGCAGGGATTTACGCCTGCCACATTGTCTGCTCTAAAAAAAGCATATCGCATTATTTTTCGCATCGGTTTAACCCTGAATGAGGCCATTGAGCGGGCGCAGGCTGAAGTGGAACAGATTCATGAAGTTACGGAGTTTATCAATTTTATCAAATCTTCCCAGAGGGGAGTTACCCGCTCTGGGAAAAACAGGGATTAACATTGGCTGCGAACATAAAAAAATTGCGACTGGGTGTTGTCGGAGTCGGGTATCTGGGGAAATTTCATGCTGAAAAATACGCCGCAATGGAAAACGTTGATCTGGTTGGTGTCGTAGATGCCCACCGTGAAATAGCGGACGGTATTGCCTCAAAATTTGGCGCTCGGCCTTTTTATAACCACCAGGACCTTATCGGGAAAGTGGATGCCGTCAGTGTTGCTGTTCCGACCCCTGATCATTTTGTCGTAAGCCGCGATTTTCTGGAAAACGATATTGATGTCCTTATTGAAAAACCCATTACTGCAACACTTGATGAGGCCAATGAACTGATTCGCCTTTCTGAATCCCGTGGTCTGATTATCCAGGTCGGACACCTGGAACGGTTTAATCCGGCAGTCGCCGCATTGCAGGGCGTTGTCAAAAAGCCCATGTTTATCGAATCTCACAGACTCAGCATATATAAAGACCGGTGTACGGATGTCAGCGTGGTTCTGGATCTGATGATTCATGATATTGATATCATCCTGAATTTTGTCAAATCCGATATCAAGAGCATCCATGCTTCAGGAATCTCGGTGATTTCAAATCATGTGGACATTGCCAATGCCCGCCTTTCTTTTGAGACCGGCTGTGTCGCCAATGTCACCGCGAGCCGGATTTCCATAAAAAATGAGCGAAAGATCCGCCTTTTTCAGAAAGATGCGTATATTTCCGTGGACTTCGCCAACCACGATATCACGCTGATACGGAAAAATGGAACGGGAGCGGGAACCGGGGGCATTGTACCTGGAGCTGATATTCAGAACTTGTCCTTTTTAAAAGGCGATGCCCTGGAGGACGAACTGACTTCATTTGTGAATGCCATCATCCTTCGCCAGACACCTGAAGTCACCGGTCAGATGGGGCGCGACGCCCTGAAAATAGCTCTTAACATAATGGATCAGATTCGCGCAACCAACGCCCGCTTTTCTCAGTAACACCATGAACCCAACAAACGACAAAACACACCGTATTTTCATAATTGCCGGCGAAGCTTCCGGCGATCTGCACGGCGCAAACCTGGTAAAAGCGCTGAAGGGAAAAAAGCAGAATATCGTTTTTTCTGGTATCGGCGGTAAGTTTATGCAGGATGCAGGTGTAGAAATTGTGGTGGATGCCGCAACTTTATCGGTTGTAGGCATTACCGAAGTCTTTTCAAAACTGCCCGGCATTCTCAGCGGGATGGCTGCCGCCAAATCGTTTCTGAAAAATTCACGCCCCGATCTGCTGATTCTGATTGATTTTCCAGATTTTAATCTGAGGATTGCAGCAGTCGCCAAAAAATGGCATATTCCGGTTCTCTACTATATCAGCCCGCAGATATGGGCGTGGCGTTCCGGAAGAGTCACAAAAATCGGCAGGCTGGTAGATCACATCGCTGTAATTCTTCCGTTTGAAGCATCTTTTTACCGCAAACACCATATTCCGGTAACATTTGTCGGCCATCCACTACTTGATGAAATACATGGAAACAGGGGGTTGGAAGTCCACTCCACCGTGGAGGATGCTCACAGCCGCCTGTCAGAGTCGGGAATTGAGGGACGAGTTCCTTTTCCAGCCCCTCAACCCTCAACTCAAACCCCTGTTTTCATCGGCCTGCTTCCTGGATCCAGGGAAAGTGAAATTTTTCGTCTCCTGCCGGTCATGCTTCTGGCAGCCAGAATTCTGTCTGGCAAAATGGATATCCGATTTGTGGTTTCTGTGGCCCCCGGCGCCCCTCTTGAAGCCATAAGAGCTATCTGCGCCCCGTTTCAGGATGATCTGCACCTTGAAATTGACCCCAATGGAGTCAGTTCAGTATTTACCAAAACCCACCTGGTTGTAGCGGCATCCGGCACGGTAACTCTGGAAGCAGCAATTGCTGGAATGCCTGTGATCATAATCTATAAAGTTTCACCTTTAAGCTACCAGTTGGGAAGAGCACTGATCAAGGTCAAGCATATCGGTCTCGTCAACCTGATTGCAGAAAGGGAAATTGTTCCCGAACTCATTCAGGACCGGGCGTCACCTGAATTGATTGCGGAAACCGTACTGCGACTGTTGGAAACTCCGGCTGCACTGGATGCCATGCGACACGCTTTTGGCAATGTCAGATACCGACTCGGAGGACCCGGCGCCTCTTCCCGCGTTGCGGATATCGCCATTAACATGCTTGAAAACCGTAAAAGCGTGAAGGTGTAAGAGCGTGAAATGGTGCCCACTTCGCTCTTGCGCTCTTGCGCTCTCACGATCTCACGCTCTAACGCCCTCACGGTTTCTAACGGTTTTTAAATGATTCAACCCCTGCTCAAAGACCGACACAAACGCCTCTTTGATTTGATAAAAGACAACCGGATACGACTTTTTATGGCCATGCTGTGTATGCTGGTCATGGCGGCCGCAACTTCTACAACCGCGTTTCTGGTTAAACCGGTACTGGACGATATTTTTTTCAACAAGAATATCCAAATGCTCACATTGATTCCTGTGGCCGTCATCGTGATTTATCTGCTTCGCGGATTTGGCATGTACGGCCAGGAATATTTAATGAGTTATGTGGGCCAGGGAATCATCCGCAGACTTCGGAACATGCTCTATGACCATATTCAGGATCTGCCCCTGTCTTTTTTTCATGCGGAAAAAACCGGTGTCCTGATGTCACGGATCACAAACGATGTCAACATCATCAAATCTATGGTATCAACTGCCGTCACCAGCGTGCTAAGGGACTGCTTTACCATTATCGGTCTCACGGGCGTGATTTTTTACAGGGACTGGAAGTTGGCCCTTTATGCCATCATCATTTTACCCATCGCTTTTCTGCCCATAGTTCAGTTTGGAAGGCGGGTGCGGCGCGTCAGCACCGGGTGCCAGGAATCCATGGCTGACCTCAGCTCATTTCTTCATGAAACGTTTTCAGGAAACAAGATCGTAAAAGCATTTGGCATGGAACCCTATGAAAAACAGCGGTTTCATGAAAAAACGTTCAGCCTCTTTCAGTTGGAAATGAAAGCAGTAATTGCCCGTTCACTTTCCTCACCCATCATGGAATTTCTGGCCGGACTCGGAATTGCCTTTATCATATGGTACGGCGGGTATCGGGTCATCAGCGGTGAGTCAACTGCAGGAACGTTTTTTTCTTTCATGGCGGCAGTCTTGATGCTCTACGATCCGGTAAAAAAACTAAGCAACCTGAACAATTCCATCCAGGAAGGTCTTGCGGCAGCGGACAGGGCCTTTGACATCATCGAAAGAAAGCCTGACATTCAGGAAATTGACAATCCTGTTGATATCCCGTTTCGCCCGCATTCCGTATCCTTTGAAAATGTAGGTTTCAGCTACGATGAGACCCCGGTGTTAAAGCACATCAACCTTACAGTCAATGCCGGTGAAATTCTGGCACTGGTTGGCATGAGCGGCGGCGGAAAAACAACTCTGGTCAATTTAATCCCCAGGTTTTATGACATCACCCACGGCGTGATTCGGGTGGATGAAACAGATATCCGAAACGCTTCACTGAAATCCCTTAGGGAACAGATCGCTATCGTCACTCAGGAGCCCATTCTGTTCAACGATACCATCAGCAACAACATCGCCTATGGTAACCCCTTGGCCCCTTTCCAGGACATTGTCGCAGCGGCCAAGGCGGCGTTTGCCTACGATTTTATCGAACGCCTTCCCATGCAGTTCGATACTTCCATCGGCGAGTTGGGCAGCCGCCTTTCAGGCGGTGAAAAACAGCGGCTTTGCATTGCCAGAGCCCTTTTGAAAAATGCTCCCATCCTGATTCTGGATGAGGCCACCTCTTCCCTGGATTCAGAGTCCGAAATGCTGGTGCAAAAAGCTCTGGAAAATCTTATGAAAGGCCGTACCACCTTCGTGATCGCCCACAGGCTCTCCACCATCGGATATGCCAGCCGGATCATCGTTATCGTCAATGGCGAGATCATTGAACGGGGTTCTCACGAAGACCTGATGGCCAAACAGGGGGAGTACTGTAAGCTTTATGAGATGCAGTTTGTGAACAGGTGAAGTGGTGATGGGACTCTCGCGCGTTTTTGTGGGTTCATTCTTAGCGGCTGCTCTGCTGTTTTATGTTTTTCCGGAATTGGACATCCGGTTCTCCATGCTCTTTTATGATCCGGTCAGTCGCTTTTATCTGGCCGATGCACCTTTCTGCCACTATATCTACGAATCGGTTGAAATCGTCTCCACTGTCTGGGTGGTTCTTGCTTTACTGCTGCTAACTGCACTATGGATTCGAAAAAAACCCTGGTTCGGACTGTCGGCCAAACATCTGATCTATCTTCTGGCGGCGCTTGCAATTGGCCCTGGCCTGATTGTCAATATGGTTCTGAAAGACAACTGGGGGCGTGCGCGGCCTTATGATGTGATACAGTTTGGCGGCGCATCTGTTTTTACCCCGGCTTTTGCTATATCCAGCCAATGCCATCACAACTGCTCATTTGTTTCCGGCCATGCTGCAATGGGTTTTTATTTCATAGCCTTCGGATTTAGCCGACACACGGTCTGTCGAAAGCGTCGCAGCCTTTTAATCCTGCTTGCAGGGATCTACGGTGCTGTCGTGGGACTGGTTCGAATCCTCCAAGGAGGTCATTTTCTGAGTGATATTGTCTTTGCATTTTTTGTCATTTATGCAGCGTCTGCTGTTTTATATTGGATCATGTTCGAAAGGAAATCATCGCGTGAAACTATCCATCATCATTCCGGCCTATAACGAAGAAGACCGGATTATTCATACCCTTGAAGCCTCTCTTGAGTTTTTAAACCAGCAAAATTTTGAGAGTGAAATCATTGTTGTCAGCGATGGCGGCACGGACCACACCAGATCGGTTGTGGAAGGATTTGACTCCGGAAGCAGGGTTGATCTTAGGGTCATCGAATACCATCCCAACCGCGGAAAAGGCTATGCTGTACGCACGGGAATGCTGGCTGGAAGCGGAGATATGCTGCTGTTCATGGACGCTGACTATGCGGTGCCGATCGAAGAAATTACCAAAGCTTTTAAGCTTATTGAATCCGGATTCGATATTGCTATGGGTTCCCGCGCCATAGCTGGCGCCACTGTTGTCGATCATCAGAATTGTTATAGAGAGATTTCCGCCAAACTATACAACCTGATTCAGATGGCGTATCTTGGAATATTTTACAAGGATACCCAGTGTGGATTCAAAATATTTACAAAAACTGCTGCTCAGCGGCTTTTTAGCAGACAGAAACTGAGCAGCGTGATATTTGACCCGGAAATCCTCTGGCTTGCCAAAAAAGCCGGATATAGAGTTGCGGAGTTTCCCGTAAGCTGGCGCCATGTAGGAAATTCCAGGATCCAGTACGACAGCCTGAAAAAATCACTCTTTGTCTTCCAGGAACTCTTTCGCATCCGAAAGCTGCACAGCAGCGAATTTATCTAATCAAAAAAGTATCAATATCTGATGCCTCAGCACTGCATCAATAATCTGCAAAAAAACGTCAAGCCAGATAGCACCTGGCCTCATGCAGGTTTCCAACCGAAGTTATGGCAGGGGGTGAAGACTTGCAGATGGGGATCGCCATGGGGCAACGGTTCTGGAACCGGCACCCAGGCGGCAGATCGTCAAGAGCCGGCACCATGCCGCTGATGATGGGCAGCAAAATTTTCCGCGGGGTTTCCAAACGTGGAATGGATTCCAGAAGTCCGAGGGTGTACGGATGCCTGGGGTTTTCAAACAGTTCTTTAACTGGTGCAGACTCGACAACAGTCCCCGCATACATCACAACCACGTCATCGCAGATATCCGCTATGACCCCAAGATCGTGGGTGATAAAGATCATCGCCATGCCATTTTCCTGCTGAAGCTGCTTCATTAGATCGAGAATCTGCGCCTGAATCGTCACATCAAGTGCGGTTGTGGGTTCATCGGCAATCAGAATATCCGGCTGAACAGCAAGCGCCATGGCAATCATCACCCGCTGACGCATCCCGCCAGAAATCTGATGGGAATATTCCCGAATGCGCCGCTCCGGATCAGGAATGCCCACCCTTGTCAGCATTTCAATTGATTTATCAAGGATTTGAGCTTCATTGAGCTTGCTGTCATGAAGCTGAAACACCTCGCCAATCTGACACCCGATCCGTTGCACCGGATTCAGGGCCGTCATGGGCTCCTGAAAAATCATGGAAATATGGCGGCCGCGCAGGGTGCGCATATCTTCCGGCGTCATAAGGACGATATCCGTTCCCTGGTACAGTATCTGGCCGTCTATAATTTTTCCTGCAGGCTGAGGCAACAATCTCATGATGGAAAGCGCGGTAACACTTTTACCGCACCCGGATTCCCCCACGATTCCCAGCGTCTTTCTACGATGCACTTGGAAGGAGACATCATCCACCGCCCGAACCCTGCCGGCCTCGGTATCAAAGACCGCTGCCAAATGATTGACCTGCAACACATTTTTATAGTTCATTGTGGTAAATTACCCCATAAAAAGATGGCAGGGTATTATGCCATGACCAATTATCCCAAATCAGCTTTCAGTTTTTGTAACATTGCCCTCAGTTCTTTGAGAGGTTTTTCAGCCAGCTCTGACTGGATGCTTTGAGGATATTTCAATATTCGCTGGAGGGTTCGAATTTCACCGATCAGTTCTCCCTGTTTGATACCTTTTTCTTTACCTTCCTTGATACCTTCTTTTTTTCCTTCTTTTTTTCCTTCTGTTTTCCCTTTTTTGATGCCTTCTTCTTTGGCTTCTTTTTTGCTTTTTGTTACGTTAATTCGTATGAGTTGTTGTACTGCCACTGAT
>Ga0194038_1001098_pt1 | contig 11739 bp, 9 predicted proteins | sample JunL226m_MetaG_FD_148630 | JGI IMG/M metagenome (GOLD analysis project Ga0194038, IMG submission 148630) | Anoxic zone freshwater microbial communities from boreal shield lake in IISD Experimental Lakes Area, Ontario, Canada - Jun2016-L227-6m | ecosystem: Environmental > Aquatic > Freshwater >...
CCCAGGCGGCTCGAGGTGTTGCCATCGGTGTTGATGGAGGACACCGAACCATTGCCATCAGCGCTGGTGTAGAGGTAGCCGATGTCGAGCAGACCGAAGATTTCCACGTTCGCCTGGGCATGGGCCATTCCGGCAAGGGAAGACAATGCTGTCAGCACGAAGGCCGGGCGGCGCAGCGTCTGCAGTAGGCGATGGGTACGGGTCTGTTGTTGCATGGTTTCTCCTAGGTTAATCTTCACATAGCACGGTACGGTCACCATGCTTTCAAACTGCTTTCAGTACGGCATGCCAAGGGAAAGTACCGATCCTCGAGCGCACAATCAGTTGGCTTCCTGCAACGGTGCGGGCCTCCACTTGGCGAGCCGGTTTTCTACCTGGGTCATGGCGTACTCCGCTGCCAGGGCCACCACCATGATGATGACGATGGCCGCATACATACCAGCGGCGTCAAACGAGCCCTTAGCCACGTTGATCAGCAAGCCGATGCCGTAGCGGGCACCCACAAACTCACCGACGATGGCACCCACAATGGCAAAGCCGAAGCTGACGTGCAAGGAAGCAAAGATCCAGCTCATGGCCGAAGGGATGACCACCGAGCGTGTCAGTTGCCAACCTTTGGCGCCAAGGATCTGGGCGTTGGCCAGCAGATTGCGGTCGGCCTCCACCACGCCTTGGAAGGCGTTGGAGAAAACGACAAAGAACACCATAACAAAGGACAGTGCAACTTTCGAGGTCAGACCCAGGCCGAAGATCATGATGAAGATCGGTGCCAGCACGACCCGAGGTACCGAATTGATGACCTTGATGTAGATCGAAAACACGTCAGCCAGCATGCGGTTGCGTCCGAGTGCGATGCCGGCAATGATGCCGGCGATCGAGCCCGAGAAGAAGCCGAGCAGCGACTCTTCCATGGTGACCCACAGGTGGAACCACAAAGGCCCCTCCGAAGTACCCTCGACGACCCATTCCTGCAGCCGCAGCACGATGGCCCATGGGCTGGAGAAAAAGAAGGGATCGATCAACTTGACGCCAACCGCCAGTTGCCAGCCGCCCAGGAATACGACCAGGATGAAGTAGCGCCAGAAATAAACGGCGAACTTGCGTTTGCGGGCTGCCACGGCGGCGGCGGCTTCGATTTCGGCGTCCGAAGTGCCGGGTTGAAAAACAGGGCCACTGGTCTGAGTTGCTTGCGTCATGGTAGTTTTTCAGGCGACGGCTGCTTCGTCGCGCGCCGCACCGCGCAGCACCTCGTCTCGCAGGTCTTCCCAAATGGTGCGGCAAATGTCGATAAAGGCCTTTTCGTAACGGATTTCGCTCACGATGCGTGGCCGGGGGATGTCAATGTGGTACACCGACTTGACCGTGGCCGGCCCCGAGGTCAGCACATAGACCTTGTCGGCCAAGGCAATCGCCTCTTCCAGGTCGTGTGTGACGAACACCACGGAGGCTTTGGACTGCGACCACAGTTTGAGCAGTTCTTCGTGCATCAAAACACGCGTTTGCACGTCGAGCGCCGAGAATGGTTCGTCCATCAGCAGGATTTGCGGTTCGTTGATGAAAGTCTGCGCCAGCGAGACGCGCTTTCGCATGCCGCCCGACAACTGGTGCGGATACTTGCTTGCGTGCTCGGTGAGATTGACCCGCGCCAGCCATTCGCGTGCCTTGCCGTAGGCCTGCTCTTTTGGCATGCCCCGAAAAACGGGCCCTGTGACCACGTTGTCGATCACGCTGCGCCAGGGGAACAGGGCATCGGTCTGAAAGACGAAGCCGATGCGCGGATCGATGCCGTCGACCGGCGCGCCCATGACCCTGACCTCGCCGGCCGAGGGCTTGGACAGTCCGGTGACCAAATTCAACGTGGTGGATTTTCCGCAACCGGTCGGGCCTACCACTGCCACGAATTCGCCGCGCGCCACACTCATGTTGAAGTCGCGCAGGGCCGTCATGGACTTGCCGTCCGGTGTCAGAAAGCGCCGACTGACGTTGATCAGTTCGATCGCTGGGCTGGTGTTCTCAGTGGTCATGAATCTGCCTGGTTTACTTGGCGTTCTTGACGAATTCGGTCGTGTAGGTCTTGGACAGATCTACCGTCTTGCCCTTGACGTTCTTGGAGAAAGCAGCCAGCACCGAGAGCACGGTCTCGGGACCGCCCGCGGGCATCACGCCGTCAGGTGTGAACATGGCCTTGCCGTCAGCCAGCGCCTTGACGTAGCTGTCCTTGTCACCGGCGTAGAAATCTTTGGGCATCTTGTCGGCAATTTCGGCAGCGCTGTGGGTATTGATGAACTTGAGCGTTTTGACGAAGGCGTTGGCAAGCTTTTGCACGGTTGGCTTGTTCTTTTCTACCCAGTCGGTCGACATGTAGAGCGAGGCCGCCGGGTACGTTCCACCGAGCGCCGCCTTGGTCTTCTCAACGGTACGCATGTCCACCAGAATATGCGCTTCACCCGTCTTGAGCATGCGCGAGATGGTGGGCTCGGTGGTCATGCCGGCCTGAATCTTGTCCTGCGTCATGGCGGCGATGAAGGTCGTGCCTGCACCCACCGGGATCGTGCTGAACTCGCCCAGTGGAACGCCGGCCTTGACCATCAGGTATTGCGACAGGAAGTTGGTTGAGGAACCAAGACCGGTGACGCCCAGACTCTTGCCGCGCAAATCGGCCATGGATTTAATCTGTGGATGCTTGCTGGAAACCAGTTCGACCTCGCCAGGTGCCTGGCTGAACTGAACCACCGACTGGACGTATTTGCCCTTGGTCTGCAAATCGACGCAATGGTCGTAAAAGCCGACCACACCCTGCACCGCACCGGCCAGCATTTCGTTTTCTGCATCCACGCCGGAGGCTTCATTGAGCAACTCGACGTCCACCCCCTCGGCCTTGAAATAGCCCAGCGCTTCGGTCAGCTTGGCTGGCAGGTAAATCTGCTTCTCGTAGCCGCCGACGATGATTGTGACCTTGTCCGCCGCCAGGGCAGTGCCAGAGGCGGCGAGCATGACGACAAGTCCCATGGCCTGCAACAAGTGCTTGGGTTTGAAGACGAATTTCATAAGATCTCCTGAGGTGGTTTGTGGCCGCACGATAGTCGCTTGGTGCTTTCAGTCCGCTTTCAATTGGGGTAACCTAGGGTAAACACTGATTGATTGCTCCGACTATGATCAACGCCTCGTTCTGACTTACCTGACTGGGCTTTTGTGCGATGCGGATACTGGTCGTCGAAGACAACACCGAACTGGCGCAATGGCTGGGGCGCACATTGCGCAAGGAACAGTACGCAGTAGATTGCATTGATAACGGCGTTGATGCCGATTTTGCCCTGCGCTCGGAGCAGTACAACCTGGTTATTCTCGACCTTTCATTGCCAAGAATGGACGGCAAGGAGGTGTTGCGGCGCTTGCGAGCACGCAACGACATGACGCCCGTGCTGGTCCTCACCGCCAATAACACTATGCAAAGCCGGGTCGCCGAACTTGATGAAGGCGCCGATGATTACATGGCCAAGCCTTTCGAGATCGAGGAACTCGAGGCGCGCATTCGGGTCCTGCTGCGGCGTTCTTCCGGCCAGGCGTCTCCGGTAGTGGCATGCGGTGACTTGAACTACAACACCAACACGCGCGAATTTCTGATTGCCGGTCAGACCCTGGCCTTGACGCCCCGCGAGCGAGCTGTGCTCGAACTGCTGCTGCGCAAGGCCGGCAGCAGTGTCACCAAGCAGGCGCTGGCGCAAAGCCTTTTTTCGCTGGACGAGGATGTATCCACCGACGCCATCGAAATCTATGTGCACCGGTTGCGCAAGAAACTGGAGCACAGCACGGCAAAAATCATGACTTTGCGTGGTCTGGGCTACCTGCTGCGCCCGGCAGGCAATGACTAGCAGTCTGCGCCGACAACTGTTGATCTGGGTCCTGCTACCCCTGGTGGGGGCGGTCGCCATCAATGCCTGGCTTACCTACCGCAGTTCACTCGACACTGCCGCCGTGGTGCAGGATCGGCTGCTGCTTGGGTCGGCACGCATGATTGCCCAGCAAATCAGCTACGAGGATGGCGCCTTTCAGCACCACATACCGCCGGCCGCCCTGGAACTCTTTCAGTCCGAGGCGCCCGATCGGATCTTCTACCGCGTGACCACCGGTGCCGGACAACTGCTGGCCGGCTACACCGACCTGCCAGTGCCAGCGCTGAACTTTCCGGTGGATACGCCGTATTTTTTTGGCGCCACCATGCGTGGCGAGACCGTGCGGGTGGTGGCATTCTTTCAGCCGGTCATCGGCAACCCGTCAGCCCTGCCGGTGGTGGTCGAAGTGGCGCAGACCATGCATGCCAAGGCGCAGCTCAGTTCCGGCTTGTGGCTTCATGCCATGGGGCAGCAACTGCTGATTCTGGCGCTGGCAACCTTGCTGATCCTGCTGGGTTTGAAGCGCGGTCTGCAGCCTCTCATACGCCTTGGCAACGATGTTCGAACGCGCAAGGAAGGTTCGCTGGAGAGGTTGCAGACTGAAGCCATTCCGGCTGAGCTGAAGCCCCTGGTAGATTCCTTCAATGACTACATTCAGCGCCTGGAAACGCACACCAACCTGCGCAGCAGCTTCATCCAGAATGCGGCGCATCAGTTGCGAACGCCGCTGGCGGTGCTGAACACGCAAATCAGCGACGCGGTGCGCGCGACCGACAAGGCAGAGGCTGATGTGCCGCTGCTGGCGGCGCGCAGGACGCTGCAGCAGACGACGCGTCTGGTGAACCAGTTCCTGACGCTTTCGGCAGCCGAGGCCTTTGTCGCCGTTGTAACACCAACCACAACTCAGGCCTGCTGCGAAATCGTGCAGAAAGTGATTGAGGACCTGGCATTTCAGGCGCACCAGAAGGACATTGATCTTGGTTTTGAGCGGGAAGGAATCGACACTCGCGTGCTGCTCGACACCAACGCCCTGCGAGAGACTATGGTTAACCTGATTGACAACGCGCTTCGCTATACACAAGTTGGTGGCGTCGTCACGGTCCGCTTGAATTCTGCCCAAGAGTGCATCGTGCTCACTGTTGAGGACAACGGGCCGGGGATTCCGGAGCATGGCCGCGAGCAGATATTCGAGCGCTTCTACCGTGCCGCGGATAGCGGGACCACTGGCAGTGGGCTGGGGCTGGCCATCGTCAAGGAACTGGTATCGCAATGTGGTGGCATGGTGCAGGCGCAGGCGCCCGAGCACGGTGGCCGAGGGTTGGTGATGAGGGTGGCGCTGGGATCGCCGGGCGCCACTTCGTAACTGCTACGGTGATGAAGGCGCTTAAATCACAGACCGCGTACGTCAGCTTACCTACTTCCATCTGGTTAGCTGACCGACCGCTCAGGCCAACTGTGGCTGACCGCTTGGGGCTGATTGCAGCCCATCGTGGATAGTTGGTGACTGGCCGCACTACTCCCTCAGCCGTCATCTGCGGCATCAAGCTGCGGTAACCCCAAGCGCAATATTGACCCGCTAAATCTGAACCCGCGTGCCCAGTTCAATCACGCAGTTGTTCGGCAATCGAAAAAATCCCGCCACGCTCCCCGAGTTGCGAGACATGAGAGCAAAGAAAGCTTCGCGCCAATGGCTCATACCCGCGCCCTTGGTTGGCACGACAATTTCCCGACTCAGGAAATAGGAAGTTTCGAACAGGTTTATCGGCAATCCTTGAGAGTTGCAGAGTTCCAGCGCTTTCGGTATGTCTGGCGTATTCTTGAAGCCGTAATTCACTTGCACCTTCCAGAAGCCCGGCGTCAGCAACTCCACATGGACCCGTTCTTCAAAGGCTATCCAGGGCACGTCGTGAAACACCACTGTAAGAATGACATTGCGCTCGTGCAGCACCTGGTTGTGCTTCAGGTTGTGCATCAGCGCTTGCGGCACCGTGCCGGGGTTGGCAACAGCATACACGGCAGTTCTGGGTACGCGATGCACGCTGTCAGCCAGCAGGCCCTTGATGAATGGCAAGAGTTCCGGGTCGTCATGGCGAATGCTTTCGATGAGCAGTTCGCGGCCTCGCCGCCAGGTCGCCATGACAAAGAAGATGGCCATGCCCAGCAACAGCGGGAACCATCCACCCTGGAAGAACTTGATTGAACAAGACAGCACCAGCAGCAAATCCAAGGCGAGGAATACTCCGGTGGCAGCCATCGCCAGCGGCAACGGGTAATGCCAACCGTCGCGCACCACAAAATAGGTCAGCACCGTGGTGATGAGCATGGTGACCGTCACCGCGATACCGTAGGCGGCGGCCATCGCCGACGAACTGCCGAATCCCAGCACAGCAATCAGGACGGCTGCCAGCAAGGCCCAGTTCACTTCGGGCATGTAAATCTGACCCGCCGTCTTGGCCGAGGTGTAATTGACCTGCATTCTCGGCAGCAAGCCCAGTTGCACAGCTTGCTTAGTCATTGAATAGGCGCCCGAGATGACTGCCTGCGACGCAATTACCGTGGCAAGGGTTGCCAGCACGACCGCCGGAATGAGCCAAAACGTTGGAAACAGGCGATAAAACGGATTCGCCAACGCTGTCGGGTCGCGCATCAGCAAAGCGCCTTGACCCATGTAGTTAACAGCCAATGCAGGCAACACCAGGCCAATCCAGGCCAACTGTATAGGCCGCTTGCCGAAATGTCCCATGTCAGCATAGAGCGCTTCCGCCCCAGTGAAGGCCAGCACAATTGCGCCGACCGCAAGGAACACGTGCCAGCCTTGTGCGCTTAGAAACGTGAGCGCGTTAAGCGGGTTCAGCGCGGCCAGAATCGCGGGCTGTTGCACTATTTCCGCGATGCCCGTCACTGTCAGCACGCCAAACCACAGCACAATGACCGGTCCAAACAACTTGCCGACCGTGGCTGTGCCAAAGCGCTGCATGGAGAACAGTCCAATCAGCACCGCTATGCAAATGGGCACCACATAGGGCTTGAAGGCCGGCGTCGTCACCTCCAGCCCTTCCACGGCACTGAGCACAGAGATGGCTGGGGTGATGACAGTGTCCCCATAGAACAGCGCAGCACCGAATACGCCTGTCATCAGCAGGACCAAGCGGCGGCGCGGTGTCTTTCCGGCCGCGTTGGCGGCGAGTGCAGTCAAAGCCATGATGCCGCCCTCGCCACGATTGTCTGCACGCAGGATGAGCAGCACATATTTCAAGGTGACGACCGCCATCAGTCCCCAAAATATCACGGAAACAGCGCCGATGAGGTGGGTTGCGTCCAGAGGGATTCCCGTTGCCGGGCCGAACACTTCTTTCATCGTGTACAAAGGACTGGTTCCAATGTCACCGTAGACCACACCCATGGCACCCAGCGTCAGCGCGGCAAGGCCTTCGCGGTCTGTTTTGACACTCATTGCATGACGTTGACGGTGAACATCAGTTCACTGTCGCCGAAAATGCATCAGGAACGCATAAGGATGGATGTCTTAGACCGTGGCCAGGCGATAGCCGACGCCTGTCTCTGTCAGTAAGTGGCGTGGTTCCGCCGGGTCGCGCTCAATCTTGGCACGCAGTTGGGCCATATAGAGCCGCAGATAGTGGGTGTGTTCGGTGAATTCAGAACCCCACACGTCCGACAGCAGTTGTCTATGGGTCACCACCCGACCCGCACTGCGTACAAGGCGGGCGAGCATCTTGAATTCAGTGGGGGTGAGGTGCAAGGTCTCTCCGTCGCGCTGCACTTGATGCAAAGTCAGGTCGACCCGCAAATCGTCCAATTCATGCACCTTGATGGCTGCATCCAACGCGGTGCCACGGTGGCGCAGTGAGACCCGAATGCGTGCCAGCAACTCGGCAACGCTGAACGGTTTGGTCAGGTAGTCGTCGGCACCCGCGTCGAGCAGCTGTATCTTTTGCGCTTCCTGATGGCGAGCCGAGACAACCAGGACGGGCAGGGAATGCTGCTTTCGCACTTCATGCACCAAGTCAATGCCGTCGCCATCCGGTAGACCCAAATCAAGCAGCAAGACGTCGGGGGGCGCGATGTGCAACATCGCCTTGGCCTCACTCACGGAAACGGCCGTTTGTACCTCAAACCCTTCCACCGTCAGTGAAGATTGCATCAAAGACCGTATCTCGCGGTCATCTTCGACGACCAAGATGCGCAAGGTCATGTCTGCTCTCTTTGTGGTTGCTGCTTGTTGAGCGGCAGTGTGAGCGCGAAGGTGCTGCCGCCGCCGGTGCGGCGCCTGAATGTCAGGCTACCACCATGTGCTACGGCAATGGCGTGGCAGACTGCCAGCCCCAACCCGGCCCCGCGTTGTCCGGAATGGTCATTGTGCGAGAACGGCTCGAACAGGGTTTGAACCTGCTCCTGCGGGATTCCAGGGCCGCGGTCCTTGATGCAAACCTGCAATTCATGGTCGCTGGCACTCACGCCCAACTCTATGGCGTCGCTACTGTATTGCAGCGCGTTGTCCAGCAGATTGCCTATCAGTTGGGCCAACAGCACCGGGTCCGCTTTTATCAGCGGCAACTTCTCGGGTACTTTGGATTTGATGCGTCGTGATGGGTCGCGTTGGCGTACTCGAGCCAGTACCGCGCCCACTATCTCCTCCATGGATTCCCAGTCTTGCTTGAGAACTTGGATGGAACTGGTCAGACGGACGAGTTGCAGGGTGTTATCTGTGACGTTGGACAGGTAGGTTGCTTCGCTCACTATGCTGCTCAGGAGCCGGTCCTGCTCGACGCGGCTGAGCTTGTCGTGCTGCGTCTGCAACGAAGACGCAGCACCTATGACAGCCGCCAGAGGCGTGCGCAAATCGTGGGAAATGGCAGCCAGAAAAGTGCTCTGGACTTGCTGGCGTTGTGCCTCGTGCTGAGCGGTCAACATTGAAGATGTCAGGCGTGCGCGCCACAGTGCCTGTCCCAGTAAACTGCACAGAGCCTGCGCGTGCTCACGGCCAGCTGTGTCGCCAGCCAACGCAGGCGCGACACAGACTGCACCACTCATCTGCCCTTTTGTTCCTAAGGGCAGATACCAGGCATCGAGTCCTGGCCAGCGCCCGGTGCCCGGCCCCAAGACGGCCGCTTCCTTCATGCAGCATTGCATTGCATCGCTCATGGCAGGCGGCAACTCACCGCCATTTGTTAGGCCATCGCCACCCAGACCCAAGGCCAGTAGGCACTGCCCGTCAAATTCCGATTTGAGTGCAGCCCGACCCAATACAGCGATTTCGTCCGGGGTGGTGGCACTGGCAAGTTCGGTCGCCAGCTTCTGCAGCTGGCCCGCTCGCTGGGCATTGAGGCGTGCCGACTCGGTTTCGCGCCGCATCCCCGCCGCCAGGTGACTGATGACAAGCGCGACCAACAGCATCGTGAACAGGGCAATCAGGTGCTCCTGACTATCAACCTGAAATGTCAGGCGTGGCGGGACGAAGAAAAAATTGAATGCGGTGACTGCGCCGACAGCGCAAACGATTGACTCTTTCCAACTGAGCGTGTAAGACGCAATCACCACGGCCAATACATACACCATCGCCTGACTTGTCAGGGAAACATGATGGTCGACCAAGTATCCGCAAGCCGTGGCTCCAATCAGCAACAAGGCAACAACAAACCAGCGCCACAGGGGTTGGCGTCGGAAAGCGGTAACAGCAACATCGTTCATGCTGGTGTCAGCGTAACACCGTCCGCGTCAGGATTGCATCAGTAACATCGTTAAGTGGCAAAGCGTGGCCCATTCGTAAGTTCTGCTTGACATGGTAGTGCCGACCTCTTGGTGTGCGCTTGATACCGGAGCGACCGGTTTTCATCGAAACTTGCCTGTCAAGTGCAAACTGCAACAGGCAGCAAACGCTGCAAACCCGCAACACACAAGGGTTGGTTCTGATTTCTCAGAAAGCTCCCGGCCCGCGACGTTCTGGCTCAGCCGAGTGAATAAACACAGTGAACGTATCCGCAGGATGAGGCACCTCTGCCAGGTCTAGACAGTGACCTATGGCTCCTCTGTGATATGTACCATGATTGATTATGTGAAAGAGTATTTCCAGGCGCGTCATGGTTCCACGCTTCCCATCCACAAACTGAAAAGACACGGTTTGCTGGCGGTGGGAGTCCTCCAGACATTCGGCGTAACTTGAGAACCACTGATTCGATGCATTGATTCTTTCAATAAGCGCAACGAGCTCAGGAACAATCTCAGTATTGGTGGAAAGGTGGGGCACCGGTGCGCCATCTAGGAGTCTGGGCGGCAGAAACTAGGGTTGCCACCAACAACGCGATGTGAGGTGAGGCGTTAATTGGGGATGAGCACCAGCTACATCCCTTACCAGCCCGATCAGCAGTATCTTTTGCCCTGTGCCTTGCAGGAATGGTTACCCCAAGGCCACTTGGCGTACTTCATCAGCGACACCGTGGACAGCCTGAACCTGAGCGCCTTTCATGTGCGCTACGCAGGAGGTGGGTCACGCAATCAACCGTTTCACCCGGCCATGATGGTCAAGGTGATGGTCTATGCTTACGCCACCGGCGTATTTAGTTCACGCAAGATTGCCAAGAAGCTGCATGAAGACGTAGCCTTTCGCGTGCTGGGTGCAGCCAACTTTCCGGCCCACCGCACGATCCGGGACTTTCGTGCATTGCACCTCAACGAGTTCACCGAACTGTTTATCCAGGTCGTACGCTTGGCGCGCGAGATGGGCCTGGTCAAGCTGGGCACCATCGCCGTGGACGGCACCAAGATCAAAGCCAACGCCAGTCGCCACAAGGCCATGAGCTATGGGCGCATGCAGACAGCAGAAGCTGAGCTCAAAGCACAAATCACCGCGCTGGTGAAGAAGGCGACCAGCACCGACGAAGCCGAGAAGAACGAACCCGATCTGGACATCCCGGCCGAGATCGAACGCAGGCAAGTGCGCCTGGCTGCAATTGAAGCGGCCAAGGCCCGGTTGGAAGAGCGTCAACGCCAAAGCGATGCACAGCGCGGGCGCACGCCAGACGATGAGCGCAAGCCCAAGGACAAAGATGGCAAACCCAAAGGAGGCAAGCCTTACCAGCGCGACTTCGGCGTTCCTGCGCCCAAGGAGCAGGACAGCTTTACCGATCCGCAGGCGCGCATCATGAAGCGTGCTGGTGGCGGGTTTGACTACAGCTACAACGCACAGACAGCAGTGGACGAGGCCGCACACATCATCGTGGTCGCCGAGGTCGTCAACACAAGCTCGGACGTACACCAACTACCCATGGTGCTCAGCGCTGTCAAGACAAACACGGGTTCATCGGCCGCACAAGCATTGGCCGATGCGGGCTACCGCAGTGAGGTGGTGATGGCCGAACTGGCAATGACTCAACCCGATACGGAACTGGTCATTGCCTTGGGCCGTGAAGGCAAGGTGCTGGCCAAACCCAGGGATGCGCAGCGCTATCCGCATACGGTGGCGATGGCCGCCAAGTTCGAAACAGGACAAGGAAAAGCCGACTACCGAAAACGCAAATGGATTGCAGAGCCACCCAACGGCTGGATCAAGAATGTTCTGGGGTTCAGGCAGTTCAGCATGCGCGGACTACATAAAGCGCAAGCCGAGTTCAAACTCGTGTGTCTGGCGCTCAATCTGCGCAGAATGGGGGCCATGCAGGCCTGTTGAGGCAAAAGAAGCCGGAAAAACACAAATATGCCGGGTTGAGCCATGTGCAAAAGTCATCACGTCACAACCGACAAAGGTGTTGATGGACGCACTCACCACAACCCAGATGACTTTGCATCGCCAATCGTCAAAGTCGCGTTTGTCGAAAAACTTCTGGCGCCC
>Ga0194038_1001099_pt1 | contig 11734 bp, 8 predicted proteins | sample JunL226m_MetaG_FD_148630 | JGI IMG/M metagenome (GOLD analysis project Ga0194038, IMG submission 148630) | Anoxic zone freshwater microbial communities from boreal shield lake in IISD Experimental Lakes Area, Ontario, Canada - Jun2016-L227-6m | ecosystem: Environmental > Aquatic > Freshwater >...
TTATTGTAGTGCGCAGATTGAGTATGGAATCGCATATATGTGGAGGGCGGGATTTCTGGTGGGATGAGGATATTTGCGCGGAGGATATTTCCAACGACTGCACTCCCGAGGTTATGGATGCGGAAGACCCGCTCTTCATCCTTTACACCAGCGGCAGTACAGGAAAGCCCAAAGGTGTACTCCATACGACAGCCGGGTACCTTGTTTACGTCATGCAAACGTACAAATGGATTTTTGATATCAGGGATGAAGATACATACTGGTGTACTGCTGATATCGGTTGGATCACCGGACACAGCTATATCGTTTATGGACCTCTGGTAAACGGCGCCACGAGTCTGCTATTTGAAGGCGTACCGAACCATCCACGCCCTGACCGCTTCTGGGAAATTGTCGAGAAACATCGGGTGAACATTTTCTATACTGCCCCGACAGCCTTGCGAGCGCTCATGAAAGAAGGAAACCAATGGCCCGCACAGCACGACTTGAGCTCGCTCAGACTGCTTGGCTCAGTCGGAGAACCCATCAATCCTAAAGTCTGGATGTGGTACCGCGAAACAATTGGTCATGGACGGTGTCCGATCGTGGACACATGGTGGCAGACAGAGACCGGAGGCATCGTGATCAGCCCGCTTCCTGCTGCGACTCCCTGCAAGCCTGGCTCGGCTACCTTGCCGTTTTTTGGCATTCAACCGGAAATTATCCGAAGCGGCCTAGATCAGACCACCCTGGATGAAGGCGGGTGGCTGGTGATAAAAAAACCGTGGCCCGGATTGATGCGCAGGGTTTACGGCGACTCCGAGAGGTTCAAAAAGACTTACTTTGCCAAGTTTCCTGGAGTTTATACCACTGGAGACGGAGCCAAAACAGATGAGGATGGCTACTTCTGGATTTTGGGCAGAATTGATGATGTCATCAACGTATCCGGACACAGATTGGGTACTGCTGAACTGGAGAGTGCGCTCGTATCCCACGATTCCGTCGTAGAGGCGGCAGTCGTGGGAATGCCACACGAGAGTAAGGGACAGGGCATTTATGCCTTTGTGACAGTGGAGACAGGGGTCTTAATGGACGATCTTATAGTTGCTCTCAAGCAACATGTCCGAAACATCATCGGCCCAATTGCCACCCCCGACAAAATCCAGTTTGCTGAAGCCCTTCCCAAGACACGATCTGGCAAAATCATGCGCAGAGTCTTGGCCAAAATCGCTGCTGGAGACATCACCAACCTTGGTGATACAAGCACACTCACAGACGAAGCCGTGCTTGAGGACCTGATTCGGAGGAGGCAATAAGGGCTTGGTACAGTGCGTTCTACATTTCGCATACGTTCATGGGTAAGCGTTCAGACCCCTCCCCCGGCTCTCTCCCGCTGGGAGGGGGTGAACGGTTACGTTCATGGTTTATCTGTGCCGAGAGCCTGGGACAGGTCCGAATGGCAAATAGATGGGTGGGAAAAAGATACCAATGCCCGGCGGTGGAGGCGGTGCATAAATACGCGGCGGGACATAAACTCGTTCCCTGTAGCCATCATTATATCTGCGTGCATGCCGGTCATGCACATAGCGGTCGCGGTCATAGCCACGTCCTCTGTGTTCGTAACGGCCGGTATCATAATTTCGCGTACTTTGTTCACGACCGAGGGCCGGTGCCGCATCCATAGTGCCGATCATTGTGACTAAAACAAGCCCTATCATAATCTTGCCAACAATGGATCTATCATTCCATGTACTTGATGTTTTCATAAAGTCACTCCATTTCTGGATCAATTCCAATCGCCTGATTGGCGTCAATATTGATTATAAAATATTACCGATCATTTCCTCCTGTGTTTTCCATGTCTCTCTGTCCGAAATGTAATATCGGTAATCTTCTTCTGCTCATCCGACATACTGGCATAGAGCATCTCGAAAGGCGGGATGAACTTCTTAACTTGATCCAAATGAACTTCGGTAATTTGACTATGGAATTTCATATGCTCGACAGCATTCATTGTCTTGGTGTTTTCAACCATATCCTTGTTAATGGCATCCATGTCTTTCGCATTTTGCCGCATCACCTGAGTAAGATTTTTCCATAACTCTTCCTGGGCATCGGTGATCTTTAGCGCTCCATGAAGCTGTTTGATGCGGGCTTCATTATGGTCAACAGCAGAGATTCTATCAACTACCGACGATTTCTTTTTACCTGAGGCTGCAAAAGAAAGATTCGCATTTGCCAAAAAGATAGTGGATAGAAACACCACTATTACAACAACGAGTGCAACTGAAAAAGCAAACTGATAAGTCTTTTGTTTCATGATCTATCTCCTTATGAATTTAGCGGTTACAAACACTAAAGAATTGCTCCTTCCACCCAGCGGAGGAGGTTGGAGTTTAAAAATGCAAATCATGCTCGCTTACAGTATCGTTGAAAGGGCTTTCAGCCCACCCTGTAATGACGACGGCCGTGATATTATCATAGCCTCCTTCATGATTCGCTGAATCAATAAGCTTTTTACATATCTCCTGGGCGGAATTGTTTAAAATAATCAACTCATGGATTTGAGCATCAGAAAGCATATCCCAAAGTCCGTCGGTACATAAAAGAACAGTGTCTCCCTTTTTCAGTTCCCACCTATTATACTCCGGATCGAAATAATGGGGCAGTCCCAAGGCCTGCGTAATCTGATTTTTCATCGGACTGAGTCTTGCTGCTTCTTTCGTCATCTTACCCAAGACAACAAGTTCCATGACGACCGAATGATCAGTGGTTACATGGATGATCTCTTCGTGGTTAATAACATACGCCCGCGAGTCTCCGGCGTGGCATGTGTATAATGTATTGTTGTGAATGAAAGCAAGCACCAGAGTGCATCCCATATTGGAATACTCAGTCTTTGTCCGGCTCAATTCCAGAACTGTTTTATGTGCTGACATAACTGCATCCATCAACGTTTTCCTGATTTCATCCGGTGTCATCACATATAAGTTTTTATCATCAAAAAAACTTTCCAGAGCAGCCACGGCCTGGGCGCTCGCTACATCTCCTGCATTGTGTCCACCCATCCCATCTGAGACAATATACAGATGTCTTTCCGATAATAACAGAAAGGAATCCTCATTACCAGCCCTCTTTTTCCCGACATCTGTCATTCCATAAACTGACTCATTTAAGGGCATTGTTGTTCCTTGAAAAAATCTCTTCAAATCTGTCTCCTGATAATTGCCATATCGACGCCCATAGCTTCTACGCATACGCAAACTCCAACTGCATTATTTTATCAAACACAAGCTTCCATATTGACCACCAAAGGCAGATATTATGAGCATCGCCCAAAATATCAATTTGTTCCGTGCTAACCTCCTGGAGCTACTAACGGCTCGGATACTGTCGTTTGTCCGGATGTTGGCCCAAGATTAATTATGACATCCTGGGTCTTCTTCAGCGATGGGCTGCCAGGGATGTGGACAATCGATGCTGCTGGCTGTGTGGTCGAGATTGCATCGAAATCCGTCGGTACAAATGGCAGTACAGAGATTGGTGACACATTGCTTGGGGCGTTGATAATGGTCGAGATATCCCCTCTATTGCTCGACGTCACACTCTGCTGTGAAGATACTTTCGGATCGGCAGTACGAGAATATCCCGGTGTTGATAGCGCTGGCGTAACATTCGATTGAGAAGAAATCGTTCCGATGGGAGCCACAACGGGAGGTTGCGCCTGCCCCTTATCGGGAGACGTGGGTGAGAATACGTTACTCTGAATCTGCTGAGACATGTTTGTATCGGCAGAATTCGGCTTATCCGTAGCACCGACATCCTGCCGACTCTGAGTGACTCTGCCCAATAAAAATTTGGAAACTAACACTCCTGTAGCTACTATGACAATCAAAATGGCGATAGCCGCAATAATACGATAACCAGTTTTCTTCCTTGCATTTGCGGGAGACTGTATCTCCTGTAATAACGGGCCTGGCGCCTTTACCGCCACCTTTTCTTCTCCCGCCTTGGGAGAAGTCGGTGAGGTGGTAGGGTACACCTGTATTTGAGGCGAGTTGCTATCCGGCATACTTTGGCTTTTCTTCGTTCCTGTTTTCTGAACAGGGACTACAGCCAGCTTTACCTGGAGACTCGAAATGACCGTAGCATCATGGCATGACTGCAATAACGTGGCTTCCGCTGCACCAGGACTGGCGGCTTCCCGATTTACCACCGCAGATTTTAGAGCCTGTAACATCTCGGCAGGTGTCTGGTAGCGCTGCCACGGATCCTTAGCCAATGCTTTTTCGATGACATTCGCCACCGATGCTGAAGTGCGAACATTCAAGATGTTGGCCGGAACAGGCTCCGATTGGATGATCTTATAGACCAAGGCGACGGTACTCTCCCCTTCGAAGGGTCTGGTACCCGTAAGTGCTTGATAGAGAACCGCACCTACAGAAAAAATATCCGAGCGTGTATCGACCTTTTGGCCAGATATCTGTTCGGGGGACATGTAATAGGGTGTTCCCAAAACCGTTCCGGTGGTTGTCATGGAAAGGGAGGGAAGTTTGGCTATTCCGAAATCCATAACCTTCACCTTCCCTTCAGGGGTTATGATGATATTTGCCGGCTTGATGTCCCGATGAACTATTCCTTCATGGCTGGCGGCATCCAATGCCTGTAGTATCTGCTCGAAAATGGAAAGAGCCTCTTCAATATCCAGAACCGGACACTCCCGCAAAACTTCCGCCAGCGTCCTACCGACGACATACTCCATGCAGATGTATTGGAATTCCTCAGTGTCCCCGTAAGAATAGATGGTGACGATATTAGGGTGGGTCAGTCTGCCGGCTGCCTGGGCCTCCTGAATGAGCCGCCTGCGAGCTTCAGCCATTGCGACTGTAAGATCATCTTTCTTGGAGATTAGCTTGATTGCGACCGTTCGGTCCAAAGTGGTGTCCTTGGCTTTGAACACCAATCCCATGGCACCTTGCGCCAAGTATTCATCAAGCCTGAACTGATCGACTTTTATTCCAATGAGGGTATCCTGAAAGGCTATCATCTCTATACTCTCTCACAAATTAACATGACCATCCATGTTAATTTTATTTATTAAACAAATGATCCATTAGTTAAAAACCACCTTGTGGGTCGCCAGAACCATGTTCTTAACAGGGTCTATGACCTGAAGGAGCAAAGGAATACTCTGGTCGTTGCCGGAAATGGATATTTCACCTGCAAAATTGCCTCCAGTATCTGGGATGGATCTGAACTGGACTTGCTGCGATGTTGGTAAATCAAGTATCGCGCGCACCTCAGCTCCTTTGGGAGTACCCGGTACCTGCCCTTGTATCTTCAACCTATACTGTCCCGTACCTGGAATGATCGTTGCCGACTTGAGCCAACTTGCGACGCTGGTACTTGTAAGACGCGCTGATGTGGCGCTCCTGATATTCGGGGTCGTCAGTGAAAAAGTGATATTAACAGGACCCGGCGCTACCTGGCCTTGTGTTGAAGTTCCTGCCGTAACCGGACCCGCTGCTGATTTGACGGAAGAATCGACAGTTTTTGCTTGAACGGCGGGCGAAGCCTGTATATCGGCTACCGGGGAGTCAGAGGAAAGCATTTCTTTGGGATCACCGAAAACAAAGATTTGAAAATAGATGGTACAAAAGAACAGGAACAGCACAAGATGTGGGAGAATTCTTGATAAAACAGCCCGTTCTGATGCCTTGCGAGCGATCATAACTATAGTGAACAAGGAACCTGCCGCGCCGCCCAATATGATAAGGAACTTTACAAAAGAGATGACCTGATCATGTATAAAAGGAGCTATTACAGGAATTTGGGTACCGATGGGAATTCCGCTTGCAAAGGAATGATAGAGCATGATGGGATACCGAAGCAGGTCATAGACACCGTCGCCCAGTAATTCGTGAGCGATGTGTGCGATGTGTCCGGACAAGGCGAGAGGAATGAACGCCATGCCGTAGTGCGCCATGTTATCCTTCAGCTTTTCCTGGGATGCAGAGGCGGAAAGTATTGAGCTAATCGTGAACAGCGCAACTGCGCAAATAAGGAAGAGAAAATAAAACAGGGTGTGCATGGACACATCCTGCAGTTTGTATGTCTGCTGGAAGGTGACATAGACGGCAAGGTTAGTGAATTGATGGCGCGCCATCAGCCCGACCATCATGACACCAAAGAGAGACAGACTCAATATCGGCTGCTCTTGGCGCCACAGTTCCTGCAAAGGAGGACGGATATTGACCTGAACGCCACGGTTATCACAGCTCTTGGTGCAGTTAAAGCACATCATGCACTGTGCGTTCGTCGTAAGAGATGCGGGATAAGCGAACATTGGGCAACCCGGGGCCTGGGGTGTGCCCTTGAAGCATGAATGCTGACCACACTGCGTCTGACAAACCTTCTTGTTGCCTCTCACTTCGATGATACTCATGGTAGAGTAGGCTCCCAACATTCCAGCCAGCGGGCAGATATAGCGGCAAAATGTTTTTCGCTCGAACAAAATACAAAAGATGGCTGAGAGACTGATGATGGCAACCAGTAGCATACCTGTAGCCCATGGTACTTTCGGCACGCTAAAAAATTCCTCTGTAAAGTCCAGGAAAATGAACGAGGCGACCACCATCCAGAAATCCATCTTTTTTAGCAATTTCGGCACGGGTAAATTGAACTGCTTGATTTTGGCGAACAGTCCCCCGATTCCTGCTATAGGGCAGATTCCGCACCATATTCTTCCCAGGAGAAACGCCGAAATGGGCAGGACTGGAAACCATATCCACCAGGTGATGAGCATCCCGGGGTTAGTAGTACGCTGATGAAGAGGGTTTCCAGGGGTGGAGGCAAGAGGATTATCCGCAGGAGTTGGCCCTCCAATCAATGTGAAACCCGCCATGACAAGAACCATTAGAATATTGAACCACATGAATATGGCTGGCATGAGCGGGCTCCGAAAAAAGTTTCTTATCCCCTCATTCCGAAGGATATTTATCTTGTGGACTTCCTTTTCGGGAGGAATGACAAATACCAGATCACCTGAGATATGGGCGCCATCAGGGGCGACGATGGCTGCCCGATGGATGACATTCTGCAATTCCTCAACGTTGCCAGGCCAGGGATACGAGACCAGCTTATTGATGGCATCTCTGGATAACTGAACGGAATGCTTACCTATTTTTTTGGCTACGGTCTTCAGGTGATATTCTGCAAGAACAGGAATATCCTTCAAACGCAGACTGAGCGGCGGAATTGAGATCACATTCCCTTTGATCAATTCCTTCAGTTCGGGGATGAGCAGGGCCATGACATCGGCTTCCGTACCCACAGCAACCAAAATGACCTTGGCTTTACTTTTTACGCTTGCCTGCCCGTACTCCCGATGAAACCAGCCATATTGCAGATAGGTGGCCAGATTATACTGCTGATGGGCATCCAGTAATTCAGCATGAACGATGGCCAGGGTACCCGGCCCTATCATTTCCAGATATCCTATCCTCCCACTAATGTGGGGAGCCTCCGGTTTGGCTTCGATGCCGAAGATGGCGGCGCCCACCTGGCCTTCCTCTGTGTTTGCTGTAGAAACCTCAACATAAAGATGCTCGGAGTATGCAGATACCTTGTGATAATATCGGGCGTAAGTTCTTTTGCCCACTCCCCGCTGGCCTATGATAAGAACCGGCTTTTCTTCCTTGCTCAGCTTTTCGATCTTCTTTGCGGCTTCCTTGATCTTTTTGTCTTCGCCAACAATTTCCACGTCCGTGGAGGTACCTATGTTAAGGATGCTGTCCTGACGGCCGGTTTTAATCTCGGGCGCCGACGGAGCAGAACGAAGCTTGGTCAAAATCATCTGATAAAAGGCTTGGCTGAGCTCCGGCTTCTTCTGAAGCAGACTGTTCAGTTGGTTCTTGTGCAATTCGAGAAGGCGCAGATCGGAGTCAGCAACCATTGAGTAACTTCCGGACTCACCTGCAAGCAGAGCGCGCTCACCAAAATAGTCACCCTGTTTGATCTCATCAATGATTCTTTCGCCTCCCTCGTCGTTAAGCTCAACGACACGCACAGACCCGGAATAAAGGTAGTACATGGACTCCGAGAAGGTATTCTGACGCACAACAACCGTATCCTTTGGAAAAAACCGGATGGTAAGGCTTTTCGCCAGAAGCTCTTTGGCTTCCCGATCCAGCAAACTCAGCAGGTCGCTCTTCTCCATGAAGGCAACTTTATCATTCAGCGATATATCGGGATCCATCTGGGTGAACAACAGCTCTGATTCGGCCATCCTTATTCTGTCACCCGATTTCAGGACTGCCCGGTAAACCGGCTCTCCATTGATGATAACCCCGTTCTTGGACTGGAGATCTGCGATAATATAATGACCGCCATCAAAGTGAATTTCCGCGTGTGATCTTGATACCTGCTGATCTTTCAGTACAAGATCGTTAAAGATGGCGCGCCCTATTCGGAGCTTGTCTTTTCCGAGATTGACGATCTTCTGGCTGCCGGTTCCCTTAATGACCTCGATCGTAGGCTGCTGGGCTGTGGCTGGCTCCAGCCTGACTCCGCTTCCGGTAACAGCAATGGTGTAATCTTCGGGAGGATATGCTATTTCAAGTGATGACCCGGAAAGCCCTCGTGGTGCCGGCATCCTGCCGGTTATTTGAGCGGTGGAGGGGGTAGATAAAGGTACCCGCTCCTTCGAACCTAACCCCTGCATGGTGCCTGATTCCACTTCTTCAGTGGTTCGCCTGTTCTGACTCCTCGGCTCTGCGAATAAAAAGAGGAACTCCGATGAGCCGACCGTTACGCGACTTCCGTTTTTGAGACCTGCCCTGGTGACCGTTTTACCATCCAGTAATGTACCATTAGCAGAGTTCAAATCGCTGATGAAATATTGACCTTCGTACTGATATATTTCGGCATGGTTCCTTGAGACCTGGTCGTCATTCAACAACAGAAGATTGTTTGAAGGTCCTCGCCCTATTGTCAGTTTCCCTTCTACCAGATGAAAGCTCTTCTGGTTAGCTGATCCATGGACCATCTCAATGACCGGCTGATTCAGGGAATCAGACAGTCCACGGTAGGCGACAACAGTAGCACCAGCATCCTGGAGATGAGATTTCTCTCCTGTTTGTAATGGCGCATTCCCGGATTGTAAAAGCTCATCTGCACCACCCTGTACTGGCTGAGACCCGGTGTTATGGTCCTTCGATTCAGTATGGGAGAGTATTGGCGGATCAGTGGTTCCACTTCTGGTCATTGCTCACCTCCATGATAGCACCAGATTGCAGGAATCTTTAACCCCTATGTACTCTGATACCTGCCCCTTAATGCTTAACACTGCTTCTAACCGGCACAATCGCATGAGTCAATTTGTCCTGATGGATAAGCGAGAGAGGATCAATACCGTTTGACATCGACGACCCTGCCGTTTCTGAACTTCACCCTGACATTTGACTGCGTTGTATGATATTTCCAAGAGACACTGTTTGCTTCTTCTTCAATCCAATCAGGCCCTCCGACAAGTTGCCTGACCTGATCCGTAGTCATATTGTTGTATATACGATCAAAGGTGGTCACGTCAAGCTGTCCTGACGTTCCATGCTTTTCAGACATCCCCTGTGGTAGAGGCGATCCCTGCATCATCTCACACTTTTCTGCCTGGCAAACCCTACATAGACTACGGTTCCATTCCGAAATCTCGCCTCGAACAAACCATTCGGTGTGGGATATTCCCATTCGATCGAATGCGAAAGTTTCTTCACCTGCCAGGGATCACCCAGGATTTCACGGACCTGCTCGGGTGTCATTCCAATACTGATTCGAGCTGTACCTTCCACTGAACGGATATCAGGGGGAAGTTGTTCCGGAGACTGCGTCACATAAGTACCCGCCGAGGACGGCTGCCTCGGTTGAATATCGCCTTTTTCAGGACTCTGCGGCAATCCGATTATACGACCAACCGTGTTTTGCTCCAGGTTTGGTGAGGATTGGGGTGACATGGCGATAGAGGGTCCTGAACCATCGGAAGACAAGGAATCCTCGGTATGAGCTCCCGGCAGGAAACAGCGCAATTTGCCATGCAGAATTTTCCTGTTTAGAAAAAGTGCAATCAATCCAACCACAATGACGATCAAAACGAAGCAGATCGTCTTCACAACCCTGCGAAACGGCGCGTTGCTCACGACAGTCGCTGGTTTGGCCTCACGCTTGGATTTATCCGCTGTTTCACGCTGTGAATGTCTTTCATTAGGCGCTTTTTGATCGGGAGACAGCTCCTTGGAGGATGCTCCCGTTTCAACTGAAAGCATGCCTTTCAGGGAGGGTTGAACAGCAGGAACATCTGGAACTATGACTTCAAATTTAATCGTCGAGGATAGTTCATCCTGATCCAGCAGTTCTGCCTCAAGGACATGTTGAAACGTAACTGGCATAACCGGCCGTAATCTGACGGTGGAATCCGCATCCGAAGGATCAGACCTGACTGCCGGTATCACATCGAGGACGGATTGGATATCTTTCAGCATTTTTGAGGGTGTCTGGTATCTTCCGGCCTGATCCTTCATCAATGCCTTCCGGCAAATAGCATCCAAGCTCCTCGGTATTTCAGAATTGAAATCAAGTATTGATGGCGTGTCCAACTCAACAAGCTTTTTAACCACATCACCTGGAACTCCCGCAAAGGGTGCCTTGCCAGTCAGAGCATGATGGAGAATGGCGCCAAGAGAGAAAATATTGGAACGGATATCAATGGGAAGCCCCTTGACTTGTTCCGGCGAGTTGTAGCTAACTGTAAATTGCAACTTGACAGTCGTTAAATTGGAAGAATCGACAAGTTCTTGCAGAGGACAGAAAAGCAACACCGCCTCCTTATCATCCGTAATCATGATCTGAGAAGGATCAAGATTCCTATGGAACATACCCGAACGGTGAATGGCATCTAAAGCCAAAAGAACCTGTTCGAAAACAACCATGCCCTTTGGAATATTCTTGGTGAAAGCTTCCAACGTCTTGTTTTCCGCGAAAATCTGAGCAAGGGGCACTCCCGTAACAACTTCACTACAAACGTAGTAAAATACGTCAGTTTCGCCCATCGCATATACATGTGCAACAAAGGGACTGGATAAACGTATGGCAGCCTCTGATTCCAGTAACAACGTATCTTTTTCCTGGACTTTCTGCAGGGATGGCTGCTCAGTTCCCTTGCTTATCAGATTGAGAACTATCGGTTGGTCTGCGGACATATCCCAAGCCTTGAAAACAGCACCTGCTCCACCCTGGGAGACCAACATATCCAGTCTGTATCCATCTATTTGCATTCCGGTCATGCCATCGAAGTTGTGCATGTTTCCTCGATCTCCCCGTTCTGGTGAGTGTGCATGTTTGCCGTGTCAAGGGCGCAAAAACGCAGGAGCGCAAAGAAGGGCGATTACCACAAAGAACACGAAGAGAAGTCAGGGAAAAAGATAATCGCAGAAAGTCAGAAATTGAGTCTCGATCTTGGTTCCACTGAATTTGTTCTTCGTGATCTTCGTTGTGATAAATTTCCCTTTGCTTTCATTTTGTTTACATTGAACTAACAACAGGTGCTAATGCGTCTCTATGAATGCAACTCTGTCATTCTGAAACTTGATCTCCAATTTTCCGGAAGAAGTGTAATACTTCCATTCCACATAGGCTCCCTCCTGCTTGATTTGGGTGGGGTTTCCCATCATCTGCCTCACTTGATCCCCTGTCATTCCCATCTGTA
>Ga0194038_1001101_pt1 | contig 11719 bp, 12 predicted proteins | sample JunL226m_MetaG_FD_148630 | JGI IMG/M metagenome (GOLD analysis project Ga0194038, IMG submission 148630) | Anoxic zone freshwater microbial communities from boreal shield lake in IISD Experimental Lakes Area, Ontario, Canada - Jun2016-L227-6m | ecosystem: Environmental > Aquatic > Freshwater >...
GTTTTGCACCATCTGATGCTCATGCTGCTCGATCACGCCGGCGTCCACCCCCTCCTCCAGACTGGCGCTGATTTCCTCTTCCGTCACCGGACGCGCTGCGCTAGTATCAATGCGCAACAGCTTGAGCACGATGGCGGTGGTACCGGAGAGCAAGCGCACAAAGGGTTTGGCGGCCGTTGCCAGCCACAGCATGGGTCGGGAGACCCAGCGTGCCACCCGCTCCGGATACAGTTGGCCAATGCGCTTGGGCACCAACTCGCCAAAAATGATGGTGGTGAAAGTGATCAGTGTCACTACCAGGGCGGTCGCCGAAATAGCGGCCGGCTTGTCGGCGACGCCGAAACCATGCAGCCAGGCAGCAACACCGTCGCTGAATGCGGCCTCACCGACGATGCCGTTGAGAACACCGATCGAAGTAATACCGACCTGCACGGTCGACAGGAACTGGTTCGGGTTACCCAGCAGGGTGAGCGCCGCCTGTGCACCCTTGTCGCCAGACTCAGCCATCAGATTGAGCCTTGTTTTCCGGCTTGCGGCTAACGCCAGTTCCGACATCGCAAATACGCCGTTGAGCAGGGTCAGAAAAACAATCAGCAGGAAATCCATGGACGAGGAGCGAAAATGAACACCATGGCACTCTACCTCATTGGCGACGTTCAGGGCTGCAATAGCGCGTTGCAGCGTCTGCTCGATGAAATTTCTTTCTCCGCCAGTCGCGACACGCTCTACCTGCTCGGCGACCTGGTCAATCGCGGACCTGACTCCGCCGGCGTGCTGCGTCGTCTGATGGCTTATGGTTCCGCCGCGCAGTGCCTGCTAGGCAACCATGACCTGCATCTGCTGGCCTTGTCACAGGGCGTGCGCAAGCCCGGTCGGCACGACACTTTGAACAACATTCTGGAGGCGCCGGATCGTCATGCCATGCTCGAATGGCTGCGCTGGCAACAGATGGCGATGCTCAGAAGTATCGACGGGCACGATCTGCTGATGGTTCACGCCGGCGTCCTGCCGTGCTGGAGTGCCAGCCAGACACTGGCGCTGGCGGCCGAGGTGGAGGCTGTTCTGCGTGGCCCTGCCTTGGGTGACTTCCTGCAGCAGATGTACGGCGACGAACCCCATGCCTGGAGCGACACACTGACGGGCGCTGACCGGCTGCGCGTGATTGTCAACAGCCTGACGCGAATGAGGTTTTGTGACGCCCACGGGCGCATGGAATTCGCCAGCAAGGAAGGCAGCAGCGCTGCGCCACCCGGCTACATGCCGTGGTTTGACGTACCCGGGCGACAAACAGCCGCTATCACGCTGGCTTTTGGACACTGGTCAACCTTGGGCTGGCTCGACCGGTCGGATGTCCTGTCACTGGACACCGGCTGCGTCTGGGGCGGCTGCCTGAGCGCCTTGCGCTTGGGTGGCGCAAAGAGTTCAGGAAACGACAGGGTGCTGGCGCATGAACTCATCCAGGTCAAGTGTGAGCAGGCCCAGCAGCCGGGCTGAGCGCTGCGCTATTCGGACTTGAACAGCGCCGCCACCCGGCGCTTCGATTTGATATTGGCCGAGATGCTGCGCCCGGCGCCATGCCGGCTGACCGTCGCGTCCCAAGCGGGCGCTGCGTCAGGTGCTGCCGGCGCCTCGTAGGGCTTGTCAAAAAACGGATCGCGCGCAACGGCTGCCGGTCGCGAGTAGTCGCGACGCTGGGATGGTACGGGTCTGGCAAACTGCCCTTCACGCGCCACATCGCGGATCGCTCCCGGGTGGTGACTGCCATGGTGCGAATCATCCGGCACCGGTTGGGAGTACATGCGCCGGCCATCGTTGATTCGGCCCTGGCGTCGAATGTCGGGCGCGTCCTCGTCAAACTCGACGGCCTCCAGCTCGATTTTTGTTTTCAGCAATTTCTCGATATCAGCCACCAGACGGGCGTCGCTCTTGGAGACAAAACTCAGCGCCAGGCCCAAAGCGCCGGCGCGTCCGGTGCGGCCAATCCGATGCACGTAATCTTCAGCGTTGAACGGAATATCAAAATTGAATACCGCCGGCACATCCTTGATGTCCAGACCGCGGGCTGCCACGTCGGTGCAGACCAGCAAATCCACTTCGCCCTTCTTGAAGGATTCCAGCGCCTTGAGGCGTTCGTCCTGACTCTTGTCACCATGCAATGCTGTGGTCTTGAGACCTTCGCGCTCGAGCGAGCGGGCCAGCCTGGCACAGCCCAGTTTGCTGTTGACAAAGACAAAGGCCTGCTTGATAGCGCGCGCCTTCAAAATCTGATGCAGCGCATGGCGCTTGTCGTCATCTCCGACACTGTAAAAATGCTGTTCAACGGTCGAAGCGGTGCCGTTGGAGCCACCCACCTCGATCGTCGCCGGATTTTGCAGATAGCTGCTGGCCAGGCGCTTGATCTCGGGTGAAAACGTGGCCGAAAACAGCAGCGTGGTGCGCTGCTTGGGCAAGAAGCTCAGGATGCGCTGCAGATCGGGCAGAAAACCAATGTCCAGCATACGGTCCGCTTCATCCAGCACCACGTACTCGACCTGGTTCAGTACCGCGTTCTTGGCCTCAATGTGATCGAGCAGACGCCCCGGTGTGGCAACCAGAATCTCAACGCCCTTTTTCAGCTCGATGGTCTGGGGCTTCATGTCGATGCCGCCAAACACCACCGCACTGCGCAGCAGCGTGTACTTGGCGTAGTCCTTGATCGCCTGCGCCACCTGGTCGGCCAGTTCCCGCGTAGGCAACAGCACCAGTGCGCGCACCGGGTGCCGTGCCGGCGAAGTCGAACTGCTCTCATGCTTGAGCATGCGCTGCAGCAGGGGTAGGGAAAAAGCAGCGGTCTTGCCGGTCCCGGTCTGCGCTGCGCCCATCACATCGCGACCCTGCAACACCACCGGAATGGCCTGCGCCTGGATCGGGGTCATGGACTCGTAACCCATCTCAGCCACAGCACGGGCCAGCGGCGCGGCCAGTTGCAGTTGGGCAAAAGCCATCGGCAGGGGTTCAGGAGTCAAGTCAGAAGTCAAATCGGTCATTCACAGCCAGTTCATGGTGCTATCAATCCGATAGCTCGGCGCTCCCTGGGACTAGGGGCAAACCCGCATTATCCTCCAATCCAGGGCTCAGGCCCTGGGCAGCGTCACGCCACGTTGTCCCTGGTACTTGCCGCCACGGTCCTTGTAGCTGGTCTCGCAGACTTCGTCGCTTTCAAAAAACAGCACCTGGGCACAACCTTCGCCGGCATAGATCTTGGCTGGCAGGGGCGTGGTGTTGCTGAATTCGAGCGTGACGAAGCCTTCCCACTCCGGCTCAAAAGGGGTGACATTGACGATGATGCCGCAGCGTGCATAAGTGCTCTTGCCAAGACAAATGGTCAGCACGTTGCGCGGAATCCGGAAATATTCCATGGTGCGCGCCAGTGCAAAGCTGTTAGGCGGGATGATGCAGACTTCGTCGTTGAAGTCAACAAAGCTCTTTTCATCGAAATTTTTGGGGTCCACCACGGTGCTGTGGATATTGGTAAAGACCTTGAATTCAGGTGCACAGCGGATGTCGTAACCATAGCTGCTGGTGCCATAACTGACAATCTTCTGGCCATCGCGCTCACGCACCTGGCCCGGCTCGAAGGGTTCAATCATGCCGGTCGTTTCGGCCATGTGGCGAATCCACCTATCGCTTTTGATGCTCATCGGGACACAACTCCTAAGGTCTGTCGATTGTAAACAGTGCCTCCTGCGCCTGCGAAATCACGGTTCTCTCGATCAGGCGATCGTCGCCCAGCACAATCATGGCGAACAAAAGCTCATCAAGACTGCTGGCTTGGGCGCTGCGGCGTGCCAGCAGCGGTGTCGCCTGCGGATTGAGCACCACAAAATCAGCTTCACAGCCTGGCTGCAGGTTGCCTATGACGCCGTCCAGACCCAGCGCCCTGGCAGCGCCCGCCGTGTGTTGCCACCAGAGTTGCTGTGGCGAGAGCGACCGCCCTGCTTTGCCCTGGCCTTCGCGAGCCACGTAGTAAGCCGCCAGCATGGTATGAAAGGGACTGAAGCTGGTGCCACCCCCGACGTCACTGGCCAAGCCGTACTGGAGCCCGGCTCGATCAGCCGCCCCATAGTCAAAGAAGCCACTGCCCAGGAACAGATTGCTGGTCGGACAGACGGCCGCAACCGCGCCGCTGCTGCGCATCAGTGCTCGATCCTGATCGTCAAAATGCAGGCAGTGGGCGTAAACCGCGCGGCGGCGCAGCAAGCCGGCATCGGCGTAAGTCGCCAGGTAACTGCGCGAGGACGGAAACAGCTGACGCGCCCAGGCGATTTCATCCCTGTTTTCAGCCACATGCGACTGAATCCAGACCTCCGGGTACCGATGCGCCAACTCACCCGCGCCACGCAACTGCTCGTCGCTACAACTCGGCGCAAAGCGCGGTGTGATGGCGTAACCCAATCGGTCTTTGCCATGCCACTTTTGCAGCAAGGCCTCTGAATCCATCAGACTTTGCTCGCAGGCATTGCGTGAACCGTCGGGCGCGGCGCGGTTGAGCACACCTGCCGGGGCATGGCGATCCATCAGGCACAAGCCGCTGATCAGTCGCATGCGGCGCTGCTGCGCTTCACAGAACAGGGCCTCGACCGACTCGGTGCTGCAGGTGGCAAAGGTCAGCGCCGTCGTGATACCGTTGCGCAGCAGTTCATCCAGAAAAAACCGGGCCGCCTCGGCGCTGTACTGAGCCGATGAAAAACGTTGTTCTTCAGGAAAAGTGTAGTGCTCAAGCCAGGGCAGCAAACCATCTGCGGGTGAGCCAATGACGTTGGTCTGCGCAAAATGGTTGTGCATGTCAATGAAGCCCGGCGCGACGATGCGCCCGGGCAGATGCTCGGTGGGCACCGCCTGAAAACGCGCCTTCAACTGGTGATACGGCCCGCACGCCTGCACTCGCTGGCAGCCCGAAGCATCGGACCCAACCACCAGCAGACCGTCTTCTTCCAGCACCGCACAAGGTCCGGGTTCGCGGTCAGGAGCGAACGAGAGAATGGATGCGCGGTAAGCCTTCATGAGCAGGAGTCTAGAGCAAAGTGAGCCAAGTTTGAGTGTGCGCGCAACCCGGGGACAGGCGCGGCAATGCGGCGAAGGGCCTGCGATAATGCGCGCGATGAATAAAGTAAACCCCTCTCCGGCGCCGACCCTGGCGCAGCTTTGGCGTCCGATTCTGGCCATGCTGATCGTCATTGTGTCTTCCAACTATCTGGTGCAATTTCCGATCAACGACTGGCTAACCTTGGGTGCGTTCACTTTTCCCGTCGCTTTCCTGGTCACCGACCTGACGAATCGAGCGGTCGGTGCGCAAGCGGCCCGACGCGTCGCCTGGATCGGCTTTTCCATTGCGGTCATCGTGTCTCTGGCACTGGCGCCCTGGCGTATCGCTGTCGCCTCCGGGGTGGCCTTCATCATGGGGCAACTGCTCGATATCGTGGCCTTCAACCGCTTGCGCACACTGTCGTGGTGGAAGGCGCCCTTCTTTGGCTCGCTGGTGGCATCGGTGATTGACACCGGCCTGTTCTTCTTCCTGGCGTTTGCCGGCACCGACCTGGACTGGCGAACACTTGCTGCCGGGGATCTGGGTATCAAGTGGCTGATGGCTGCCGTCCTGCTCGCACCCTACCGCTGGATGTTGCCGAGTCTGCAACGCTGGGTGCCGGTGACCTGAGCTCAGACGAAGGTCTCAAAACACGCGTCGAGTCGCTCCAGATAAGCCGCTTTGGCTGTCGCATCAACAAAGCTGGCCTCAAAGCTGTTGCGCGCCAATTGGTAGGCCTGCTGTGATGTCAAGCCCAAGGCAGCAAAGGTCTGGCAGAAGTTCTGGTTGATGTAGCCACCAAAATAAGCCGGGTCATCCGAATTGACGGTAGCCACGATGCCAGCCTCCAGCATGCGCCCCAGGTTGTGTTCGGCCAGATTCTGAAAGACGCGCAGCTTCAAATTCGATAGCGGGCAAACCGTCAGGGCGATTCGGTCCTTCACCAGCCGCGCAATCAAGGCCGGATCCTGCATCGCCTGCACACCGTGATCGATGCGCTCCACCTTGAGCACATCGAGCGCGCTCCAGATGTAGGCCGGTGGACCCTCCTCGCCGGCATGGGCCACCAGCCGAAACCCGAGTTGGCGCGCTCTGGCAAAGACCTGGGCAAACTTTTCAGGCGGATGACCCACCTCGCTTGAGGCCAAGCCTACTCCCAGCAGTTTGTCGCGGTACGGCAAGGCCTGTTCCAGACACTCAAATGCCTCGCGCTCGCTCAAGTGCCGCAAGAAGCACAGGATCAGCGACGAATCGATACCAAATTGGGTACGTGCGGCAACACAGGCGCGGTGCAAACCATTGATAACAACTTCCGCGCTCAGACCGTGACCGGTATGCGTCTGGGTGTCAAAAAATATCTCGGCATGCAGCACGTGGTCGGCCGCAGCGCGCTCCAGATAGGCGAGCGCCATATCGTAAAAATCCTGCTCGGTGCGCAGTACCAGCGTGCCCTCGTGGTAGATGTCAAGGAAACTCTGCAGGTCGTCGAACACATAGGCGCGCCGCAGCGCCGCCACATGCGGGTAAGCCATGGCCAGGCCGTTGCGCTGCGCCAACGCAAACATCAACTCGGGTTCCAGTGAGCCCTCGATGTGCATATGCAGTTCGGCCTTGGGCATCAGCCGAAGCAAGTCTGGCAAACGCTCGGTCGCCACCGGTTTGAGTTTGATCATAGTCCCCCGTCCGTTGACAAGAAAAAGGCCACCAAGTGTATGTCCTTGGCGGCCTTTGTCAGGGGATATGGTGGTGGAATGCGGACCTGGGTTCAAACTCGCTCACAGTGCAGGTGAGGAACCCTGAGGGTGTTTGTCCACCGTTTGCGAAGTTTGGCTATTTCGTATTGCGAAATTATGAGCTCCCTCAACTTTTAGCCCAGAGTTGCAACCATCTCAATCTTGGGCGCAATGGACTGAACTACCTTTTGGAAGCCGTGCCCGGGATTAGATTGCCGACTTGAAACAATGAGTCCCAACTTCTCCAGCATGCCGACATCCTTTGTCACAGATGATCGATTGCGATGCAAACGGGTCGTCAACTCCTTAATAGTCCTTGGCTCACGCATGACCTCGCTCATAAGTCGACGCCGGGTTTCAGACAAGACCGTGAACATGCGCTGCGGGTCTTCAAATGACAGCGTTACCTTCTCTTCGAACGTTTGGACTTGATCGGCTCTACGCGCTGCGTCTTTCGCTCGGGCGAAAAACCCGTCCACGTCATCGGTGCGAATAACGACTTTGCTCATGATCTCTTTCCTCGTGTTTTCTGAACAATTTCCAGCCACTCTTGCTGGAATTTCTCCAAGGTTGCTTCGTAGCTAGTGAATTCAACTGCCGTGACTTCGCCCATGAAATGTCGGTGGTGGTAATCATGTGCATTGTCAAAACCAAGCACTCTTCCGTTGTCCACCTGGCAAATTGAATGGTTGATGTAGGCCAGGTTATAGCGGGTCACCACAGTCTTACCCTTCTCCTGATAACCCCAAACCTCGTAACTCAACAAACCGCCACCAGGCTTGGGCTTTAGCTCGAATCGCTCTTGCTCAAGCAGGGTTTCTTTGGGTGGTTTGACCATAACATCTTCGACAGCAGATGTGCAATAGTTTAGCACACCTGATGAAATTGGTGATTGTCAGGACAACTCAAAGCATCAAAATGAACTCAGCTTGAACTAGGAATATCCGGTTGATTTGGGCTGGCTTTCAGAATATTCCAATATGGCGCTATGGCTTTGGCACCACTGCATGTTGGATGCGAAGCACCCCAGCACCCCAGGCAAGTGCCAACAAGACTGTCAGTGCACCTAACTTGTGAATGAGTCCTGCGATGACTTGGGCTTTTTGAAGCAGCCCCATTGACGAAAACAGGTAGATCCAGTCGTGGCCACCGTCCTCCCCAGTTGTGCCTGACAACAGCATCAGTTTTGGGTGCAATGCATCGTACATGTATGGCGCAATGTCCAACAATGACACACCGACGAACCACAACCCGATGGCGGCTCCAAAGGGGTCGCGGTTCTTGATCAGTAGCGCACACCCCAGAATGGCAGGCATGATGAGCTGGCCCAATGTTCCACCCAATACCGAGACCCACTCTCCAAATAGCCGAAACACTACGTGACCTGCCTCATGGAAGATGAGCAATGGTCGGTGGATAAAGGACGCCCCCATCTCGCCAGTGCGATAGTCTTGGGCGATTAGCGTCAAACCCCATACGGCAAATCCGAACAAAAGCGCCAAATGAATCCAGATCGTGAAGGAATCAATACGTTCGGGAGTGTGAAACAGATACCTAAAAAAGGTGCTTGGTTCGTCGAGCGTTTGATCTTTGGTCAGATTATGTTGGTTGCTGTGTACTGGCAATTTGACATTTTTACCAGTGGTCGCGCTCATAGTCTGTGCTAACTTGGCCAGAATGACTCCGCATGCTGGACAGGCCGCTGGCAAGGCCTGATCAAATGGCAATGGGCTATGGCCACACTTTGGACAATTTGCGAGCATCAGCACCAGTGTATTGAAAGCTGAGTGTTTATGCCACCTTGTACGTCTCAGCGCGCATCAGCACGCAGCGATCGGAATTAGTTCGTAGTGACCCTCAGGGCACTCGCAAAGCCTTACTGGCACGTGCGAACACCTGAGGGTTGCCACGGATCGTTACTAACGATTGCGTAAATGGTGGTGGAATGCGGACCTGGGTTCAAATCCGGGACGCACAACACCTAAAAACCAACGCTTGCTGATGAGGTTCCGTTAGAACGGAATCGAAATCCTGGGACCAACTTTGGGATTTCCCAATTTTTCCGCAAGACTCCGAACCGCAAACGCGGTCAAAAAAACAGCAAAAGTCGCAGGAATTCTGGCTGACCTATCTTTTCTTACCGCCACCAATGGCACCGCCAGAAAAGGTGCGGTGTAGTGCTGGTCCCGAACGTCACGAACTCGTTGAGTTGCTGAAACCATGTCTGCCAATCGAGTGACACGTTTCAGATCAACTGTAGAAGGATCGGTTCGAACTTTTTGATCCAGTGCGTTCTTGAAATCTAACTCAGAGACTTCCGGATGAGATTTCTTGGCATGAGCCATCAACCGATTCAGCCTTGTTTTTGCATTGCACAAGGGACAGTGAACATCAATTTCGTAGTCACGCACCTGCGGCCCCCTATCACAGCAATTTATTGTGACCGATCCTAGCATCTGCAATCTTGGCAGAAATTCGTCCAATCATCCCGAATTCAAATCCGCATTCCACACTTGAACCGCAGTCCGCAAATATCAAAATACAGTGTCCATTTAACTGACTTAACGTTCAGCTGGTGGCCATTGCATCGCAGCGTGGAGCACACGCAGGACCCGCACCGCGTCGGCGGCCGTGTCATATACCAAGATGTAGTTCTTATGAACCACTAGCTCTCGCGTGCCAGAGACACGGCCAATTCGGCCAAGACCGGGATGATCGATCAGGTTGAGAACCTTCTCAGAAAACAACTCGTCCAGGTTCAATGCGGCCAGTGGGTTGTCGGCTTCGACGTATTCGTAGATTGCGCGGCGGTCATCAAGCGCTTCGGGGGTCCAGAAAAGCCTCACGATTTGGCTTTAAGTTTTTGCCGCGTTTGCTCTCTGCGCTTTGCGAACTCTGCCTCAACATCTTCTGCTGCCACAAGGTTGCCCGAGTTCGCAGAATCTAAACCAGCCTGCACCTGGCGACGGAACCATAGATCATGGTCAGCCGCTTCTTGCTGCTTTTTGACGAACTCGCGCATGAAGTCACGCAAGAGTTGGGCGCCAGTCCTATCGCGGGCCTTGGCAGCCGTTGTAAAACTTTCTTTCAATTCTTCTTCGACGCGAAAGGTGAATGTTGCTTCAGTCAAGGTGACCACCGGATGTGTTACAAAATAAGTGCAATGTAGCACAACCAAAGATAATTGCCATTGCCACTTGGCTAGAGACATAAACAATACTTCGTGGAGTACTACCACCCTGCCAACTGAGCGCCCAGCAGCCGTCGTTTTATCCATGCGCCGAGATGGCGAGTCGTGACCATACACGTGAACTGTTGCAGGCCCGGAAAAATATGCGTATATTGTGTAGTAAATTTGGATTTAAATTTACTTAATTGCCGGGACCAAGCATGAAATCATCGTCACTCATCGAACTCGCATTGTCCGCTCAAGGCTGCACCCAAAGGGAGCTTGCTCTTCGGCTGGGAGTTTCGCCGGCACAAATTAGCAAGTGGAAGAACGGCGAGCACATTTCATTCGCAATGAGCGATAAGGTCAGCGAACTGGCTGGTCTGGACGATCTGGATCCTGACTTCGTCTTGCTTGCTGGCTCTAAAGAAGACGCCAAAAAATGGGTACAGCTCATCCGCTACCTTGCTGACCTCGCCGAGTGCAGTGCGGAGACTGGCTACAACACGGCACCGTTGGTTGAGGATCTGGATGACGACAACTGCTTCCTGTTCTGGAACACCTTTCATGTGCTCCAAGAAATGGGGATCAATGTTCCTCGACCATTTCCCAAGGAATTGGAAGCTTGTATAGCGGATGATGATGAGGGCGAAGCCATCTGGGACAACGAGATAGCTTCACTGATCTATGACATGTTTAAATCGCTCACAAACGTGTACGGCTTTTACGCAGCATTCGTGTCGGACCTCGTCTTCGACGAGGAGATGGATCTAGTCGACACTCCAGCTTGGGAGCTTGATTCGGAACTGCTCAGCCTAGCCGCATCGAAGCTGGACCTGGACGAGAAAAAAATTCCTGGCTTTTCACGTTTCAAGCGCAAAGTAGAGTCTGAGGTAGCTGAAATGGTCGCCTATCTGAAGGAGCGTGCATTTCGTGCCGGCATCCCGCTGACAGCCGAGCTGATGGATCTGGTCTTCGATTCCCACGACGAGTTGGGCCAGGCCGCTGAAGCGCATAGCTTTGGCTTTGACAAAAGCCGCCTTCATCCAGACATCTATATGAACGAACTTCTCACTGGTATGCGCGTGATCCATCAAGTGCTGCCGGCGATCTTGAAAAAGCTTGGCATCGAAGACGAGTTTAAGCTTGATGCTTCCGAACTCCGATTGGGCCGGTAGGGCTCCTAGGGGGCTTTGGGGGCGCAACCTACCATCCTTAACGTTCGCAACTTTACGCATACATCGGATCCTGCCTCGCGCATAAATTCAAGGTCGCAACTCGACCCATTACCATCTGCCAATACTGTGCACCCGCTCGCGGTTAATTCATGGTTTCTGCACCGTCACTGTCGACGGTTCACTATTGGAGAAATCATGAACAATTTGGAGTACTGGACAGCCAAGCGACTCGCTGAACACTGGCAACTATCAACCACAACCCTAGATCGCTGGCGTGCGGAAGGAATCGGTCCGATCTTCCTGAAGATTCAAGGCCAAGTACGCTATCGCTTGTCAGACATTCTGGCATTTGAAGCAGTGTGTCTACGCAAGAGCACTTCCGAGCCCTACACACCCCGTAACTGACCTCGCTGATACGAAAAAAACCCTCAGTTGTTTCGCTGGCTCTTTCGAACACTCGCGAACTACTGAGGGCTATTTCGGGCTATTGCTAGCCGATGCGTAAATGGTGGAGCTGGCGGGATTTGAACCCGCGTCCGCAAGCCATCTTCGAGCAGATCTACATGTTTAGTGG
>Ga0194038_1001103_pt1 | contig 11684 bp, 15 predicted proteins | sample JunL226m_MetaG_FD_148630 | JGI IMG/M metagenome (GOLD analysis project Ga0194038, IMG submission 148630) | Anoxic zone freshwater microbial communities from boreal shield lake in IISD Experimental Lakes Area, Ontario, Canada - Jun2016-L227-6m | ecosystem: Environmental > Aquatic > Freshwater >...
GTGACCGCTAAACTACAATAAACGAACCTTCAAATACTAGAACCTTGCCGGTCACGCTGAATCTGAAACAGGCGGTCACGATCGCTGAAATACGCACTCACATACTAAAATTTTAAATTGAATGCATATCTTTAATTTCGAATCCTAAGACAGAAAGCCTACCCATCAAACACTGATCGCCTTAGTGGTGAAAAAAAATTTATCAGGCTGATGCATATAAAGTTTTTTGAAATCCTGCTTAGAGTGTCCCAACTCAAAATATGCTTTTTCTGCTTTTGAGCGATCCCTAAACACTCCAATTGGGGTTTTAAAGTTCATCGCTCGTTGCTCTGCCATTTTTGCGATCATTTCAGGAGAGCGTTTTTTACCCTTCTTACCAGCACTAATGCTATTGCCAATCTCCACTATTTTTTCGGCAGAATGCCTGTATGGCCCAGGATCACGATTGAGATTGTGTTGGCGAAGCTTCTCTTTTGTTTCATCGCTATGTTTACGCCCCTTCCAAACTGTTGTGCGACTTACACCTCGATTGCTATCCCCAATGCGTTGCTTATGCAACTCGGAATGGGGGATCCCTTTCCTGCCATTTGGATGACCCCGCCTTTTGGCAGCCGCCGCCCTAATAGCTGCTTTATGAGACTCGCTTTTTTGAACCCCTTTCATTTTTCTACTGGTTTCCTTGTGGCCAGCAATACAATTAACAGAGGGAACACGGCTGAGGCTCAATATTTGACCGCCAATTTCAATGTTATTAATTTGCTGACTGCCTTTGGACCCACTCTTATAAATAGGCTCGGATATGTCTAAGTCATCGTTAACTTGAACAAGCTCATCCAACCAAGCCAAATCAGATTGCAACACATCAATAATTTTTTTATTTTTCATATTAAGCCTTAATTAATACTTCGCACACTTGCTCCCAATTGGGATTGGTTTTCATTTCGGCTGCAATCTTTTGCGGCAAGCGCAGATCTAAGTTCGTTACGCACTCTAAGTTATCCCATAAAAACTTAAGCAATTCTTGTTTTTGGTCACAACTTAAAGTGGTTCTTGCATCAGAAGCCAAGTAATCAGCATTAATCACCATGTTATAAATCTGAGCAAACTTCTTAGTTGGGGTCTGCCAATGCATAGGCCAGACTGGCGCACGACTAGTAATTGCCTCCATATGTTTTGTCCTGCGGCCTCCGCGACCACCACTCAAGGCAAGATTTGTGCAAACAATGACAGTGCCGTTAAACACAAAATCTTTAACGACTTGACCATTAACCGCATAGTAGCGCTGGCTAAAGTAGCTAACCACACAATTGCATGGATCCATTGCTGCTTTAAGTAGATTAAGTCCAGTTTCTGTATTGAATATTTCATCGCAATCATCAAGCACTACAACTTTGCCAGCATCCTTATACATAAACAGAATCAAAAATAACTGCGTAGGGGTAATATGCCCTTTGACAATGATGTAATCCTTATTAACGAGCTTGCCAGCGCTATCAAGAGCTTTTTGTACCGAGTAGCTTTTACCTAGTCCAGGAGGACCAACTAGTATGGCGTTCTTGTGCACGCCATTGATAACACCATTCATAAACTCTTGTGTCAAATCTTGATGCTTGATAACAGCCTCAAGCTCATCTGCAATCAAGTGTTCTACTGAATTATTAGATTTCATTAGCATTTACCACTCCTTATATATTCGAACTATCACCGTGATAATTCATAGGTTCTATATTAATTTTTGTAGATTTAATTTCGGATGAATAAGCGTTTCAAATTGGTTTTGTTAATACCTAACTCCAATAGAGGGGCCACCCGAAGGTGGCAAAGTTACTGCAAGTAACGCTGAGAATCAGGCGACCAAAGCTAGTTGTTGATTGGCGAGCTTTTGAGCCCTTTGTTTCTCATCTTTTAACTGACGCTCTTCTTTTAAGCTTTGCAAATACTCAGGCGATATTGCCTGTTTAGCAGCAGTAATTTGCTGTTTATCTACCTCAGAGCATGTAGTTTTAGAATTCAAGTCAATATAAACACGGTTGAGGACTTCATTTTCAAAATCCATATCCATGGGAACCACCCCGACAACCTTAAATCCGCCAGGCACCCTAACGCATACTGGATAGAAGAACTCACTAACACCTCCAGAATCATGGATCTCAGAACTCCACTCCATGGGAATTTGAAACTCTGAAATTGGCATTGATACTTTCTCGCGCATCAATGCCCTTATGAAATTAAGCTTCTGCTCATTTCGAGCTTTCTTTTTTGCTACCGCCTCTAAGTTTGCATTGCTTTCGCGAATACGGTCTATTCCACCGTTTTGACGGATAAAGTCTTCTAGCTCGTCAGCCATAACATCCTGGCGATATGCAATATCTAGCACTCTGGCATAGACGTGGGCATTTTTACGATTGGTTCTCACCACATACTTAACAATTATTGTTAGTTCAGGGGTGTTTTTCTGCACCTTAATTTGGTACTTTTTTGACAAAGTACTACGCATTTTCGACAAAATCTCCAACTTACTGTCTGAACCTAGCACTTGATCGCTATATCGCATCAATTCAGCCAATAATCCATATAAAACATCGTTGGCTTTAACGATGTAGTTTTCATAAAAATCGACTTGCTGCTGCGCAAGAAAATCCCCTTCGCTTAATACCTGATTAATCATTACTTTTCTACTCTGTTTCATCTTTACTCTCCTAGTTATTGCGATAGTGCTCGCTATAGCAAGATAGCGTTTTGGAGACTGTTTTTGAATGATTAATCGATTTATGTCAGTTTTGTTAATGCCTTTTAGAACGGGTAAACGCTAATCAAAACAGATAAGTTTTTTACTTATACTTTTCTTATCTACTTTAGGTTTAGAAATATTTGAGGCTTTTATGTCAGAAGATAAGCTAGGGCTTTATAAAGAAATTCCGGGTGGCTTGCGAAAGGGTCGCTCTACAGCGGATGACTGGCGCAAAGCAAAGGGCACTATGTATTACGAATGGTGGCGATGTTTAAATGCCAGCCATGAATACTTAGAGTGCTGCGCCAAAAAAGGCAAGAATCACGAACTAATAGATACATATAAGCTATTTGGTGATGTCAATATCTCATGGGCCAATTGGTGGAACCATGTTGGTAGGCGTATTTTCAGTGAACGCCACCAATACCCAAAAGTTCGTGCCATTTCAGAAGAAGATGCCTTAGAAAAACTTGAAGTCGATGGCAAAGATTTTCTGATTCTAGACATTCCACTAAACCTTAGACGAGTAACTATTCTCGAGCAAATTAACAAATTGCTTGATGAACATCATTTAGGCAAAGATTTGAATGTTAGGGCTCAAAGTACCGCCCTAGTTCAACTTGAAACCACTAAGTTACAGCATAAAACAATTCCCGTTTTGGTTGATGTGGCAGAAATTCTTTATCGCAATCCTGATATTCAACTTTACCAGCTAGCCCAAAGAGCCAAGTTAGCCGAAGTACATCTTGGAAGAAAGGTTCAAGAAACTAATAGTGCTGAACAAGAGAAGCAAAGACGCCAAATGGCAGCCAGCAGATATAAAGAGCAGGCAGAAAAACTCATTTACAACGCTGCAAGATTGAAATTCCCATCAATTGATTAAAGGTTCTAAAAAATTATGAAAATACTAGAAGGCACGCCTCAAGCAATGAAATTACTTGCTCTCTTTAAAAAAGAGGGGAACTTAACTGACGTTTATTCACAGGAATTTTTTGATAGGCAGCCAACATATGAAGATGATCCCGAGGCGCCATACTACAAAAATGGCATGGGATATATTGATGATCTTGAGACGGATTTAGACGAGAATGCAAAACCAAAAAATCATCTTCTTTTTATCTTTATTGATGAATATAAAAAAGAGTTAATCGATAAGTTATTAGCCGCTTATCCTCCACTTATTGAGAAATTTAATGCATTTCACAAGCCTGACTTTATCATTCTGAATCTTTATACAAAGCAAATGCTCTGTGTGGGCTTTGGTAGAAAAAATCGTATATTTGCTTACGATCCAGCATATTCGCAACAAATTGATTTTTATGGTTTAACCGGCGCCGGAGACGGAAGAAAGTATTTAGATAAATTCATCGAACATGATTGCTATGACACAGTAGGTGACTTCGCCCAAGCTTTGGCGACACTAAGTGAGGCAATGTTTGATTGGGACCATTTACCCCACAACCCCGATATGCTAGAAATAGTGTTGGATGAAGGGGCTAAAGCTGATGGACTTTACTATATCGAGGATGACGAAGAAGGTTATTCAAAAGAGCAGATTGAAGATTTTCTAGGGGAGTACGCAGATGCCAAAAAACGGGAAGATGAGGCAATGAAAATAATTCGCACATTTTTTCCTGCTCATGATTGGTGGGAATTAAACACTGGGGACTATTAACACCAATACATTACATCATGCTGAAGTCACAATCTATCGTGTTTATATCAGCTCAACGGCATTACGCATTAAATCGGGGTTAACGTCGATATATTTTTGCGTAACTGCAATTGATTTATGCCCCGCCAACCCTGCTAAAACTCTCACTGAGATGCCTTTGTTAGCAAGGGTTGTTATAAAGGTTCTACGTCCGCTATGACTAGAGGCTCCAGCAATTCCGGCGTTGCGATAGGCCCAAAAGAACCATTGGCATAAGGAATTTGCTGAAAAGCCCAATCTTTTCGCGGTATGAAAGAATGGTACGTCTGGAAACTTGGCATACCGAGTAGCTAAATAAATCGCCAATTCATCCTGTAATTTCTTTGGTAAAAATACAGTTCTTGGTTGCCCACCTTTGGCCTGCGCCGCACTCAATCGCACTTCATTGCGTATCGTGCCATCTTCATTGACAACGTCACGCATTTTTAAACTAGCGATCTCGGCAACTCTTAAACCAGAGTAGCAACTTGTCAAAATCAGTGCTCTATCTCGTTCTGGATACTTTTTAGTACTTACGTATGCCAGTACTTTATCCAGCTCTTCTGGAGTCAATGTTTTAGCTTGTGCCATTTGTTGTTCCTTTGCAGTTAATAAAAATCATGTATGCAGTGTGTTTTCTTTTGCTGTAAAGGTCGACCTCTATTTGTCATGAGGCGCTTTTGAGTTTTTGTGAATTGTCATCTTTAGCCAAGGTTTTCTCGCAAAACCATGAGATTCTAAGATCTTCCTAGAATCAACGACTTGCAAAATTCACAAAAGAATTTGTGTTTTTTCTTATGTGCACACTACGCTTTGTATTTAGCTGTTTTGTGTGAGATCTAGACAACAATTTGAAGCTTATTCAGAAAAGAATTTGGTGCAAATGAATGGGTTTTCTGTGGGTTTTTGACGCACCGTTTAAAACCCCTCAAATCCTTTTTGTATTGCGTTTGATAAATCTCAGCTACCAAAGTCTATGAAAGCAAAAAAGCCCTGTTTTAAAGGGCTTTTTGAGGGGTTTTAATACTTTATTAACTAATGCCTAGCTTTTTAATAATCCATTGGGCTAATACAGTTGCAACAACTCCACCTATAAAGCTCGCTAAATACCAAAGTTTTTCACCCCCACTCTGATAACTGCGCTCTTGAAGAGTTTCTAGGTATTTAATTCGATTTCGTAAAGCAATACGATATCCGGCATTTGAATCCAAATTTCCAATAGATGCGTCTGCGTGTTGCAGATCCTCCAAGGAGTACTTTTTGATTTCTCCTTCATCCTTTGAAACTAAGTACCTTTGAAATTCAGAAATCAATTTCATTGTTGACTCGCTAACCATATACGCCCTTCAGTATTTGCTGATCCGGCAATCCTACCCCAGATTTTGGCCTACTGCCAAACAGTTAAATCTACATTGGTGGCTATGAATACAGGCAGTTTTGGTCCTACATTTTTACAATGGCGTACTGGTAGATCCCAGCTTGCTTTAGTGTTTCTCTCGGGATCCTCTATGCGTAAGTGCATTTCATGCGTATCTTGCAAGTAAGCACAAAACCCAGATACAGACACCTTAGTTTTGGCATCCTTGTCCCAGTGCAATATCCAAGACATCATAATATTAGGTGCCTGCGGCAAATCAGTACCAGCTAGCTCACGGACTATCTGCATCTGCGCTTCTGACTGCGCCCTATTTTCCCAATGGGTATAGCCGTAAAAGTCGACTAAATACTTTTGCGTGGGGTTATGTAATTCAATTGAGCCGTTGTAAGCAGCGCGATTAAACACCATATTTCCCACCTTACCTGCGTACTTTTCATTAATAAACATTCTGACTGCAATTTCTCTCATTTTTTATCTCCTTTTAGATGAGTGATGTTGCAAGTCGCTTGGTTGCCAAGTTAGTTACGAGAAGAAGAGATCTCAAAAGATCGTTACTTAGTGTTTAGTTGCCTCTCTCAATAGAGAGAAGTGCTTTTGTGTTGCTAGTCAGAGTTAATCATTTGCCACTAAGTGACTCACTTAACTCCATTAGCTACTACTTACTCAGCTAGTAACGTTTTTCCCTTACCTCGGTAACCCACTCTGTCGCAACCGAGCAACTCACAAAAATATTTATCTCTTGATAAGAAAGACCACATTTTTTCTATCCAAAATGCTCTGTTTTCTGTAGATCATAAAAAGAGGTCGCCCTGAACCCCTGATCAGCCATACATTGCGTGTATACCCCACCCATAATCACATTTACAGGAGAACGCCATGGGCACACCCAATGCATTATGTAATCTGCAATTTGTAGATGCTGTAGGACCAAGATCTATGCCAGCCGTACAACAAAGACGTAATAAATTAAGTAACAAGCTTTGGGAGCAGATCCAACTAGCCAAAAGTCAGCTTGAACATACACACTTTGTTGTAAAGCGGAGGGTGACTGTTAAAGATTTAGAAGGTAACTTTAAGAGCATTGAGCGCCCTAAACGTATAAAGCCTTGGTGGTTTATGGCATCTGATGGCACTTTATGTGTATCCGTGTTTTACGGTAGTAAACGCATACAGCTTATTCCGGGCAAAACATCTATCTCCACAAGAAATATGGCTGACCTAATTTCTGCGCTGGAATTGCTCAAATCTGAAACTGAGGCTGGTAGCTTTGATGTGGCTATTGAACAAGCTAGCGGTGCGTTGAAACTGAACTTTAATAAAAACAAATAGTTAGCACTCAAAGCGTTACTTGAAGTAACGCTTGATCATCAGTTTACATACATTCCTACTTTATGAGCCCAAAACAACTTTTATGTGCCTTCACTCAATTTACTGGGACTGAGCATTACTACCGCATTCACCCCAAAGTGGTATTAACCGATGGAGCTAAGTTCTTATCCGAAGAAGCTGGAGCGTATTGGCTAATGGATGTCATTGGGTCCCACCTGTGCTTGCTAAATTCCGAAGAATACTTTACATCTTGTACGTTAAAAGTAAGTGGTCAAAGTGCCAAGTTTTTAATGGACGATGGCAATGGAAAAGTTCTTGCGCAGCAATATATTCCCCATACCGATTTCCCGCTACCAAGCATTCAGTTATATGGCGTGTGGTCGGATTCATATTGGGTCATCATGCTACCTAGTGAGAACTAAGTATTGGCTTGATAAGAAAAGCTAAATAACTATATGAAACGATATAAAGCAACGGTTAATGCAGCGGGTATGTGGGTAGAAACAATACTCTATGCCCAGAACCAAGCCCAGGCATATGCATTATTCAAGGCAATTTTTGGCTCTAGTAATGTGCCACATCAACCACAGCAGATTGGTTAAGGATATAAAAATATGAGATTTGATGAAATTGCCCTTGGATCACCAAGCAAACCCCCAAGCCCAGAGCAAGCTAGACTTAAATCGATGAAGGATCGCGTCAAGCGAGATCAAGAGGCTGTTAAGGCTGAGCGGGCTAGGCAAAAGATTAGAAGCGGGCAGCATCAGTTAGCTACAGCAAGTCTAACTATAGGCAATTAGGCGCGCCCAATAAAAAACCGCCAAAGCAATCTTCTCAATAAATCAACGCAATCTAACCTCCATTCATCACCATTGCGCTCTGCAACAATACATCAATAGCCTCTTGATGCCTGTGTTGCAGTAATGATTACTGCCATAATATTCTTAGGTCTTTTCACCTGTTAATCGTAGGCTGCACCAGAGAAATTAATCTACCTCCAACTAGCTATCGGACTTCATGTGCACCTGACATATTTTTGCCAGCGATCCCAAAAAATGATCTGCATGAGGTTTAATTTTCCTTGCGCGCATTTCTAACTCATCAAAAGGATTTGAGCAAATCAGCTTTTCCGCATTCTCGATTTGCTGTTGCATATTTTTTGAACCTCCCACGACTTGAGCACTCTCAATGTAACAGTGGCGCATAGCAAGCACTCCCGCCAAGGCCTTATCATAAGTTTGCCCTAAAAGTACAAAGCTTAAACGTGCAGTGTATTGATGGCGAATATCACATAACTGTAATAAATCAATATCGCCAAGCCCTTTCAAAACACCCCGCTCAATCTTAATTAGATCTGCAAGCAACTGACTGAGATCACCACTCAAAATAGGTTGCATCTTTGGATGCCGCTTTGACTTCTCGGCAATTTTTCTCTCAATAGAACTTGAAAAAACATATTTCACATACCATGGCTCAAAGTAGCGAAGTGGCATATCATCTGCAATAAGGTCATTTGCTATTGACCACGGAATATACACGCCGCCATGAGGAGCCCGCAAATCATATCGCAGATCCATGCCATTAATTTTCTTGGCAAATCCAACTAAAAATCGCGCATCATCATCGACGGCCTGAAGTGCCTCTTTCAGATCGTAGTTTCGTGAAAAACCCATAGTGGCAAAAGGAAGGTTGCATGTTGACAGTAGAGAAAGTATGTCATGCGCTAACTCTTGAACAGCATTGAGTGAATCTGGCACAACCCTGCCGCCGTGCTCATACACTGCGACAGGAGAGATGCATAATGAGGTCTTGCGATCACTATAGACTGCAATAAATCGACAAAATGCGACAAATGCTTGTGCGCGAATCAATCGATCCCTTATTTTGGCATGCTTAAAGTCTTGAATAATGCTGTTATCAAGCACTAGGTAGATTGGTCCATCCATCTGATAGCCATCACAGTAATTACTGACCAGCTCCCGAGTAAAACCATAAAACTGGCAAAGCTCTTCATTACTCAATAGCCCAAGAAACGGTAAAAACTCTTCATGAAAGCTCTTGAGTTCAGTTTGCATATTTTTTGTGCACTCCAGTCAATCCTGTTACCCATTCCAATTCATGCTAATCGTCATATGCGATTTCAGATTGTCACTAAATTAACCAGCCTCTTACTCCCCCAGCGCTCCATACTCTGATTGCCCAGCATTAGCTAGCCGCAGATTGGTTAAGGATATAAAACTATGAGATTTGATGAAATTACCCCTGGAGTAGGTGCCAAGCAAACCTAAGCCCAGAGCAAGCTAGACTTAAGTCAATGAAGGATCGTGTCAAGCGAGATCTAGAGGCTGTTAAGACCGAGCGAGTTAGGCAGTAAATACAAAAGACCATCATAGCCAATAGCATTAAAGAATCGCGAACAACCTTGTATGCCTCTTTAGTATTGACGCGGCCTCAAATGAATCTCCATGAAGTCAGCGTATTGTAAAAAATATTTAACCCCAGTGATCTAAAGCGGTGAAATTTGACGAGCATCAAGCTTGGATTTCAAAGGTTTGAGCGAACTGGGCCGCGATCGACTCCTAGAGCGCCACTATTCACAAGCCCAGTAATATCCTTAAGACCACTACCCGTAATTAATACCACCGAAGTTTCCTCAATACTGAATGCGCCTAATTTTTTCGCACCAGCAAAAGCAGCTGCAGCTCCGGGCTCTGCAAATACCCCACTACCACATGCCAAATGAACAACGCCTTCGTATATCTCCACATCAGATACTCGAATAAATTGACCGCCGCTATCTTTAATTGCACGCAATGCCTTTATACGGTCCCGAGGCAAAGCCACGCTAATGCTACTGGCGCTAGTTTTTGATTCAATAATTTTCCCAGTATGAGGACCAATCTCCGCCTCCCAAACCCGGCACATGTAGTCGCTACCCTGGGCCTGCACTCCAATAATTTTAGGAATGCGATCAATGCAGTTCATTAGGAAAAGCTCTAGAAAGCCTTTATAAACCGATCCCACGATACAGCCATTGCCAACTGGGACAAATACCTTATCGGGCGCCCTCCACTCCATTTGTTCGCATATTTCAAATGCAACCGTCTTTTTACCCTCCGACATGTACGAATTAAATCCCGTACTTCTGTTATACCAACCATTTTCATTCGACTTTCGATGACACTCATCAAATGCTTCATCATAGCCCCCGCTGACTTCAATTACAGTCGCTCCATAAGCTCTAATCTGTGCTAATTTTTCTCGAGGGGCATTAGATGGAGCAAAGATTATGCACTCAAGATTTTGAGTTGCGCACATGCACGCCAAGGCAGCCGCAGCATTACCCGTACTTGCAGCGCTAACCGTACTAAACCCTTCACTAACAGCCAACGCTACCGCTAAAGCACTGGCTCGATCCTTCAAAGAACCACTTGGGTTTCTGCTGTCATCCTTAATTAATACCTGACCACATCCTGAGTGCTCAAACTCATACAACGGAGAGCCCCCCGTATGCAAACTTAACCTAGGAGGGCGCTGCACAGGCAAAAGAATTTGATACCTCCACATATCAAACCTATCACTCTCTTTAAGGGAATTCATAAATGTAGCCCCTAAAACGTCATAGTTATAGATCACATCAAACGAACCACTTAATTCACATACGGGGCAGCAATAACTAATACTTAACGGCTCATACTCGCGAAGGCAATTAAGACACTTCAAAGCTATAACTCGACTTATATTATTACTTGTCTGATTTCTATTGAAGTTCTTGCGTGTTAAGATAGTTTGCATTTATATCTTTCCCCCTTCATTGAATCTATTATCGAAATAGGTTCCAAGGTTTTCTAAATTTTTTCCACAACCATAATCGCATCGATTGCAACCAAAGTATTTCGGGCTAAATTAGCCGCTCCCACTGTTGTCCTGGCCGGATAAGGTTTTGAGAAATACTCAGCCATAATTGAATTCATTGTTTGAAACTTAGAGATGTCGGTTATGTATACAGTAACCTGAACAATATCAGCCAAAGTTCCGCCGCAACCCTTTGCCATAATTTCTAAATTACTAAAAGTCTGCCGAACCTGTCCCTCAAAACCACCTAAAGCAACTTCACCAGTTTCAGGAACCACAGGTGTTTGAGCTGCCAGGAAAATCATGTTACCTACCTTTATTCCCTGAGAATAAGTTCCCAGAGGTTCAGGTGCCTTATCCACGAAAATCACTTCTCGAGATCCAGAATTTTGCTCGCTAATATTTTTTACATCTGCATTCATATTTTTTCCTTTTTTAATTGTTTAAAACATTTATTATTAGTAAACCCAAACTATTTCAAATCCTCGACTAAAATACTCTTCCCATTTGGTGCTGAGATATCTCTAGATGGTGAAGCTGCCTCAAAATTGACTTCGAGTAGCTCTGTTGGCATGGATGATTTAGAGGCATACGATGCGCACAATCTTCCAACCATAGGTGCAGTTTGAATTCCATACCCACCAAGAGCGGCGCACCAGATAAATCCCTCAACACTGGGATCAAGCCCCAACAATGGT
>Ga0194038_1001107_pt1 | contig 11650 bp, 9 predicted proteins | sample JunL226m_MetaG_FD_148630 | JGI IMG/M metagenome (GOLD analysis project Ga0194038, IMG submission 148630) | Anoxic zone freshwater microbial communities from boreal shield lake in IISD Experimental Lakes Area, Ontario, Canada - Jun2016-L227-6m | ecosystem: Environmental > Aquatic > Freshwater >...
GGTATGCATTACCCCATTGCCCTAGAAGGCGCTCTAAAGTTAAAAGAAATTTCCTATATCCATGCAGAAGCCTATCCAGCGGGTGAGTTAAAGCATGGCCCTCTCGCACTAGTGACAGAAAAGATGCCAGTGGTCACTGTTGCGCCAAAAGATGATTTATTGGAAAAACTCAAATCCAATATGCAGGAAGTCAAAGCGCGCGGCGGCAAGTTGTATGTCTTTGCCGATCAGGATACGGACATCACTAGCAGCGAAGGTATCAATGTCATTCGCCTACCAGAGCACTATGGCAATCTCTCGCCGATCTTGCATGTAGTCCCTTTGCAGTTACTCGCGTATCACACAGCTTGTGCCTTAGGTACTGACGTTGACAAGCCTAGAAACTTGGCTAAGAGCGTGACGGTCGAGTAATAAAAAATCCGTTTGACTTCTATATTTAGCTGTGTACAAATTTCATCATTTAAATCAAGGCTTTACAGAACATAGTTTTAAAAGTGTGTTCAAATATCTGTTGTAGAAAAGGATATTTGTAATAACCCATGGTTCTTTCGAAAGCACTCTCTATTTCACGTTTGCACTGGCTTCTGCTAATTACCGCAGGACTTCTTTCCGCATGCGCAGTTGGCCCCGATTTCAAGCAGCCTGACGCACCTAAGACCTCTGCCTATACAGAAGAGCCGCTCTCCAAAAAATTAGCTACAGCCCCTGGTGTACCTGGAGGTACAGACCAAGCATTTATTGAGGGTGCAGATATTGAAGCGCAGTGGTGGGAGCTGTATAAATCTCCTGAGCTTGATCTGCTGATTAAAAAGGCTCTTGAGAAGAATCCGAACCTAGGGGCTGCAGATGCGGCGCTCCGCTCCGCTCAAGAAAACGTCAATGCGCAAATTGGCGGGCAGTATTTTCCAGCGGTAGGATTGGGCGGTGCGGCTACACGCCAGTTACAGCCTTCTGCCATTTATGGTCTTCCTTACGGATCTGATACCTACAACCTGTACAACACTTCCGTTAATGTCACTTATAAACTTGATGTATTTGGCGGAGCACGGAGAACGGTTGAGAGCGCCAAAGCACAGGCGGAATACCAGCAGTTCAAATTGGAAGGCGCTTATCTATCATTAACCGCCAATATTGTTACAGGCGCGATTCGTGAAGCAGCGCTACGCGCCCAATTGCAAGCCACAGCAGAAATTCTCAAGGCTCAACAAAATCTGGCGGAGGTTACCGAAAAGCAATTGAAGATTGGCTCTGTCAATAAGGTTGACCTGACCTCTCAGCAATCCTTGGTAGCTAGCACTCAAGTAGATTTATATACCTATGAACGCAATCTGGCTTTTGCTCGCAATCAATTGGCAGTTCTTACGGGCGAGTTGCCTAGCAATGCCAGCATTACTAAATTTGATTTAAGCAAATTGCATTTGCCTGATAAGTTACCCCTCTCAGTACCATCCAGCTTGGTGCGTCAGCGTCCTGATGTGCGCGCTGCAGAGGCCCAGCTTAAATCGACTAATGCCCTGGTGGGTGTTGCTACTGCCAACCTCTTACCCCAATTTAATATTACGGGCGCAATTGGATCAGCTGCTCTGACTTCGGATGCCTTGTTTGGTCCTAATGCAGCCCTGTGGAGTATTGCTGGCGGAATTTTTCAGCCCTTGTTTCAGGGTGGGCAACTTTTGGCGCAACGTCGTGGTGCCATGGCCAATTATGAACAAGCGGTATTTCAGTACCAGGCAACGGTATTGAGTGCTTTCCAGGAAGTTGCAGATGCGCTACGCGCCTTAGAAACTGGTGCCCAAGCTTTGAAGGCGGCTTCTGATGCAGAGCGTTACTCTTATGAAACACTCGATCTAGTTCAACAACAATATAAATTAGGTACTGCAAGTTATTTAGCAGTCCTTTATTACCAAAATCTATATCAGCAAGCCAAGGTGAAATCCGTCGCTGCACAAGCCACGCGCTTTGCTGATACCGCAGCATTATTTGCAGCATTGGGTGGTGGCTGGTGGAATCGTACCGGCCCTGCCTTTCAACCAAAAGAACTAGCTAACAAAGATCCAAATGAAACTCCTCGAGACAATTAAAACCAAGGCGATTGCTACAACTTTAGCTCTCAAGTCATGGGCTTTAGCGAAGGCGCAAGAGTGGAAGCTTCGTGAGAAGTTGATTTCTCTTTGGGAAAAAGCAAAAGGTTTATGGGTGCGTATTGGTCAGAAACTACGCCCACGTGAGCGTTTCATGCAAACGAAGGCGTATGCCAAGTTGCAGGCAATGACACCTTTGCGTCGTCGGATGACGGTTATGTTGTGCGGAGTGTTTCTTTTGCTTGGATTGATCTTTGGATTTAATCAGTTAAAGACTTTCATGATTAAGCATTTCATTTCAGGTATGGGCTTACCTCCTGCAACTGTTTCCACAATGGTTGTGACAAGCTCCGAATGGCAGCCTAAGTTATCTAGCGTAGGAAATATTCGCGCATTTAGAGGAGTTGAGCTCAGCACAGAGATTGCTGGTTTAGTGCAAACGGTGCCTATCAAGTCTGGTATGGATGTAAAAGAGGGCGAACTCCTGATCAAATTAAATGATGCTTCAGATGTTGCACAATTGAACTCTCTTAAAGCTATGGCTGATTTAGCAAAGATCATTAACGAGCGCGATAGACAGCAATTGGCTATTCAGGCAATTAGTAAAAATGTATTTGATACCAGTAAGGCAGATGCTAAATCTAAGCAGGCACAAGTAGAGCAACAGACCGCCTTGGTGGCGAAGAAGAATCTCAAGGCGCCCTTTAGTGGACGCGTCGGCATCGTGATGATTAATCCAGGCCAGTATGTCAATTCGGGCGATAAGCTGGTGACATTGCAAACGCTCGATCCCATCTTTGTGGATTTCAACTTACCGCAAAGTAATGCCGAACAAATTCAGGTGGGACAAGAAATTGTAGTTACTACTGACGCCTTTAAGGATGCGAGCTTTACTGGAAAAATTACTGCAGTAAGCCCAAAGGTTGATACCAATACACGCAATATTCAGGTGGAGGCGCAATTAGCTAATCCAGATAAGAAGATACTACCCGGCATGTTTGCTAACGTGAACATTAAAGTAGGTGATCAGGTGAAGTTACTCACGCTTCCACAAACTGCGGTTACTTATAACCCATATGGCTCAACCATATTTATTGCCAAACCCACTGGCAAGAAGGATAAGCAGGGTAATCCAGAACTTGAGGCTCAGCAGGTATTTGTGACCACTGGTACTACTCGTGGGGATCAAGTGGCGATCTTGAAAGGTGTAGAAGAAGGGGCAACGGTTGTCACTAGTGGTCAGCTGAAGCTAAAAAATGGCACGCCACTGATTGTGAATAATAAAGTGCAGCCAGCCAATTCACCTGATCCAAAGCCGCAGGAATAAGCCTTAGATGAATTGGACTGATCTATTTATCCGCCGACCAGTGTTATCACTGGTCGTGAGTGCGCTGGTCTTGGTATTTGGTTTGAAGGCTGTTGGATCGTTGCCGGTCAATCAATACCCGCAAACACAAAATGCGATCGTCACCATTACGACTGCTTACTACGGTGCTGATCCAGAGACTATTGCTGGTTTTATTACACAGCCGCTTGAAGCTGCTATTGCGCAGTCTCAAGGAATCGATTACTTATCTTCTATGAGCGTGAGCGGCCTTTCTACGATTACCGCTACTTTAAAGCTGAACTACGACTCTAATGCAGCCTTAACGCAGATTCAGACGCAGATTAGCTCGGTTAAGAATCAACTTCCACCGCAAGCCCAGCAACCTATATTGACCGTGCAGATTGGTCAGTCTACTGCTGCGATGTATATGGGTTTTTATAGTGATGAGATTCCTAACAATGCGATTACCGATTATTTATTGCGCGTTGTTAAGCCTACGCTTGATTCGGTTGATGGTGTTCAGAACGCAGAGATCACTGGTGGCAGAAAGTTTGCTTTACGTGCCTGGCTCGATCGTGAAAAAATGGCGGGCTTGGGCGTTGGCGCCGATGATGTCTATAGCGCAATGTCAGCCAATAACTATCTATCAGCGGTTGGCAGTACCAAGGGCGACATGGTTGCCGTGGACTTGGTTGCAGGTACTGATTTGCATACTTTGGATGAGTTCCGTAAGTTGGTCGTCAAAAAAGATGGCATCAATTTAGTCTACTTAGAACAAGTTGCAACGGTGAGCATGGGCTCTGAGGACTACAACACTAACGTTGCTTTTAGCGGCAAGAAGTCTGTCTTTATTGCCATTAAAGTAGCTCCGCAAGCAAATTTATTAGATGTAGCTCAGCGTGTACGCGATGTGGTTCCAGGGATTCAGAAGCAATTGCCCATTGGAATGACGGGAAAGATTGTCTATGACTCAACTATGTTTATTACTAGCTCGATTGACGAGGTAGTTACCACCTTGCTAGAAGCGCTAGTTATTGTGACGATTGTGATTTATCTCTTTTTGGGGAGTGCGCGTGCAGTAGCCGTGCCAGTCATTGCAATGCCGCTATCTTTAATTGGCACTTTCTTTCTGATGCAGGTCTTGGGTTACTCGATTAATTTGCTCACCCTATTAGCCTTGGTTCTAGCCATTGGCTTAGTGGTCGATGATGCGATTATTGTGGTGGAAAACGTGGACCGTCATATGAAGGAAGGCAAGTCTCCCTTAGAGGCCTCCTTAATTGCTGCCCGTGAATTGGGCGGCCCCATTTTGGCGATGACAGTAGTATTAATCGCGGTGTATATACCAATTGGTTTTCAGGGTGGACTAACTGGTGCGCTTTTTACAGAGTTTGCCTTTACTTTGGCGAGTGCGGTTGCAGTATCGGGTTTGATTGCCTTGACGCTTTCTCCGATGATGTGCTCCCGTATCTTTACTGAAGAGCAAGAGGCCTCACCTTTTGTGCAAAAGATCGATCGCATCTTTGAGAAGGTGCATCACAGTTATCAAAGCACCTTACGTGAATTACTCAGCACATGGCAGGTCATCATTGTGATGGGCGCCATTCTCTTGGGTGGTGTAGCTTATTTGTATGCGACTGCTCGTGCTGAACTTGCTCCAACAGAAGACCAGGGCATTGTGTTGATGCAGGCTTCTGGTCCCCCTAACAGCACCGTCAATCAGATGCAGATGTATGCAGATCAGATTTATCAAATCTCTAGTCAAGAGCCTGAGTACGAGCAAATGTTCCAAATCACGAGCCCCAATAGTAGCTTTGGCGGTGTGCTCTTAAAGGATTGGGATCAACGCGCACGTAATGCCACTCACTTCCAAGAGGATATGCAAAATAAATGGAATACGATTGCTGGCGCTCGCGTAGCTGCCTTTCAGTTTCCAGCATTGCCAGGTGCGCAGGGCTTGCCAGTTCAGGTGGTAATCAATACGACAGAGTCCTATGAGCAGCTCAATGAAGTTTCTCAGGCGGTTTTAGATAAAGCGCGACGTAGTGGCAACTTCTTTTTTGTGGATTCAGATTTGAAGATCGATAAGCCACAAGACGTATTGGTTATTGATCGTGAAAAAGTCGCTGCCTTGGGCATGACCCAACAACAAGTGGGCTCAGCACTATCAGCTGCACTTGGAGGTGGCTACGTTAATTATTTTTCTGTAGCCGGTCGATCTTATCGTGTAATCCCACAGGTCAAGCAAATTGACCGCCTTAATCCGGACCAAATTTTGGATTACTACATTCGTACTCCAAGTGGGCAGATGATTCAAGCCCGTACGATTGCTAGCATCAAGCAAAAGGTAGTTCCACAATCAATTAACCATTTTCAGCAACTCAACTCTGCGACGATTTCTGGCGTGAGCACTCCATTTATTTCTCAAGCAGATTTGTTGGAATTTATGCGCCAGACTTTGAAAGAAGTGGCCCCTAATGGTTACAGCATGGATTACGCTGGCCCTTCTCGTCAGTTTATGGCGGAATCGGGTGGGTTCTTGGTCACCATGTTTTTTGCGATCCTGATTGTGTTCTTGGTATTGGCTGCTCAGTTTGAAAGCTTCCGTGATCCGATTGTGATTTTGGTTTCAGTACCACTTGCTCTGTTTGGCGCATTAATCTTTATTAATTTAGGCTTCACCACATTGAATGTGTATACCCAGGTTGGTTTAGTGACGCTGATGGGCTTAATCAGTAAGCACGGTATTTTGATTGTGGAGTTTGCGAATGAGCTGCAAGAAGCAGGGCGTAGCAAGGTGGATGCGATTGTTGAGGCAAGTAGCGTTCGTCTTCGCCCCATCTTAATGACTACTGCGGCGATGGTCTTGGGTGTAGTGCCTCTGGTAGTGGCCTCTGGTGCTGGCGCAGCAGGTCGTCAATCCATGGGTATTGTGATCTTTACAGGGCTTTCGATTGGTACGCTCTTTACTTTGTTTGTGGTGCCTGCAATGTATCTTTTCATTGGCGCAGACCATCATGCGAAGAAATTTAAGCAGCAATAGATAAAAGGAATTCGCTCAATAAAAAATGGTGAACTCAGTTCACTATTTTGCTTTCTTGATATCACGCACGTAAATTAATACTATTACGTGAAATCTAATCCTACGAACTTGCTATGGGCGAAGATCAGCGGCTGTCCTTCGGGATCATGTTTGAGATTGAGCACCTTGGCTACGATGATATTGTGGTCGCCGCCTGTATGAACAGAAACTGTCTCACATTCATAGTAAGCAATACAGCCTTCGATCTGAGTCAGGCCACTCGCAGCAATTTGGTGGGGAATGTTAACAAACTGATTTTCTTTAACCGTGGCGAAATGCATGGCCATGGCTTCTTGTGAGCGTTCAAGAACATGAATCAGTTGCTTATGACCTACTTCAAAGTTGGGCATCAAGCGAGAGTGTTTCTTAAGGCTCCACAGAATCAGTGGGGGCTCTAGAGAAACGGTATTAAATGAACTAATCGTGATGCCGTGAGGATGATTCTGGGTGTCAAGGCAGGTGATGACAGTAACCCCGGTCGCAAAAGAGGAAAATCCTTTGCGCAGCTCTTGAGATGTAAATGGGGCCATTAAGTCTTATTTACTTACTGCTGGCGCTTCAGGTGAAATCGTTGTGCCAGGGATAGGGGTCAAGATCTCATTTTCTTCAGCTTTAACGCACTTAAAGCGGTATTCCTTGCCTGCTTTAGATAAGAAACTAGCGCCTTGATAAAAGTCACTCTGACAAGTCTTGGTGGCGAAGTCCATCACGTCTTGTGGGGCAGCGCTAGAGCTAATTAAGCGCATGTTGCCCATAGACATATTGATTTGGGTTGAGGAGCATCCGAGTAGCGTCAAGCCAGAAACTGCAGTTAATAGTAGAATTTTTTTCACGGAAGCCTCCATAATTAGCCATGCTCGTTAGGATAAACCTATTAAGCAATTGCTGTGAGGAATCGCCCCGTTTAAAAAGGAAGAGACATGTTTAGAGCTATTTTAGTAAATAAGGATGATCAGGGTTATCGCGCTGAACTGACACAAGTGGATGAAGCAAGCTTGCCCGAAGGCGAGGTCAAAGTCAAAGTCCTGTATTCCACACTCAATTACAAAGACGGCCTAGCTATTACAGGCAAAGGCCCCGTAGTTCGTAGCTTTCCAATGGTTCCCGGCATTGACTTTGCTGGTGAGGTTTTGGAAAGTAGTAGCCCTGATTTCAAGGCGGGCGATATGGTTCTTCTAAATGGCTGGGGTGTTGGAGAGGGCCATTGGGGCGGCCTAGCCGAGCAGGCACGGGTTAAGGCGGACTGGCTTATTCATCTTCCAAAAGGCTTTACTACCAAACAGGCTTTGGCCATTGGTACGGCAGGGTATACAGCGATGTTGTGCGTGATGGCTTTGCAAAAGCATGGTCTGAAGCCTAGCGATGGTGAAGTGTTGGTTACTGGCGCTGCAGGCGGCGTGGGTAGTTTTGCTATTACGCTGTTAAGCAAGCTGGGGTTTACGGTTGTCGCCAGCACCGGCCGCATGGCAGAAGCGGGCTATTTGAAAAAATTAGGTGCTGCTGAAGTGATCGATCGCGCAGCGTTGTCGGTACCCGGAAAGCCTTTGGCAAAAGAGCGTTGGGCGGCAGTGGTTGATAGTGTTGGTAGTCATACCTTAGCTAACGCCTGCGCGCAAACCAAGAGCGACGGAGCGGTTGCTGCTTGTGGACTAGCTCAAGGAATGGATTTTCCTTCGACAGTAGCTCCATTTATTTTGCGAGGTATTACCTTGTATGGCATTAACAGTGTGACTGTGCCGCGTGCAAAACGAATAGCTGCTTATGAACAACTCAGTGAGTTGGTGGATCTCAAAACTTTAGAAGAAATCTCTCATGAGATTAGCTTGGAAGAGTCAATGAAGTACGCTACAGAATTAATAGCAGGCAATGTGCGTGGCCGTTTAATTGTGAATGTGAATAGATAAAACAATGATAGCTGAGATGGCTTATTAATCTGACTGGGGTTTGCGTGCTTCAAGTTGCGCGCAAACGTTCAGCTTCTCTCTGTTGGAAAATTCAGACCAAGAAGCGATTTCAGAGAGCGTGCGAAAGCAGCCACGACAGTAGCCATTTTCAGGATTCATTTCACACCAATTAATGCAGGGCGATGGAACTGTTGTCAAAGTCAACCTAGAAAAATATGAATACAAGCAAACCAGCAGATATTACTAATGCCATCCATTATCCATTAGGTGATGTCTTGCCAGAGGTAGGCAGCGCGATTGAGGTAGCGCCCGGCGTACGTTGGCTAAGGATGCGTTTACCTTTTGCTTTAGACCATATCAATCTCTGGCTTTTGCGCGATACCATTGAAGGTGTAGAGGGCTGGACGATTGTGGATTGCGGAATTGCAAATGATGAGACTAAAGCTTCTTGGGAGCAAGTATTTTCAACGCAGCTTCAAGGGATGCCGGTATTGCGCGTGATCGTAACGCATATGCATCCTGATCATGTGGGTCTGTCGCAATGGTTGTGCGAGAAATGGAATGTACCCTTATGGATCTCGATGACCGATTATTTAACGGCGCAGTGGTTGAGTCATAAAGAGGGGGGTGCCACCATTGGATCGCGTGCAGGCAGCGGTGGCTCGGCAGATCACTTTCAGAAGCATGGCTTGAGCACGCCAGAAGATTTGGAAAAAATTCGGGGTCGATCAAATTACTATAGCAATATGGTTCCCGGAATCCCGCGTCAATATCGCCGCATCATAGATGAAGAAATAATATCCATTGGTGGTCGCGATTGGCAAGTCATTATGGGTTATGGGCATGCACCTGAACATGCGTGTTTATATTGCCAAGAATTAGGCGTATTGATTTCGGGGGATATGGTGTTGCCTCGTATTTCTACCAATGTGAGTGTGTATGATGCTGATCCTGATGCCGATCCATTGGGCTTATATCTAGATTCTTTGGAGCGACTGAATTGTTTGCCAGCAGAGACCTTTGTATTACCGTCTCATGGAAAACCATTTACAGGAATGAGCTTGCGGATTGCGCAATTAAAAGCGCACCACGATGATCGTTTGGCAGAAACTATTGCTGCATGTAAAAAACCGGCACATGCTAGAGAGATTGTGCCGGTTTTGTTTAAGCGGGAATTAGATATTCACCAAATGACTTTTGCCATGGGTGAGGCTATTGCTCATCTGAATTACCTACTTCGTCGAGGAAAGTTGAGCCGGCAGCTTTGCGATGACGGGATGTTGCGCTTTTGCGTGGTCTAGCACGCGTTTTAGGGCTTGATTCTTCGGTTGATCCAGTTGCCGCAGCACTAGCTGCAGATACTGCATCGCCAAAGGATTTCAGAGCCATCATCGTCGCATGCTGAACTTCTAAACCCTGAATAGTGGATTTAAGGATGTTGAGATTCAGGTTAAGCCAGTTCTCAACACTCTTTAGATCCTTGATGCGCTTTTCTAGCTCATCTACATCAAGCCCTGGAAAAGCAGAGCCAAATCCCCCGGAAGCCTTAGAGGCATCAGTAGTGAAGGGAAATTGCCCAGGCATTTGTCCAGTTGCATTTTGGCCCCACATGGTTTTAAACATTTCAAGGCTTTGGTTGAATTCGGGAATGGTTCCAAACATAAGGGGCTCCAGGTTGGATGAAAAGTGGCGTTTGCCAATAGAATAAGGGATTCTAGAGATTAATCCCGGTTAAGCAATGCAATTTAATGGTTTATCCCAGTCCTATACCCGCGGTCAGGCCCTTCCTGAGCTTTTGAAGCAGCGCATTCTCATTTTGGATGGCGCCATAGGCACGATGATTCAACAGTACAAACTGTCTGAGGCTGATTACCGTGGACTGCCAGTGAATACCCGTTTTGCTGATCATCCTAGTGATATCAAGGGCAATAATGAGCTTTTGGTTTTAACCCAAGCCCAAATTATTAGCAAGATTCATGAGCAGTACCTCGATGCAGGGGCCGACATTATTGAAACCAACACTTTTGGCGCAACCTCAGTTGCACAAGAAGACTACAAGATGGCTGGTTTAGCGCGGGAGATGAATATCGTTTCCGCGCAACTTGCTAGAGCTGCTTGCGATAAGTTCAGTACCCCCGAAAAACCACGTTTTGCAGCTGGTGCAATTGGACCTACACCCAAGACCGCGAGTATTTCACCAGACGTGAATGACCCAGGTGCTCGCAATGTAACTTTTGATGTTTTACGTGCATCTTATCGTGAGCAGATAGAAGGGCTCTTTGCTGGTGGGGTTGATTTATTTTTAGTTGAAACGATTTTTGACACCCTCAATGCCAAAGCAGCTTTATTTGCTCTGGATGAATTTTTTGAAGAGACTGGTGAGCGTTTGCCAGTCATGATTTCCGGAACAGTTACAGATGCCTCCGGACGCATCCTGTCAGGGCAGACTGTTGAGGCCTTTTGGAATAGTCTGCGCCATATCAAGCCACTTACGTTTGGATTGAACTGTGCCTTAGGCGCTGCTCTGATGCGCCCTTATATCGCAGAGCTTGCTCGTATTTGTGATGCTGCAGTTTCTTGTTATCCCAATGCGGGCTTGCCTAATCCTATGAGTGATACGGGCTTTGATGAAACTCCAGAAATTACTTCTAGTTTGGTAGATGGCTTTGCTAAAGATGGCCTAGTCAATTTGGTTGGTGGTTGTTGTGGAACTACGCCAGACCATATTCGGGCGATTGCCAATGCAGTTGCTAAGCGTAAGCCCCGTGCTTTTTATCGTGAAGATACTAATGAGGTATCAGCATGAGCAAGAAAGCGATGCCTCCAATGAAGCTCTCGGGCTTAGAGCCTTTCAATGTCACGGCAGATGTTGGATTTGTGAACATCGGTGAGCGTACGAATGTCACCGGTTCAAAAGCATTCTCCCGCATGATTTTGAATAATCAATTTGACGATGCGTTAGTTGTTGCTCGTCAGCAGGTGGAGAATGGTGCACAGGTCATCGATATCAATATGGATGAAGCGATGTTGGATTCTGAGGCGGCAATGGTACGCTTTTTAAATCTGATTGCTTCTGAACCAGATATCGCGCGCGTTCCAATCATGATCGATTCCTCCAAGTGGAGCGTGATCGAGGCTGGCCTGAAATGCGTTCAAGGTAAGCCGATTGTGAATTCAATCTCCTTAAAAGAGGGTGAAGAGCCTTTCAGAAAACAAGCACGTTTGATTCGTCGTTATGGCGCTGCGAGTGTAGTGA
>Ga0194038_1001109_pt1 | contig 11645 bp, 9 predicted proteins | sample JunL226m_MetaG_FD_148630 | JGI IMG/M metagenome (GOLD analysis project Ga0194038, IMG submission 148630) | Anoxic zone freshwater microbial communities from boreal shield lake in IISD Experimental Lakes Area, Ontario, Canada - Jun2016-L227-6m | ecosystem: Environmental > Aquatic > Freshwater >...
ATACAACAATTGGCAGGACCAGGCGACCTTAAAACCTCCCAAGGATGAAGTGGGTAGACAAATTTCAGGCACCAACTATGAGCGTATTGCTTGGGGCACCGCAGCGCTCAGGTTGATTTCACAAAATCCATTAGGCTTTGGTTTGGTAGAGAGGTCTTTTGGACGTCTTGGTAAAAACGTGTGGCCAGATGCTAAGTTGCATCAAAGTCACAGCGGTTGGTTAGATTTCACTTTAGGATTGGGCTTGCCCGGGGTACTTTTGTTACTGGGCGCAGGAGCAATAGCTTGGTATCAGTCCCTATCAAGCAATAGTGATGCTCAGATCATTGGGGGCTGGGTATTGGCCAGCTTATTGTTAAGTATGTTTACTACGGAGCTATCTCAAAAAGTCTACATAGATGGCCTGATCTTTATGATTGGACTTGTATCAACTATCAATGCAAAGAAGTACCAGCATGACTAGCCCAAATACTGATCCCAATTGGTTTCGGTACATCCCACGTGTTCTTAGCAAACGATTAATAGGGCGTACCCAGCTACATAAAGCTATCCACAATAGTGGATGGATATTTTTTGACAAAATTTTGCGAGCCGTTTTAGGTTTGCTTGTTGGGGCTTGGGTCGCACGTTATCTAGGGCCAGGTCAATTTGGAGAACTGGCATATTACATTGCCTTTATTGCGCTATTTCAGGGGATAACTAATTTAGGTTTAGATGGAATTGCTGTGCGCGAAATTAGCCATCACCAGCTTTCCGCGCACGTTATTCTCGGAACCATATACAAGTTGAGAATATTTGCAGGTATTGGCTGCTGGCTATTAGCAATTCTTAGTTATGGATTCATCGAAGGGTTTAATGGCTCCGGAATTTATATTATTGGGTTAGTAGGTGCAAGCTTAGTATTTCAGGCATCTGATACTGTTGATTTATGGTTTCAGGAGCGGAGTCAAAGCAAGAGGACGGTAATTGCAAAAGCGATAGCTTACTTACTAGCTAATGTTCTAAAAGTAGTTTTGATACTGATGCATGCCCCTATGATTGCATTCGTTGTGGTAATCGCCGCCGAATCTTTACTTAATGCATTTGCTTTATTTATTGCATACAAGAGCTATCCATCTAGTGATAGTTGGGTGCCTAGTAAAAAGGTCGCGAGAAAATTGCTTCTAGAGTCTTGGCCTTATTTATTAAGCACTGTGGCTATCATTATTTATATGCGCATCGATCAAATCATGATCCGGAATATGCTTGATGATCGAAGTCTTGGTATATTTTCTGCAATGCTGCCCATCGCTGGCGCTTGGAATATTATTCCGGGCGCTATTGTCACTAGCATTGCCCCTTATATGGCCAAAAAGCATTTGGAAAGTGGCCCAGCTTTCAATGAAGCATTGTTAATCATGTTCAGAGCTCTGTGGATGCTTAGTCTTTGCGCTATCGTATTCACCAACTTGATCTCTTCATTTCTGATCCCGGCAATTTTTGGTATGCATTATTTAGATTCCATTCATATCCTCAATATTTATGTTTGGACATGTCTGCCGATTGCTCTGGGAGTGGGACAAGGAATTTGGATGCTTAATGAGCGCAAGCCAAAGTTGGCAATGATTCAGACGGTTTGTGGCGCACTTGCTTCCATACTAACGAATTTAGCGCTGATTCCTTCTTTTGGTTTGGTGGGTGCCGCTTATGCAGCGATACTATCCCAGATAATATCGACAATACTTATCAATCTTTTGATTTCAAGAAAGCTATTTTTTCTACAGATGGGCATCAAGCCTCCAAGATGGGCAAGTTAATGCGAGCATTTATTAAATTTTGCTATCGTCGAATGGTGTTTTTAGTGGATTCTTTAGTCGCAAAAATAACTTCGCGAAATTCAAGCGTCCAGTCAGTGGCTATCATCCGCGTAGATTTAATAGGAGATTTTATTTTATGGCTACCCGCCGCTGAAAAGCTAAGAGGCATTTTTCCTAACTCCAAACTAACTTTAATCGCAAACTCTGCCTGGGCAGATTTAGCGAGAGATTTACCCTATTGGGATGAAGTAATTTCCATTAATATGAAATGGTTTTCATTTGAAAGACTTCTTTATCGCTGGAAGATGATTCGATTAATAGCCTCCAAGGGCTTTCAGGTTGCAATTCAGCCTATTTATTCAAGGTCACTTGAGGATGGCGACTCCATCGTTCGGGCCACTAACGCACTTGAGCGCATTGGGTCTAACGGAGACCTTAGTAATCAATTTCAGGAAGATGCCCATTTTGCAAACGGCTGGTATACAAAGTTGTATCTAGCTTCGGAAGGGGAAATGCAAGAGATCGATCGTAATTTAGAAATCATGGGCCAGATTTCTGGGGTCAAATATGAGCGCACTCTGCCCGTGCTTGAATTGGCGGAGGAAGTGAAGCTAAATTTAATTGGGTCTCTAGGTAAATATGTTGTCATCACTCCAGGCGCCTCATGGGAAGGAAAGCGCTGGAGCATTTCAAACTTCATAGAGCTTGCTCAATTTATCTTGGATCGATTTAGCTTAGATGTGGTCATTTGCGGCAGCGAGACTGAATTAGATTTATGCGAGAGAATAAAAAAGGAAGTCCCTCGTGTGATCAATCTCGCCGGCAAAACGACTTTGAAGGAGGTAGCCAGTATTTTGAAAGGCACTATCTTAGCGGTTGGGAATGATTCTTCAGCTATTCATCTTGCCAATGCGGTAGGAACGCAATCTATTTGCATTTTAGGAGGCGGTCACTTTGGTCGATTTTTGCCTTACCCTACAGAGGCTTCGGGAATTAAGCCCATTTCTCTAATAAAAGAAATGGATTGCTATCAATGTAATTGGCAGTGCACCATGTCAGATATTTTTACGGATGGTGCGCCATGTATAAAAGGGGTAGGGCTTGATCAGGTTAAGACTGAAGTCGATCGAGTCTTGAGAGATAATTTATCTCACTAAGCGAAAAAAGTGATAAAAATCTAAATGAAGTCTGAAACAAGCGATCCTGATGTACTCCCTAAGGTATCCATTGTGATGCCCAGTTTTAATCAGGTGGAGTTTATTGAGAGATCGATTCTATCCGTCTTAAATCAATCCTATCCTAATATAGAGCTGATTGTAATTGATGGGGGATCTACCGATGGAAGTGTTGAGATTATTAAGTACTACCAAGATAGAATTAGTTACTGGGAATCTGAGTCAGATCATGGGCAAGCTCATGCGATTAATAAAGGTCTCGCTATTGCAACTGGAGAATGGGTTGGATGGCAAAATTCAGATGATCTATTTTCGGTTGATGCGGTTCAGAAGATGGTTGAGAGAGCTCAACAGGAGCCATCTGCCAATCTAGTGATTGGCGATATGTGCCTAATTGACAGTGATGATCAGCGTATTCGGGATATTAAATACATTACTCCCAGCTACCACTCCATTCTGGCAGAAGGCATGGTACTAACAAATCAAAGTGCTCTTTGGCGAAGAGCCATTCATTCATCTATTGGATATTTGAATGAGTCTTTGCATTATGGATTTGACTATGAATGGTTTTTACGTATTCTAAAAAAATATCGCGCAGTACATGTAGCTAAGGTTTTAGGCTATCTAAGAATCCATAATCAAACCAAGTCTTCCTTGCAACAACCTGAATTTAAGAAGGAATATGATCTGATACTCAGAGGGAGAGAAGTTAGCCCTTTGATAAAAAAAATCTACAAATTGCGCAGGTATTCTATATATCTATTGCGTTGTCAGTTTGTCTATCTAGTGGAGCAGATAAAGTATGGTCTTACAAAGTAATGCTTCCTTATGACCGCCTATTATCCCTTCAATAGATTGTTAAACTAAATCATTCTTATGGGCAAAACCAACACTGTGTATACATTAATTTCTCCAGTGGCTTTTATCATCTTCAATCGACCTGATAAGGCACAAATAACCTTCGATGCCATTGCAAAGGCTCGGCCGAAGCAGTTATTGGTTATTGCAGATGGTGCGCGTGGTCACATTGTTGGTGAAAAAGAGCGATGCGAAGCAACTCGCGCAATTATCGATCAGGTCAACTGGGACTGTGAAGTCCTCAAGAACTATTCAGAAAGTAATCTAGGCTGTAAGCAAAGATTAGCCTCTGGTTTAGATTGGGTGTTTAATAATGTCTCTGAGGCAATTATTTTGGAAGATGATTGTTTGTCAACACCTTCTTTTTTTCAGTATTGCGACGAGTTGCTTGCTTACTACCGCAATGATGAGCGTGTCGGTATGATTTCTGGGGATAATTTTCAAGAGGGCATTTGGCGAGGTGAAGGGGATTATTACTTTAGTAGATTCTGTCATATTTGGGGCTGGGCTACTTGGGCACGAGCTTGGAAAAAGTATGATGTCAATGCATCTAGCTGGCCTCAATTAAAGGCACGGGATTGGCTGGGATCCTTGGGATTTAAAGGCTCAGAAAAGAAGCACTGGGAAGAAGCGTTCGAGAGCGTGTACACCAAGAGATTAGATACCTGGGATCACCAGTGGAACCTGGCATGTTGGCAAAACGAAATGCTCGCTATTACGCCCAATGTCAATTTGATCAGTAATATTGGTTTTGGTGAGGGGGCAACGCATACTACAGGCCCTAGCATTCATTCAGATATGAAAACCATAGATCTGCAGTTTCCTTTAAAACATCCAACTGAATTAACAAGAAATCTCGCGGCAGATAACATGTCGTCACGTCGCTTATTTACCAATTCTTATTTAGTGCGAGGCATCCGAAAAATCAAAGCTATTTTAGGTATTCGTAAATGAAGTTATGCCCTATATGCAGTGATTCAATGCGATTCACATTTGCAGAAAAAATACTTAATCAATACGAGATCAGCTATTTCTATTGTAAACACTGTCATTTTGTTCAAACTGAAAAGCCGTATTGGTTAGAAGAGGCTTATAACAATCCAATAGCTGATAGTGACACAGGGTTGATTCAGAGAAATATTGCCTTATCGTCCCGCTTGGCGGTTCTAATCACCTTGAATTTCGACTTAAAAGGAGCCTATTTAGATGTTGCTGGCGGTTATGGAACGTTGACTCGATTGATGCGGGATTATGGATTTAATTATTTTTGGCAAGACCCCTATTGTCAAAATGTATTTGCACTTGGGTTTGAGGGGAGTAAAAGCGAGCAGGGACATGCTGCTATTACTGCCTTCGAGGTGTTGGAGCACGTGGAAGACCCTATTGGCTTTATTCGCAATGCGCTGCAGGAAAATAAATCCAATACCGTGATTTTTAGTACGGAGTTTTTTTCGGGGGATGCGCCCCCTAATAGGGATTGGTGGTATTACTCATTCCCAACCGGGCAGCATATTTCTTTCTATAGTCTCAAAACCTTGCAAGTAATTTCTCAGAAATTGCATTTATATTTTTACTCTTTTAATGGGATTCATATTCTGAGTAAAGACCCTTTACGATTTCCAAAATTAAGTAAAATTTTTACCAAGCGATATCTAAGTTCGATATTTACGTTTTTTCTCAGCCGCAGCTTGAAAAGCAAGACTCTGAGCGATTCTCAAATTAACCTGAATAAGCTCGTATCCTCAAAGTAAAAGGATATGTATTATCTATTGAGACTTGTTGATATGTAGTAGGTCTAGTAAAGAGTAGTACACAAAAGCAGAGTTACTCACTAGGTATCGCTTCCACAATCTTCCTGGTTCAGAGATTAGGCGATAGAGCCATTCTAGACCCCACTGTTGGATGAATGCTGGAGGCCTCTTTTTAGTACCCGCATGGAAATCAAAGGCAGCACCTACTCCTAAGGCAATTGGAGTTAATTTAGGCGAATGAGTAGCGCACCAATATTCTTGTTTTGGGCAACCTAGTCCAACAAATAAGAAGCTTGCACCTGAGGCGTTAATTTTCGCAACAAGCGCCTCATCCAGCGGGGCTTGGTCTGGTAATTTTTCCGGAGCATAGACCCCGGCAATTTTTAGCCCTGGAAATTGTTGTATCAATTTGTTCGATAACAAATCTAGGGTTGGTTGATTTGCACCCAATAGATAAATCGAGTGGCCGCTTTCTGAGGCTAAGTTGCATAGTTCAAGCATTAAATCAGGGCCAGAAACCCTCTGGGCCTCCTTAAAGCCCTTAATTTTTTGCGTCCACACTAATGGCATTCCATCTGGAGTCACTAGATGGGCTTTTTCAAGAATAGATTTATATCCAGGATCTGCATGCGCAATGGTTAGCATATGCACGTTAGCCACACATACGTAGCCGCCAGAACTCTTTTTTTGATCAGCTAATTGTATTAAGTTGCGAGACATGCTTGGAATACTGCCGATATCAATAGGCACTCCAATTACGTCTGCTTGAACTCGGTCCGCTTCTCTCGCATGGGTTTCTAAATAAGTAGCCATGGGTTTATTGTGAACGCATTTTTATGGTTGCATCAAATTGAATGGCAGCCATGATTTGCTCTGGCGTAATTGAGTTAATGCAAAAAGATTCTGTTGGCTTACCGATACATTTGGGTTCGTTAAAGCAAGGGTAATAGGAGCAACCACCGCTTTGGCCTATTGCTAGAGAATTTGGTGGTGCCCACCACTGGGGAAGATTGCCAGCATTAATCACAATCGTCTTTTTACCCAATGCAGAAGCAAGGTGTACCAAAAAGCTATCTACGCCAATTAGCAGGTCTATGCTCTGTATTTGGGTGATTAACTTTTCAAGTGAGTCACAACTAGTAATATTAATTGGTGGATTACATGCGCTAAATTGCTCTTGCGCCGCTTTCTCTTCAGAGCGCGAGCAAATAATTTCAGTGCTTAAGGCGCATGGGGAAAGTAATTTTGCAAGCTCGATCCAGCTCTGAGTAGGCCATTGTTTAAAGGATTGGCTCGAGTATGGATGAAAGGCAATTTTGGGCGGTGAATTAAATACAAGCTTTTCAGACTTTGAATTCTTCTCATAGCTTAGCTTAGAGCCCATCAATTCTGATAGAAGGGTTGGAATGAATTGATAGACTTGATCATTATTGGGTTTGACTGGAAAATAGTGCACCCCAGGAATTTGCGTGTGCCAGATCAGGTGATGCATCCAGTGAGAAGGTGGCCATTGTGGTGAGTAATGACGCTTACTGCCAATCAGCATTCCCAAAAACGACTCTCGGGCATCGCCAATAAAATCAATGCTGGCATCGATCTTAAGCCCTCTTAAAATCCAAATCGATTTGATGAGGGAAATCCAGCCCCCCTTAAGTACCTTTGGTAGTCCCCCAGCAATCGGAAATTCTGCTGTGATGAGATTGTCAAAACCCATCAATTTAAACAGGGGGGTAAATTCTGGTTTAGTCCAAATAAGCCACTGAATATCGGGGCGAGCCTGTGATGCCTGCTTCAGAATAGAGGAATTCATGATTGCATCGCCAAAGCGGCGAGCACTGAGGATGCAAACAGTGGCGTTAAGTGGAAGAGTACTCAAATTTGGAGAGTTCTTATTCAATGAGAGTAGCTCATTGGTTTAATAGGCTGTTTTACCGGTAAAGCCATTGATGACGGTGAGAAAAATGATCTTGAGATCTAGCCAGATTGACCAGTGGTTAATGTAATAAAGGTCATAGTCAACACGCGCTTTCATCTTATCGACGGTTTCAGTTTCACCGCGTAAACCATTTACTTGAGCCCACCCTGTAATTCCGGGCTTTACTTTATGGCGCAGCATATAGCCTTGAATCAATTGACGATATTGCTCGTTATGAGAAATCGCATGTGGTCGTGGACCTACGATAGACATTGTGCCTTGTAATACATTTACAAATTGGGGTAACTCATCGAGTGATGTTCTGCGCAAAAATTTTCCGAGGTTTGTTATGCGAGGGTCATCCTTAGATGCTTGTACTACTATTGCCCCATCGTCTTGCGTAGTCATGGTTCTAAATTTGAGCACTTGAATAATTTCACCATTGAGCCCATATCTACGTTGCTTAAAGAGTATTGGACCTCGTGAAGTGAGTTTAATGGTAAGAGCAATCACCAGCATTAATGGCAAAATGAGTATAAAGATGAGGACTCCTAAAATCAGATCCTCAATTTTTTTAAGCGCCCACTGGCCCCCATAAAAAGGATGATCATTAATGGTGATCATGGGAATGTTGCCTACGGTTACCCAGTGTGAACCTAGAAGATCCGCCAAAAATATATTAGGCGCTAGATATACCGTCGCAGTGGAGTTGGCTAAGGCTTTAATTGCCTCCAGAATCTCTTGTTTTTGGTTGCCAGAATAAGTCAAAAAAACATAGTCTATATGTTTTGTTTTAATTTCGCCTAATAAGCGCTCAAGATCGTGATAACTGCCTTCATGGCTCAGACCGGCCCAAGGCATCGAGTGTATTTTTTCTAGGAGATAGTCTGGAGACTCACCATCACCCAAAACAACAAAGCTTCTGGTATTACCACCCTTAGAGCGTGCTAGCCTTAAAACTAAATAGAGACAAATTCGTTCTAATACTAAGAGAATTGGAGTAGAAATTAACCAAGTACTTATAGCTAAGCGAGAAAAGTTAGCAGATGTTTTAGTTACAAAAGCCATAGCAATTAAGGCCATGCTCACTATCAGCCACGTACTCAGAATTTTTCCCGTAATTTGCCCGTAACCCTCAAGGCGGGAAGATCGATACACCGCGCGAACTTCAGCCAATAGAAAATAGAAAATAATGGCTAGGAAAGTCGCGTATTGGTAAATATCTTTGTAAGTAGGGTCAATCGGAAAGATTTTGCAACTTACATATAAAGATGCCCAAATGAGGGTGGCATCCAAGATTCGGTTTAAGGACGATAGCTCAGCACTAAATGGTCGAAGGCGGCCGTTGATTTGAGTGCTCATAAATTTTGGGAAGTTGGACGAATCAATTGACGCTTTCTATGCGGTTACTTGATATTTTTCAAGATACATATCCAAAGGTATTGACGAGCAAATCTCCTGTATATAACTATATAACGCATTATAGGGGGATGTTATTTAAATTTTCTTAATTAATACAGTGATTTACGAAGCTATATGACACAGCTTGTCCCCCCATATTCTAAAAGTAGGGTAATGCCCCCATTTTTAAGTTGAGACTAAATTCTTTTTATGAAAAGCCAGTAATTTTTCGCAGATCACGCCAATGAATATCAAGAGAAAAAACGGCTGCCTTTCCCCTTCGGGTACTACAGATGTATTCATGATTAAGAAGATTGGGATTGCAATAGCAGTAAAAAATAAACCCATGGTTTGGTTGGTATGAATTAATAAAATGAGTTTATAGAAGATAAACCCAAAAAGCAGGACTGCAGCGGCTAAGCTCCAAAATCCAGAGAGACGATGTACATCAGCAAAAAAGTTATGAAACCACTGCAAGTCTTGCAACTGTGCTGGACCGACCTCAATTCGAGTAAAGGGATCTTTTATGAAATGCGAAAACCAGTAGGAAAGCATCTGAAAGCGCGCATCATTCATGATGTCGTTGTTTAGAAAACGAGTCCAAGGACTATTGGGTAAAAGCGAGTTAGCCAGCCAAAGGGCCGGGTAGCAGGCAAGTGGAATAAGCACCCAAGCTAAAGTACGCCACGCTCGTTGGGTTACTAAAAAAAGACCTACCAGTATCGGTGCAATGAGCAAAGTGACAACAAAATAAGAGCGTTGATTAATCACGATTGCACCACCCAAGGAAAGGGCAAATCCCAAGACCCCTAAAACCCAAAAACCCCATGGCCTTTGCCCAGATTTAAGTAAGAGACCTGCCATAAAGGCGATCGGAAAAAAACACAATAAATTAGAAATACCCGGGGAGTTGATATAACTTCGAGCGCTAAATACTTTAGGGGTAAGAATATTGACTAAGCGCCCATAGTAGGGTGGTGGTTCTAGTGCAAGACTTGCACCAATGGTAAAAAGGCTAAAAAGGAGGGTGCCAAGGCAAAAAACCCATATAAATTGAATATATTGACGATTTTCCTTAAAACTGAGGATCCACAGCGAGGTGCCCAAGGTGATTGCCAGCGAAATGGTGAAATATCTTCCAGGCATGGCATAAATTAGGGGATGGTAGGGGACGTAAAAGCCGCGATACGTTCCTAAAAACAAGGCCAAAATCAAGAAAAATACCAAAAATTGGGCCTCAAAAGCAAAGCGCTTTCCGGCATGAAGAAAGGGCGCACCATTATTTTTAAAGTATTGCCAAGCCAAAGCGAGCAACAATACGGGAATTATCCAGAAATAGATCCCAAACCCAATGGCAAGTGGAATGAAAACAGCAAAAATTTGATAGCTTTCGAAGAGTTTTTTAGTTAAGCGGGTGGCCAAGGGGCACAGATTCCTATTTATAGTTGCGATAAGCGTAGGTTAACTCATATATAAACTATAAAGTCCTATCAGAATAGTAAAACATGGATGAATACAGGCTGAAGTGAGTCTATTTCCCCTACCAAGGATCTAAGATTGCCTACATGGTGCTTTCATCTTGTGTAACCCTGATTTATTAGCATCAAGGACGATTTTTCATGCATCCAGGCCTAAGCAATGCTATCAATTAATAGAGTGAATATTCATTGAAATTATAGCGGGGACAACAAGCGCCCAATAATGGACTTGGTGCACCAGTGGCGCCTACCATTAAGATAAATGCGAGTTGTCTTGGCAAGCGTTTTAGTCTGATTGTCAATAACCCGCTGGGTCTATTGCCTAGCCAAACAATCAATTGGGAGCTTTGGTAAAACGCCCGGCCTCATTCCAAAATACGCTAGTCCCACAGCGGTTGGATTGATCTCACTTTCGGTATTGGAATCCCTGCGGTAGCCCAGATTCTGGGGGCAATTTTGCTGCTTTTGTTCCAATTGGGGTCTGTAAACCCTTTATTGAGAGTATTTCCATGGGTTAAAGCATGTCAGTGGGGCTTATTTTGCCTAGCACTGATGTGGGTGCACCACTGAAATCAGCCAAAAGGTCTACCTAGATAGCCTGATCTTTTGGATTGCCTTGGCTGCAGGCATTAACTTAAAGTCTCTGGAGCAAGAGCCGAATGGAAATTAAGGTAAAGTCAAAATGATATTGCTGGGTCCATCCTGTAGGGGTAAATTCCTTCTAACTATTAGCATGAGTTGGGCTTTGGCAAGTAGAATGGTGGGTGAATATCTGCATTAACTTGATGATTTAATCTAAGTAGTAAGTCCTATTAGATTTTGAAGCCATTGCAGTGCAGTAATATTAATCATTCCTTTATTAAACAGTCGGACTATACATATGCCCAGCAACGACAGCCTTGACCAAAATAGCAATGAAATAGACCTTGTTAAGGTCATCAAAGACATCGCCAAAGAAAAGAAACGCTTTCTTAAAAATGGAGCGATGGTCTTGGCAGTATGGTTAGCGCTCTTTATTACGTACGCCTTATTCACCTTTAATTCTTCGACCTACTACTCTCTAGTGGTGGGGCTAACCTTCCCTCAGGCAGCACAAGGGAAGTACCCCAACGGCAGTCCCTTCTCGCCCTCAGATATTGTTTCTACCTCCATCCTAGAAAAGGTCTGGTCCGAAAATAAATTAGCCGATCGAGGCATTAAGTTGCAAACTTTCCAAAACTCCATCTCAGCGCTTCCGTATACAGGCGAGATTAATTTTATCGACACCAAGT
>Ga0194038_1001110_pt1 | contig 11642 bp, 9 predicted proteins | sample JunL226m_MetaG_FD_148630 | JGI IMG/M metagenome (GOLD analysis project Ga0194038, IMG submission 148630) | Anoxic zone freshwater microbial communities from boreal shield lake in IISD Experimental Lakes Area, Ontario, Canada - Jun2016-L227-6m | ecosystem: Environmental > Aquatic > Freshwater >...
TCTCTATGTAGCCCCGCTGGCCCTAAATCGAAATTTTTGAAAATATTTTAAAAATTAAAAAACTGACGGATTCAATCATCGCCCATGTCCTGATGGTCGTACGCCATTCTTCTCCTGAGGCGATCAACGTCCTTGGCCGCCCATTCGCAACCCAGTTCCACCGCCTGCTCGTAGTAGGCCAAGGCTTGTTCAACGCGATCAATTTCGTTTTCTAGGCCCAACTGCATCCACCACTCTCCTTGGGAATGCCCCTGCCATCCAGATTCATAGATGTCGGCCAGTTCAAGTACGGCCTCCAGGTTGTCCCGAGCGGCGGCGTCTTGGAAGTAGCCCAACCCAGCACGAAACGACTCAAATCCATACGGATTCAAGCCGCCATTCAGCTTGCGCCGCGCAAGCAACGCCATCGCCGCGACATGGCCCGCATTAGCTGCCTTCTCAAGATGCTCGTCGCTGCCGCTCAGTAACCCAGCAAGAAGATAGCCCTCATCGAGGCCACGTTCTGCCGCTCTGAGATACCATTTGATTGCCCCCTTATCATCCTGCTCAACACCGATACCGTTTTCCAGGTAGTGGCCTGCTGCCAGCATGGCTTCTTCGACGCCGCCCTGGGCAGCCCTGCTATATAAATGCCATCGCTCTTCCGGTGAGTTGGGAACGATGTTCCCTAAATCCATCATATAGGCCAAGTCAAACTGCGCGCCTACACTGGGGCTCTGCTGGTAGGCAGCCTTCTCTAGCCATCTCACACCCTCGGTAAACTTTTCTGGATCATCAGAATCAATCAATCCACAGCTCATCTGGTATTGCGCCGCTGCCGAACCGTTTTCTGCGGCAGCTTTCCACCAACGATCCGACTCATCGCGGTTGAAACTGTCCCATCTTTCATTGGAAACGTATCTGCCGTCTCGCTTCCATTCCCAGTATTCCAGCGGCAAGAGTTCGCCTTTGTCTGCAAGTCGCGCCAGTTCCAACTGTGCAACCAGATAGCCATCCTCAGCAGCGGCAAGTAAATAGCGAAGGCCCCGCTCCGGCGGAATAAAGCCAGTTCCAATTGAAAGCTCGGCCAGCGCGCTTGAGGCCGTACCCTTAATGACCTTCTGCGTAGTCAAGAAGCTCTCAAGGCCGGCAATAAGACCATCGTATCGAAGCGGGTCGGACGGCGTCGTCCAGTGACGCCGCTCATAGGTTTTCTGCTCTGAGTCCATCGCCTCAAGACATCGGACAATTGCCTGCAAGGTCGGGTCCCATCCAGAGATGGGCGTAATGGCAGTCACAGATATCTCAGACACCGGAAGTTCCCAGAAGTGAAGAACTATCTCTTGAATGAAAATGGCCGACTATGCAAAAGTGCGTATTTTCTGAGTCTGGCAAGTCATTCATTTTCCAGACGTGCTGTCGAACTGAGACCAACAGTTTGGCGTTTATCCCAACATTTTTATGCCGACTGCTGTAGTCAGTTTGCTCTTTTTTGGTCATTTGTCATTCTTTTTGCTAACGTTGGTTGCCGAATGTGTTCCCCCAAGCAAAAAGATTAATACCGCCAGGGTAATCCCGATTCCGTAATAGATATACGAACTCGATGGATTTCCCGCCTCGACCTCTTGTGCTTGCCGTCTGAGTTGGGCAACTTGCAGTAATCGGTACACGTAGTTCATCGTTTCCGCACTGCCTGCCTTTTGGCTAGATAGCGGCTGTTCCAATTCGTGAATTAGGGTACGAATGGATTGTTCTTTATCCACCATTCGATTCATCCGTTGTGTGGAATTTCCAAACCAACCGAAGAACAGAATCGACGCGCAGACGATCCCACCGAATAGCATCCATGCGCTGTGTTGGGAAAATTTGATGTAGACGTAGACGGTCACAACGAGTGCAGCCACTGTGACAAGAACAAAGAGCAACAAATAGTTTCCCTGGTCGTCGCCAAATTGATACCGCATCATGCTGCCAAGCCCAATGATCGAAATGATGGTCGAAAGTCCAATCAACCACTTCATAACTGAGCTTGCCAATTCATTTCTTTTGGGAGTAATCATTTTTGTCCGTTCCGTCGCGTATTGATCGCTGCTTCTAATCTCAATGTCGCCACTTTCCGGCTCGGTCATAAATTCCCACAGTCGTAGGAAGACACCATGATAGTCCTTCGGTCCAATTCCTCCAACAGTAGGAGGATTGTTTGGATGCTGGGGTTGCTTTTGGTAAGGTGCTGCGTCGGCTGCGGCTGGAGGCCGGGCTGACGCAGGAGCAAGTCGGGTTTGAAGCCGACCTGCGCCGTACCTACGTCAGCATCCTGGAGCTTGGGCAGCAGCAGCCTTCGCTGGCGACCATCCTCAAACTTGCCAAAGCGTTAGGTCAATCGGGTCAAGAACTTGTCGGTCTGGTCGAGGCCGAGATTCGACTGGGAAGTGGGCGAAAGCGGTGAGCTACGGCGTCGGGTTGGGCGAGTTGGTTGATTTGTGGGACAACCAATGCCGGTCGCATCGCCAGACCTGTATCAGGGCGCTGGTTGCACTGGCCTCGGGGGCCGGGGCATATTCATCGTCTTGAGGCAGAACAGTTGCCAAATGCCGGGGTGCATCTTGCGCTGCCCAGCTTCGCAGAACTGCCATGCCCGGAGCGTGTAGCAGACCAACTCAGCACTGGCGGCTTGGGTCAGGCCCAACGCAGAGCGCAGAGCAAAGATTTCCTCGGCACTCGGATTGCGGCACGGCGATGCCGTGGGGATCGTGCGCCTGGGGCGGTTGGGATGGTTGGTGAGGCTCATGGCAATAAGTTTTTCGGTCGGTGGAGATAGTGCGGTGCAGTAGGTCTGGCCTACATCCACGCCTCACCCAATGCCTGAGCCTGCTGCAACACCAGTTCCACAGCGCCTTCTTGCAGATCGGGCGGGTATTTGTACTTTCGCAGGATGCGCTTGACCATCAGCCGCAGCTTGGCGCGAACGCTCTGGCGCTCTGACCAATCGACAGTCAGATTCTGGCGCAGGCTTTCAGTCAGTTCATGGGCGATCTTCTTTAATATCTCGTCGCTGAGTTCACGCACTGCTGATTCATTGTCAGCCAAGGCGTCGTAAAACCGAATCTCATCTTCGGTCAGGCCCAGTTCATCGCCACGCGCCGCAGCGGCCCGGAACTTCTTCGCCATCTCGATCAGTTCTTCGATGACCTGGGCGGTTTCAATGGCCCGGTTCTGGTAGCGCTTGATGACATTGGTCAGCAATTCAGAGAACTTCTTCTCCTGCACGACGTTGCCGGAAAACCGGGTCTTGATCTCGCCCTGCATCAGGCGCTCCAGCAGCTCCACTGCCAAATTGCGCTCTGGCAGATTGCGAACCTGGGCCAAGAACTCGTCGTCGAGAATGCCGATGTTGGGCTTTTCCAGCCCCACTGCGTTAAAGATGTCCACCACCTCTTCCGACACGACTGCCGAACTGATGATCTGGCGGATGGCGAGTTCGCGCTCTTCATTGGTCTTCTTCTGCTGGCTGATCTCGCGTTTGGTCAGGATGACCTTGATGGCCTGGAAGAATGCCACTTCCTCGCGCACTGCCTTGGCCTCATCCAAGGTGCAGCACAGGGTGAATGCCTTGCTCATCGCAAGCGCGGTGTCGGCGAAGCGTTTCTTGCCGTCCTTGTGCCCAAGGACATGATTGGCAGCACCAGCCAGCCGCTTGTGGCCTGTGGTCAGGAAATCACTGTAATCAAAGCCGTGCAGCATGGCGCGCAACTGATCCAGCTTTTCTTCCAGCAGGGCGTAGGCTTCATGCGCGTCCACCGTGGGGCGGCCACGACCCTTGCTGGCCGTGTATTCCTTCAGGGCGCTACGCAACTCATTGGCAATGCCGATGTAGTCCACGACCAGACCACCTTGCTTGTCCTTGAAGACCCGGTTGACCCGAGCAATAGCTTGCATCAGGTTGTGGCCCTTCATTGGCTTGTCCACATACAGGGTGTGAACGCAGGGCGCATCAAAGCCGGTCAGCCACATATCGCGCACGATCACTAGGCGCATCGGATCATCCGGGTCTTTGAAGCGTTTCTCCAGCCGCTTCTTGACCTGGGCGCTGTAAATGTGGGGGCGCAGCAATGCCCTATCGCTGGCCGAGCCGGTCATCACAATCTTGATGGCACCTTTCTCAGGGTCGGTGTCATGCCAGTCGGGCCGAAGTTTGACGATCTCGTTGTACAGGTGGACGCAAATCTCGCGGCTCATGGCCACCACCATCGCCTTGCCGGTTTGCGCCTTGTTGCGCTCTTCAAAGTGGGCCACTAGATCGGCGGCAACGCTGGCGATGCGTGGTTCCGCCCCGACCACTTTCTCCAGAGCGGCCCAGCGGCTCTTCAGCTTGGCCTGTTGGCTTTCTTCCTCGTCTTCGGCCAGTTCATCAACCTCAGCATCAATTTGCGGCAGGTCTTCTGGATTGATCGAGAGCTTGGCAAGCCGGGACTCAAAGTAGATGGCGACCGTGGCCCCATCTTCCTTGGACTGCTGCATATCGTAGACGTGGATGTAGTCGCCAAACACGGCGCGCGTGTCTCGGTCTTCGGACGAGACAGGGGTGCCGGTAAAGGCCACAAAGGTCGCGTTGGGCAGCGCATCACGCAGATGCTGGGCATAGCCGACCTGATACCGCTCATGTGCTTCATCCGGCGGCGCGAACTCAACGCGGTGTTCAATCACCCGTCCGTCACCAGTTGCGACAGCGGGGGTCGCGCCAGCCTTTGGCTTGTAGGTCTTGAGCTTGGCTTCAAAGCCGTACTGCGTCCTGTGCGCTTCGTCCGCGATCACGACAATGTTGCTGCGGTCTGACAGCACCGGGTAGGTGTCTTCATCCTCACCGGGCATGAATTTCTGGATGGTTGCGAAGACGATCCCGCCAGATGGCCGGTTGGCAAGTTTTGCGCGCAGGTCTTGGCGGGTGTTGGCCTGCACCGGCTGCTCACGCAACAAGTCCTGCGCCAGTGAGAACACGCCGAACAACTGACCGTCTAGGTCATTGCGGTCGGTGATTACCACGATGGTCGGGTTCTCCATCGCCGCTTCCTGCATGACGCGCGCGGCAAAGCAGGTCATGGTGATGCTCTTGCCGCTGCCCTGCGTGTGCCAGACGACGCCGCCCTTGTGCGATCCACCAGGGCGCGATGCCGCAATAACCTGCACGATGGCAAGACGCACCGCATGGAACTGGTGGTAGCCAGCGATCTTCTTGATGATGCCGCCATCATCTTCAAACAGCACGAAGTAGCGCAGATAGTCCAGCAGGTACGCCGGTGCCAGCACGCCCCGAATCAGGGTTTCCAACTCATTGAACTGACCCAGCGGGTCAAGCGTCACACCGTCGATGGTGCGCCACTGCATGAATCGCTCGGCGTTGCTGGACAGTGCGCCTAGACGCGCCTCGCTGCCATCCGAGATAACCAGCAACTCGTTGTACTGGAAGGCATCCGAGATTTGCTCTTTGTAGGTTTGAATCTGGTCGAAGGCTTTCCAGATGTCAGCAGCCTCGTCAGCCGGGTTCTTGAGTTCAAGCAGTACCAGCGGCAGGCCGTTGACGAACAGGATGATGTCCGGGCGGCGCGTGTGGTGCGGTCCTTTGATGCTGAACTGGTTGATTGCCAGCCACTCGTTTTGATCTGGGTTGCTCCAGTCCATCAGGCGTACCCGGTCGCCGCGGGTCTGGCCTTCTTTTTGGTACTCCACCGGGACCCCGCCCACCAGCAGCTGGTGAAAGTGCCGGTTGGCCGACAGCAGCGCCGGGATGCCCAGGTCCAGCACCTGCTTCAGCGCGTCTTCACGGGCAGCGCTGGGAATGTTGGGGTTGAGCCTGCGAATCGCCTCGCGCAGCCGAAAGGTCAAGATCACCTGGGCGTAATTGGCCCGCTCGGGCTGGGGGCCGTCGTGGGCAATGTCGGGGCCGTAGGCGTGGCTGTAGCCCACGTCCTTTAACCAAGCCAGGGTTTCCTGTTCGAGTTGGTCTTCGGTCATGGCAGCGTCTGTGACAGGAATCAGTCGAGTTGAAAGATATTTCTGAAATAACCACGGTTCGACCATTTGCCTGGCTCGTATATTGGATCCCAGCATGTGGTTCGAACTCTTTTGCCAACAAGTGTCTTCGCTTTGGCTGTGATGCTCTTGTCACGGTCAAATGTGGCGGTCTTCATTGATCGCTTCTTGCCGTCACCAAACGTCAGAACGGTGCACGACGAACCGCTCACCATGATGTTTTCATCCACCTTTACCAAAGTCTCCGGCTCTGACAAGGTGGCAACATTGTTGTCCTGTAAAGCACGGGCTTCTTCCTTTTTTAGGAGCAATTGTTCTCGTTCTTTAAGAGCTCTGTTTTCCTCTGCAACTCTTTTCAGTTCTTCTTCGGTCTGCATTTTTTCTGTCGCCAAGGCTTGGTTCTTTTCCGTCAGTGTCTCCACAACATCAATTGCCTCAAGTGCCACCACACGAGATCGTTGCGCCTCAGCCTTCGCGCTTTCGGCTTCTAGCCGCGCCTTGGCAAGTTCCGCAAGAGCCTCTTCGGCCCTCTTGGTTGCTTTCTCTTCTGATTCTTCAAAGCGTTGAAGATCAGCTTTGGCGATTGAACCGCTCAGAAATTTGATGAGACTTGCAGAACTATTGATTTCGCCCTTGATGTAATGCGGATGCATTTCCAACAACATTTCCGTCGTCAGGAATCGGTCCATGCGAAGTTGTCGCAGTGCCTCTGACAAGTAAAACTCTGTGTTGTCGTCATTCCTCCAGGCTGTGACGAGCGTCCATTTTCCGGTTTTATAACGGTCAGCGACTACAAAGTGGCCCAGTTGAGTTGGCTTGGTCGGGTCTCGCGGATCAACAAGGCTGGCCTCGTAGTGATGCCGATCTGGGTGCTGATTGTCTGCGCCTAGGTCTTTACAGTTGAGTAACTTCATCTCAGTGTCATTTTTCACATGGATGCCAAAGCGCAGCGGAAGTGAATCGAGGTTTGCGTGCGTATTCGCTGGGACAAGGACGCGAATGGAATCGTTCATTTTGATCTCCCTATGGGTTACATATCTTGGCTCGCGCTACGTGAGCGCTTGAATCGCCGGCCGAAAAACCTCATTCATCTTGACCAACCGCACAATAAACCAATCAATATAGTCACCCCACTGGGTCTCGTCCTCAACAGGGCTGTCCATACGCCATGAAGCTATGCGACAAGCGTGTGCGTCAGGCAGTTCTTGCCAGTCCAGTTCAAAACCGAGTGCCTTTTCGAGCGTCGATTTTTGTGCGAGGAGGACCTGGTACATCTTTTTTGATTCAGGATGAGAAATGTATATTTCGACCCCTAAGCGGTTGTCTCGGTGACTCGCCGTTGGATTCAGAGCAAATCCTGATCGACCAATCGAGATGTTGAGCCAGTGTTGCGGCTGGGGCTTCTGCGGCCGAATGTTAGGAGCATCGCTGGAGAGCTTGGTAACCAGGGCTGTCCAGAGTTTCAGGTGGCGCTGTTTTGTCGGGGTTGCTGTTGCCGCCGCACGCGCCTGCTCACGTCCGACCTTGGCCCATTCATTGGGCTTGACCACCACCTCAAAATTAGGAGCCAAAGGTGAATCGCCGATACGCCAGAGTTCGACTTCAACCGCAAAGAAGTTCAGCTCGTCGGTGGTGTTTTGGTTCAAAAACTCAAGCGCGGCGACATGCTCTTGTCTGAAAGACTCCGCGATCCAGATCACCTTCTTGGCACCGATGCCCGCTGCGTAGGTGATGATCTGGCCGAGGTGTGAGTGGTTGGTCTTGTCGAGTTGGTTTTCGATGATGACCTGATCAACACCGTCGGTACAAAGGATGTCGAGCTTGAACTCACCCACCCAGTGCTCGGTGGCAACCAGCTCCAGGTCGCCCAGCCCCAAGGCGTCGGCCAGCATGTTGAGGTTGTCGGCCTGGGCCAGCCACGGCGTGAAGTCGCTGGCCTCGTGTTTCCAGGCTTCTCGCAGAGGCACACGTTCGAGTTTGCTCAGGGGCTTTTTCATGCGGTGGCCTCTTCAATGAGTGATTCAGCTTCTGGAAGCCGTAGCTGCCCGGAGATCAAGCGCGGCAGCAGGGTGTCGCGCAGGGTGGCTAGGGTTTGGGCTTGCAGGCTGTGCCCGATGAGCATCTCAACGATTGGCCCAAGTACAGCAGTCGCCGCTTCAAGCACGGCAGTCGTCGGAACGCACACCTTTGCAGCGGTCAGATGCCCGCGCTGGATATGCCCCATCGTGGTTGCCTTGCTTGCGGCGGTTTGCCGGAAGTCTGCCAAGTGATGGCGCGTCCAAAAGAAGTAGAACCATTTGGGGAAAGACTCAGACGTGACCTTGAACAAATGCTGATTCAAAGCGCCTTCACCTCCGCACCAAATTTCCACCTCAAGGCTGCCCGACCAAGAAAACAGCACATCACCGTTTTTGACAATGTATTCGGGCTTGATGCCTCGTGATGCTTTATCTGCACCAACCGTGTCACCCTTGCGGAGCTGCGCGATTTTGATAACGGGCAAATCGTCTTGCCCCTTGGGAGGGAACTTTTGGAGAGCGAGGCCGTTTAAAAACGTGGCAATAGTGTCAAGTGACTGCACACGCCACCCCTTCGGCACCAAACCCAACTCCGACTCCTCAAACCCAACAGGAAACAACGCCGCCGTGGCCTCATCCATGCCTTCGGGGATGCGCCCATCCATCTTGGCGCGCACGGGGTCGAAATCGACAAACCACGACTTGAACAGCGCCTGGGCGATGGCTTCCAGCGTGGCGTTGGTTTCGCGCAGGATGGTGATGCGGTCGTCGAGACTCCTTAGAACATCCACCATTGCGATTTGCAAATCAATGGGAGGAAGTGGAACCTCCAGTGCCGCGATAGCCTTGCCAGTCAAATGCTTGATGGTTGTGCCTGTGAAGTGCCGTTCAAGTTGTTCTGTTTTTGCAGCGAGACAGAACCAGTAGAAAAGATAGTAATTATTGAAATCCTTCTTCGGTCTGATTCGATGAAGGGCTTTCTGTATCTTCATGCTTGGCGAACCTCTCCAGATCGCGCAGCGCCCTGGTTCGCCCCCCTCGCAAACAACTAAATCTCCGGGTTGAAGGCTGTAACGTGTTTCTTCGTGAGACTCAAACCTCATCTCAGCCAAATCACCAAGGTCAAACTCGCCCCATCGGACATTGCTATTGCCCAAGTATGGCTGTGGCGTTCCCTTGTTCTTCTTGGCATCAAGCATCTTGCCAAGACAAGAGTCGACATGATCGCCAAGACGCACCAAGGGCCACTCAGAACTCATACCCCAGCCCCCCCAGCTTATGCCGGATCAACTGGTCGAGTTCTGCGCCCTTAGCCATCTGCTCACCCAGTTTTTCGGTCAACTGCTGCATCTTGGTGGCGAAGTCTTCATCGTTGTCTTCGACCTCTTCTGCACCGACATATCGGCCAGGGGTCAGGACGTGGCCGTGCTGGGCAACCTCAGCCAGAGGCACGCTGCGGCAGAAGCCTGCAATATCCTGGTACGCGCCAGCGCCAGCCTCACCGCGCCACGCAGATACGGTATCTGCGATCCGGCTGATGACTTCATCGGTGAACTCGCATTGCACCCGGCTGATCATGCTGCCGAGCTTGCGTGCGTCGATGAAAAGCACTTCACCCTTGCGGACAGCCTTCTGCTTGGTCAGGAACCACAGGCAGGCCGGAATCTGGGTGTTGAAGAACAACTGTCCCGGCAGCGCGATCATTACTTCGACCACGTCGGCCTCGACCATCGAGGCGCGAATCTCGCCTTCGCTGTTCTGGCTGGAACTCATGGAGCCGTTCGCCAGCACGATACCGGCGCGGCCCGTGGGCTTGAGGTGGTACATCATGTGCTGCAACCACGCATAGTTGGCATTGCCAGCGGGTGGGTCGCCATAGACCCAGCGCGGATCGCCGGTCAGGCTGCCGTGCCACCAATCGCTGATGTTGAAAGGCGGGTTCGCCAGAATGAAGTCGGCGCGCAGATCAGGGTGCTGGTTGCGGGTGAAGGTGTCAGCAGGTTCACGGCCCAGATTGGGTTCGATGCCACGAATGGCGAGGTTCATCGCCGCCAAGCGCCATGTGGTCGGGTTAGCCTCTTGCCCGAAGACCGCTACGTCACCAATCTTGCCGCCATGCGCTTCAATGAATCGCTCGGACTGAACAAACATTCCGCCGGAGCCACAGCATGGGTCGTACACCTTGCCGGTGTGTGGGTTGAGTACGGCCACCAGGGTCTTGACGATGCTGGCCGGCGTGTAGAACTGCCCGCCACGCTTGCCCTCGGCACTGGCGAACATCCCAAGGAAGTATTCATAGACCTGACCCAGCACGTCGCGCGCCTTGCCAGGGTCGTCACCAAAGCCGATTGTGGACACCAGATCGACCAACTCGCCGAGCTTGCCGTCGGGCAACTGGGCGCGCGCATAACGCTTGTCCAGGATGCCCTTGAGCTTGGGGTTCTCGGCCTCAATGATGGCAAGTGCGTCGTCTATGCGCTTGCCGATGTCGCTCTGCTTGGCGGCGGCGCGCAGACTCTCCCAGCGTGCAGTCTCTGGCACCCAGAAGACATTGACCTCACGGTAGTAATCGCGGTCTTCCAGTTCAGCGGCCAGGAGCTTGGCTGTGGCGTCAGGCAGGAAGTAGTCGTCAGCCGGGTTGGCGAAACGCTGTGCCAGTTCGGCGCGACGGGCGGCAAAGGTGTCAGAGATGTATTTGACGAAGATGAGGCCCAGCACAAGGTGCTTGTATTCGGCAGCGTCCATGTTGGCGCGCAGCTTGTCGGCTGTGGCCCAGAGCGTCTTCTTGATGTCGTCGATCATGTCGTGAAATCCCTCGCCTTGTCATTTTCATTATGTATGTGCGGATTATGCGGTGATTGAGGACCGCTATATGAGCGGCCCATGCGAAATCGCATGACCATGAATCCCCCCTTACGGGCTTAATCGGGTCGTCAAGGGCTGCCGCTGCAATATTTAGCGATGGCTTTTTCAACCCTTTAAAGGCAATCGCATGAATTTGCACTTTATCCCCCGGTTGGATGAACATTGGAGCAAGCCATGATCAGCATTTTTCACGGTAACGATGAAGAAACCCACAATGACTTTCAGACATGGAGACAAGCCAATGTGGACGGATTCCACATGACAGAGAAGACCATTGGACAATTCGTAATCCACTACGCACAGGACAAGCGCGAGAACGCCGTAGGGCGAGGCTGCAATCACCAAGGATGCAGCTTTATCGAATATGGGGTGGATAAGAATGGCTGTTACACGAAAGCGCGGAAGGTCTGCTCAAACAGTTTCACAGAGTTGGTCGCATGGGCCAGAGAAAATGGCTACTCCACAAGAAACTGCAAGCATTGCGACACGAAGCGATTCCCGTTCCCGCCCGGTCATTGATGGCCCCGATGGGCGGCAAGTGTGTCCAGGAGACATCGGGGCGACCCGAGCGTCCAAGCCCATCAATTGCACCATGTGTAAAGTCTTCAATGTGCGTCTGCGGGAAGAATAGCGTGTCGGTGTTCCGCGCCATACCTCATACATCATCATCGGTTGAATTAGGACCCTTAATTGGGTGTCTACAATACGGCGCCACTCTTATCAAGCCCTGAGGTGGCCGTCAGCAAAACATGA
>Ga0194038_1001111_pt1 | contig 11640 bp, 13 predicted proteins | sample JunL226m_MetaG_FD_148630 | JGI IMG/M metagenome (GOLD analysis project Ga0194038, IMG submission 148630) | Anoxic zone freshwater microbial communities from boreal shield lake in IISD Experimental Lakes Area, Ontario, Canada - Jun2016-L227-6m | ecosystem: Environmental > Aquatic > Freshwater >...
AGGATATTAACTTCTTTGAAGCTGTTCTTCACATTGAGGTGCGGGTCGTAAACCCACAGGATGCAACCTACGACGTAAAAGGCATAGATTGCGTGCTGGATCTGGATCAGGTCAAGCTGGCATCCGGCGTTTCCAATACTCTTACCCACATCCCTTCGCTTCAATCCGCCGTTATCCCCTTGACCATTTATTCTTCGGTCGAAGACATGGCAAAATGCTTAAAAGAACTTAAAGGCAAGGATAAAATCAATTACAATATCAAGGGAAAACTGCATCTTGCAGGAGGATTTTTAAAACCTTCCATGATCGCCTTCAATACCGATGGCCAGATTTCTCTGGAAGGGTTGAAAAATCTGAAGTTATAAAACCGAAGATGTTGGTCCCTGATTTCGGTCTTTCTTCGCCAAGTTTTAATCTTTCTGCCGGGGTTTTAATCGTTCTTACTGAGCAGCTCTTTTACAGCCTCCAGCAATTGAGGCTGCAGCGGACGCCACTTTGGCCTTATCGCTTTGTCGTTTCGCCATTCAAATTCTACGGCTTCTAACCGTTCTGGAATCACACGTTCCCCTTCTTGGCCATAAGTTGTTTGTGGATAATACTCAATCCAAAGCATTCGGGAAGGATCAATGTTGAAGTCGTTTGCCACGCAGGTTGCTATGTGGCTCGTACAGCTTCGAATGGACATCTTGCCGTCCGGAACATCCGTAATAACAACAATAATGGGTTTCAGAAAAGAGACCCCCTTCGCCGTTTCATCTTTTCTGAGGTCAAAAATCCGCAACCTGCATTTCCCATTTCCCAGTCGCAGTTTTCCACCCCATCCAGCCCACGAATAGACATTATCGTATGTCAACATAATAATCCTTAACTAAATTGCCCAAACAATTGCTGAGTGCAACAAATTCCGCAACAGAAAGCGTTTCCGCCCGGCGGGATGGGACAATGGATGCGCATTCCAATGCCTTTTCAGCAAGCTGACCTGATATTTCCAGGCCGCTCGATGAAAGCGCATTTTTCAGGGTTTTCCGGCGCTTTCCAAAGGAGGCCTGAATTACCCTGGACAGAAAGATTTCGTCATCCGCCAGGTAGGGTAAATGGGTTTTAAACCGGATTTCAACAACCTCTGAATCCACCTTGGGTTTAGGAAAAAACAGATGCGATTTGACTGTGGCAAGGGTGCTGACATCAGCGCAATATTTCAACATCACCGTAATGCGGCCATAATCCTTGACACCCGGATCTGAGGTAATTCGTTCGGCCAGCTCTTTTTGAAACATGAGAATGGCGCGGGAAACGGCCTTTCGATTTTGAATCAGTTGAATCAATACCTGGGATGAAATATTGTAGGGCAAATTTCCCATGACAACAAGTGAATGGCCTGCCTGATTGGCGATTTCATTCACATTTACCTTCAGGATGTCATTTTCGATTACCGTCACGTTGGATAGTTGGCTGTCGGCGATCATGGACTTCAGAAATTCAGCAATCTGATGGTCTTTTTCAATTGCGATGACTTGCCTGGCGCATTTGGCAAGCGGGAATGTCAGCGCCCCGAGGCCTGGTCCAATTTCAAGAACAGTATCGGATGCGCAGATACCGGCTCGTGAAACAATCATTTCCGCAGTTGAAGGATCTGATAAAAAATTCTGGCCCAACTGCTTTTTAGCCTGAATATCCATACTGCTTAAAAGGGTTCGTGGAGATGTCATGCAGAATCGCCTTTGGTTATCTTATCCTGCCTTGACCAGATTGATGATGCTTCCGATAGCTTCGATTTGGCATTCCACGACATTTCCAGGTTTAAGAACAACGGGAGGGTTTCTGAATATCCCAACGCCGGAAGGTGTGCCAGTTGAAATAATGTCTCCTGGAACCAAGGTAATATCTTTGCTGATATACTCTAAAAGAAAAGGGATATCAAAAATCAGGTCACGAGTATTGCCATCCTGCATCAAAACGCCATCAACCCGTGTGGTCAATTGCAGGTTGTTGATATCGCCAATCTCATCGGGTGTTACCAGAAACGGGCCAAGCGGGGCAAAGGTATCAAAAGATTTTCCCCTGAACCACTGAACATCGCCAAACTGAGCCTCCCTTGCCGATACATCGTTCATAACGGTAAATCCGGCAATATGGTCCATTGCATTTGACCGGGAAATCCGTCTGCAAGTTTTGCCGATAATGACCGCAAGCTCTACCTCCCAGTCTATCTGACCACTGCTTTGGGGAAGCACAATCGGGTCAAAGGGGCCGCTGAGCGCGCTTGGGGCTTTACAAAACAGCAATGGTTTATCCGGTTTGTCAAAACCGCCTTCTTTGGCGTGTTCCGCGTAATTTTTTCCCAGACAGATTATCTTGGACGGTCGGCAAATCGGACTAATCAAACGGACATTCAATGCGGTGCCTGGATCATTTACGCTGAATAGTTTTTCCAGCCAGCCTTCCCTAAAAAACGTTTCACCGATATCCGGAATTGAAGGAAAAATCGTTTTAAGGTCAACAATAAGCCCATCTTTCCAAATACCGGGCCTGACTTCACCCTTGTGAATCATTCGAATAAGTTTCATTTTGGCTATCCATCCAATTGACGGTTCATCATGATCCAGCATACCACTTACGTGTAAGAATGCAATTTGTAAATTCATCAATCTCATATAAAAATGAACTTTGAACTTGATCGTTTGCATTTTTGCTTGGATGAATTCTTGACATTACATCGCCATTTTTATACATATCCCCAAATAATGTTTATTTCACATTTTGCACCGAAGGAATAGACAGAAGTCTAACCCGTTTTGTCAAATAAAAAAGGAGAACCACATGAATATTTTGTTTTTTGGACCGAATGGCAGTGGCAAGGGAACCCAGGGCGCAATTTTAAAGGACAAGTACAACACCCCCCATATCGAATCCGGGGCTATTTTTCGAGAGAATATCGGAAAAGGAACTGAATTGGGCGCCAAGGCCAAAGCCTATATCGACAAGGGAGATCTGGTTCCGGATGAAATCACCATTCCCATGATTCTTGACCGCATGAAACAGGCTGATTGCAAGAATGGATGGCTTCTGGATGGATTTCCGAGAAATAAAAATCAGGCTATCAAGCTGGCTGAGGCGCTCAATGCCGCAGGACTGGCTCTGGATATCGTGATTGAAATTCTTCTAGATCGTGAAACCGCCAAAAATAGAATCATGGGGCGCAGGCTGTGCGTAAAGGACAACAATCATCCGAATAACATTTATATTGATGCCATCATGCCCGAAGCTGGCAAATGCCGAGTTTGCGGCAGCGAGCTGAAAACCCGCGCCGATGATCAGGATGAAACCGCCATTGGCAAACGCCATGATATTTATTACAATACCATAGACGGTACTTTAGCATCAGCCTATTATTTCAGGGATCTGGCCGCTGCTGGAAAAGGCATTCGCTACATTACCCTGGATGGAAAACCCAGCGTTAAGGAAGTAGCAAACGAGTTGGTTTCCAAGTTGTAAGTTCTCAGAGTTTTCAGCTCTCGATTTTTTTTCAGGTATTCCGATGATTTTTTTCGAATTTTCTTGAAAAAATATTTTTTATTTGGTACTGTCCATGGATATATGAAAGAAATGAACCACCGCTGGTATCGGATACAGGAAATTGGGTGGTAAAGAAGGGGGCGAAGAAGGTGAAGGAAATTCAGGTCAAGGTTTTTGATAACGATCTGGAAAAGGCCATGCGTATTTTGAAAAAAAAGATTCAGAATGATGGGCTTTTCAAGCGGCTCAAGCTTAAAAAAAGTTATGAAAAACCAAGCGAATATAAACGGCGCAAACAGCGTGAAGCCATCAGAAGGCAGAGAATTGCTGCTTCCAGAAGTAAGGCTTCCAGGTAGTATTTACCCCAAGGAATGATCCCAGAGCCTGGCAAAAATTCATTTTTGTCAGGCTTTTTTATGCCTATGAAACCAAATCTCCCCACAACTTATTCGGATTGTTTGAAGTCCATGTACGGTCTTCGTCGATTCGGGATTAAATTGGGCCTGTCAACCATTCAGCAAATTTTATCCGCGCTTGGCAACCCTCAACACCGTTATGCCTGCATTCATGTGGCGGGAACCAACGGAAAAGGGTCTGTGGCATCTTTTCTTGCCTCGATTCTGAATGCCTCCGGTTACAAGGTAGGGCTTTACACATCTCCGCACCTGGTGCGGTTCAACGAACGGATATGCGTCAACAATCAGCAGATTTCCGATGAAAACGTCGTTTCCGCCTACCGGGCAGTAACCAATGCACATGGCGGAGACCGAGAGCCTACATTTTTTGAATATACCACAGCCATGGCTCTGTATGAATTTGACAGACAGGCAGTGGACTGGGCGGTAATAGAAACCGGAATGGGGGGAAGGCTGGATGCCACCAATGTCCTTCAGCCAGTGCTTTCCATCATTACCAATGTGTCCGTGGAACATGAGGCTTATCTGGGGAAGACCCTTGCGGAAATTGCCGGAGAAAAAGGCGGGATCATCAAGCGCAACACTCCGGTTGTTACAGCCGTTTCTCAACCTTCGGCCATTTCTGTTCTGGAGAATCTGGCCTCAGAGCTGTCCGCGCCGCTGTTTAGGCTGAAAAAGGATTTCAGCGTTCGAAGAAATGCCAATCACACCTTTTCCTATTATGGGCTGAATCATGTTTGGCGGGGCATCACCACCAGCCTGACCGGAAGTCATCAGGTGGAGAACGCGGCTTTGGTTCTGGCTGCTTGTGAGCTTCTTAAACGCAGAGACACGATCATTTCCCTAATGCATATTCAGACCGGTCTGGAAAATACCCGCTGGCCAGGGCGCCTGGAAGTGGTTTCTGACCATCCGATGATTATTCTGGACGGAGCCCATAATCTGAGCGCCTGCAAAGTGCTGGCGAAATATCTGAATACGGAACTTAAAGACCGCAGAATTACCTTAGTCATTGGTATTCTGGATGATAAACCATATACCGCCATTCTTGAGTGTCTGCTCCATGTATGTTCCCAAGTGATCTTGACAAGCCCCAAAATTGACCGGGCATTGCCTGTTGACACCCTGTATCCGATTGCAGCCGCCTTAACAGCGGATGTACGAAAGATTCCGGATGTTTCCCGCGCCATCGCCTTTGCCGTTCAAAATGCGCAGCCTGAAGATGTGATCTGTGTGGCAGGGTCGCTATATGTTGTGGGAGAAGCCAAAGCCTTTCTGAATCGATCAGGAGAAGGCGTTCAGTACATGTAACCCGAACAACGATGACGAGTTTCTTAAGTGGCTTTCATATAACTTGACTTATTCTTCTGGTTCATTTACTATCATAGTGTAAGTGGACGAGTGTTTGTCACGACTTATGATTATAATGTTTTGCGCCCGTGGCCCAGGGGATAGGGCGTCAGCCTCCGGAGCTGAAGACCGCTGGTTCAAGTCCAGCCGGGCGTACCAATATAATCAAGGGGTTAAGTGATATTCCAATTTCTGCATGTTTGTTCTTAAAAAGATTTCCAATCCTGTTTCCAACCTTCCATTAGTAACAGAATCCTGTATGACAAAAATAATCGTCTTTGCGCAACAACGCCAGAATTCTTTTCTTTTCGAATCCATCGCCATTTTTTCGAAAGACAGGTTAAAACATGCCAACAATTCGACTAAAAAAAAGCCGTGACAAATCCCTTCTCAACCACCACCCCTGGGTGTTTTCTGGCGCTATTGATGCGATCAGTGGGACGATCGGGGGGCAGATAGACTCGGGTCAAACCGTTGATATCGTATCCGCAAACGGAACCTGGCTGGCAAAGGGTGCTTTTTCCCCGCATTCCCAGATTGCCATACGGATATGGTCATTTACTCAAGACGAGGAAATCTCGCTCGACTTTTTCCGAAACCGGATTTCCCAGGCTATTCTTGCCAGAACCCTTCCGGGAACCAGGCGGAATTTTTCGGCAGGCAGGCTGATCCATGCTGAATCCGACGGGCTTCCCGGCATTATCGTTGATAAATATGGGGATTATCTGGTGTGTCAGTTTCTTTCCGCCGGAGCAGAATACTGGAAAACCGATATTGTTGGTATATTGGAAGAACAGTTTTCCAGTGCTCAGCACATCAGAGTATTGGAAAACGGTCCCTGCAAGGGCATTTACGAACGCTCCGATGTGGCGGTTCGCGAAAAGGAAGGCCTAATGCCGTGCACCGGAGTTCTCAGCGGCGACTGTCCGCCGGAACGGGTCGAGATTCTGGAAGGCAATCTCCGGTTTCGGGTGGATATTTTAAAAGGGCATAAAACCGGATTTTATCTGGATCAGCAAGAAAACCGCGCCATGATTCCAGAATTCTGCGAAGGAGCAGAAGTGCTTAACTGCTTTGCCTATACCGGAGCTTTTGGCGTGGCTGCTCTATCCGCAGGCGCTGAAAGTGTCACAAACATTGAAACATCCTCCGCCCTTCTGAGCCAGGCCATGGAAAATGTCGAACTTAATGGACTGGATTCCACGCGCGTGCAAAACCTGCCAGAAGATGTGTTTCACACCCTCCGCCGTTTCCGGGACAGCCGGCGCAAATTTGATATGATCATTCTGGATCCGCCAAAGTTTGCTGAATCCCAAAGCCAGATACCCAAGGCTTGCAGGGGATACAAGGACATCAACCTTCTGGCCATAAAGCTTTTAAACCCCGGCGGAACGCTGATAACTTTTTCCTGCTCAGGGCTGATGCCACCGGATTTGTTTCAAAAAATTGTTGCAGACGCAGCAAGGGATGCCGGCAGAAACGGACAGATTATTCGCAGACTTTATCAGGCATCCGATCACCCCACAGCTCTTGCGTTTCCGGAAGGAACGTATCTCAAAGGCCTGATTTGCAGAGTATGGTAAGGAAATTCTGATGAAAACTTCAAGGTGTATTTTATGGCTAATGTTTATGTTCCTGTGGGTCACGGCGACCGCGGATGCCGGCGCTCCCAACATGGGCGCTGTTCTTAAAAACGCCAGGTTCATATCCTATACTCCGCGAAGCTTTTCAGTGATCAACGGACAGACGCAACCAGCATCCATGGACGGCATTACAGAGGATCTGAGGCTGCTGCGTCATGCCTTCGACAGCCTCATAACCTATTCATGCAGCAGCGGCCTGGAGCATGTCCCGGCTGCCGCTGACAAGCTCGGATATCTGGCTATAATTGTCGGAATCTGGGATCCCAAGTCCGAAATAGAAATTCAAAACGCCATTCGCATAGCCAAAAAATATCCAAAACTTATATTTGCCATTTCGATTGGAAACGAGGGAATTTACGCCAAACATTATACCCCCGCAGATGTCGAGAAAACGATCCTTTTCCTCAGAAATGAGATTCCATCAATCTCTTTGACAACTTCAGAACCATTTTTCCTGTATCTCAAGCCTGAATATTTCGATTTTTTCAATAAGATGGATCTACTGCTTCCCAATATCCATCCCATTTTCGAAACATGGTTTATCCCATCGGATGCTAAAAATGGGGCAGCTTTTGTCCTGAATGTGGCAAGTAAGCTGCAATCCCAATATAAACAACCCCTTATCGTGAAGGAAACCGGACTTCCGTCCGAGCCTGCTTCGATGGGGTTTACCCAAGCACATCAAAGCGCATTCTGGTCCGAAATTATGAAGCAGTCCGTTGCTTCGGAAACCAGAGCCATTTCCTGCTTTGAAGCCTTTGATGCTCCATGGAAACCGGTGGTCACCAAAGGATATTTTCCCGGAAGTGATCATATTCAGGAAGCGCATTGGGGATTTTTTACCGTGGATGGTAAATCAAAGATGGTTGTGAATGAAATCATGACCAAAAGAAATAAAACTGGCTTGGGAAAACGGTGAGATGTCATAATTCTGATCGCCGCTCCTTCCGGCGTGCGTTGCCATGGCTCTGGTGTTGATCGGAAGTGAAGTCTTCCAGAGTATCGGAAAATGTGTGCGCACGGCCCAGGCCGAACAGGTGCAGAACCAATGATCGGTAAAGGCTTCTATGATTTCATGAACGAGAAAGATGCGCAGCATACGAGGATTGCGTTCAGAGAGTCAGCCAAACAAACAAAAAATAAATAAATCTTGAAAACTGGTGTATCGCCAAAGATGGCCGCAATGTTCTGCGTGCTGCTGGATATTGTTGCACCGGCGAAGATGCGATTAAATGTAAATACAAAAGAGCGCCCCCTACGGGTTTGTCACCTCGAACACCAGAAACCCCTGGTTGCCGAAGCAGTAGATAACATGCAAGCTGATTGCAGCTTCGGCATACTGGGACCTCAGCCCCGCTGCATATCCCCGGATTTGTTCCGTATCCGCTTGCTGAAGTGTAAAATTCTCGACGGTTGTTTTCATTTTGGTCAGCTCGGCATTGGAATAATACTTGAATTCTATCACCCAGCGCCGTCCGGCGAACTTTTCATGAAATTTACCGATAAACTCAAGATCGCTTCTGCCCTGGGGGTAGGAGCTTTCTACCGTAAAGGCCAGCCAGGAAGATAGATACCGGCTGCACAGCTCGTAAAACGTGGTGCGGTAAAAGTTTTCGTTTACCTGCGCAAATATCGCCTCCGGCAGTTGAGACACATACTCCCGCCAGTAACCGGCAAACAGGCTTTCGATATCCGGCTGCATCACAAAGGCCTGCATGATTCTGGTATAGCGGGTGGAGACGTCGATGTGGTGCAACTCGTTAAAATACTCAACAAAAATCTGTCGCATGTTCAGGTTGGGCAGCTTCATGGTAAACCGGTCTTGAAGGGTCAACATCCCAAGATAATAAAAGGATATCGGGAAAAACCCCTTGTCGAAAAACTGCTTCATGTCAAATTTGGTGGTTAAAAAATTACGGTCGTAATCGATGGCGTTCAGAGTGACCAGCTTGTCCACAAATTCTTCGGTGCTGCCCTGATACGACGTGGTAATGCGCCGGACCCAGGACAGATCGGTTCTCAGGTTCAGGTCGATTAAAAACTCCGGGATACTGCCCCCGCTTTCACAGAATTCCACCAGGAAATGCGTTACCAGGGTGGGATTATAGATCGCTTCACCATCGGCATTTACAAAATGATACCCGTTATAATGAGAGCGAAGCAGGGTATGGACTTCTTTCTGCGATGATCGGTCAAATTCATAATCCGCGTAAATATCATCCACCAGTTGATCGACTTCTGCCTGGGTGAATCCCAGCATGGCCTCAAACCGACCTGAAAGTGTGATGAAACGGGCGATATTATACGCCGATGCCAGATCATCCATGGTAACGGGCAGCACCCCGGTGATGAAAACATTGGCGATGGCGCCGGTTTTTCGGCCTTCTTTCAGGGTTTTGAAAAAGGTTTTCAAAAAGCTGTCATCGCCGGTAAGTTGATGGTAAAGATGATCTTTTCTGCCCGTGATAAGCTGATTGGCGAAATTGTCGTATTCGTCGATGATGACATACAGCGGCGGCAGATTATTCATCGCAATCCAGTCAAGCAGGCTTTCAAGATTGGCGGAGGCTTCATCCTGCACAATGATTGGCGCCATGGATGGTACGGATTCCGCGTAGCGCTGAATCAGCCGGTTCATTTTGATATGGCAGTGATGATTGAAATTCTTTTGTATCAGTTTGACATCATCCCCTGGATAAATGACAGAAAAATCCAGATGCAGAACAATAAAGGCATTTTTCAACGGCGTTGGATTGTTCCCGATCCAGGTGTTGCCGAACAGCTCTTCGAACCGGTCTTTCATGTGAATACTATAATAACATTCCAGAATCCGGCACCACAGGGACTTGCCGAACCGCCGGGGGCGAAGAAACACCGGATTCCGAATCATTTCCAGCTCTGGGATATACCGGGTTTTATCTACAAAATAACCGTTTTCGGCGATTATCTCTTCATAGTTGGCTACGCCATATAGAATGCGTTTTTTCATAGGAATTCCCTTTTGAAGTATGAACAGGGCCAGTCATATATTTTGGCCAGGATGAACAGGATAAAGGTAAACGTTCAGCCCCCCCAGCGGGGAAGGTTGGGAATTTATAATAAAAAGTGAACTGCAGAATTAATCATCTTGAGTCTATTTACCATGAAAATACATTTTGAACCACAGATGAATACGGATAAAAAAAATTTGCATCATTCCGGAAGATGCCGACATGAAAGTTGGCGCATGCGCTGCGATGGATACGGCGCCGGTTTTCAGCAACATTTTTGGATGTCACATATCCGGATGGTGTCCGGTTTATTGCAGGAGTATGCTGAAGAGAGAAGGTTGAACATTATCGATAGTATTTCAGGATGGATAGGTACTCGAAGATGTGAAACATGTGTGACAGGTTGAATGTCTATTTTGATGAAATCAGGAGCATCGTTGATCAGGCCCGCGCAATGGGAACGTGCCGCTGGTCCATCTCTGGCGGGGAGCCTTCGCGTGCCTGGTTCTGGCAAACCCGACCTTGCAGAGTGGGTTATTTGGTGGTAAAATGCTTCCCAGTGACTTCATCCCGACTTGCAGACCGACTTGCAGACCGACTTGCAGATTGATCAAAAGGAATAGACGATGATGAAAATCAACTGGCACAGATTATTCGGGCTAATGCTGATGGACTACTTTTCGGATCGGGGTTTTCGGGTGGAGCTGGAAAAGGACCTTTCCCAGAAGCGGCAGTACCTGGACGTTGTGATAGTGGAGCGGAAAGACGAGGAGGCTAATCTTTCGGGGATATGTGATGGATTTGACAATCTGTCAAGTCATCATAGAACCGCAAAGGAGTCCTGTCTCATGGGTCAACATCCCCATTTTATATCACTTCGGTTATCCGTCAATCGGCCAAACTGAACAAACCCCTTACCGACGAAACCGTGTTAAACGAAATACTGGCGGTTGATTTGTCATCGGGCTTTATCTGGGGTGAATTGAGCGATCAGGTTAGCAGATGGATAGCCAGAATCAACTAATACAACATCACAAAATGGGTGCTGTATCTGTCTGCTATGGAAGAGGGCGACAGAATAGATATTGACCGTATTCACCGTCAACTGCTTGAAAAAGAGGGAGAGTATGTATCAATTGAGGTGATTCGGGACGTGTTGATCAAGTTGTCCCGTGGCGATCTGCTGGATTATATGGAGCTTGGCGGCTGGTTCAGGAAAGTACAGGATCCTATTTTGCTGGAATTTCTGAAAGTATGGGAAAAAATCGAGGTTGAGGGGAATCCGGTTCAATATGTACTCGACTCGCTGGTAGAACAATACCAGAATATCAAACGCCGAATGAGTGACCATACCGGGTATCTGGGTGAGATATATATGGCGCAGATTTTATGGAATTTACTAAATCAAATCGTACCCGGACATTTTTTTCATCTTGACGGGAATATTTCCATACCTTGGCGGTTTTCATATATTCAGCACCGATTTCGTCTGGGATGCGGTTCAGGTATGGAGATTGATGTCTATGCCGCAGCCGGTTCCGAATTATGGATAGGGGAAAGTAAATGGTGGAAAGACAGAAAAGCTGGATTGAATGACGTAAAGGTTCTGAGCAAGAAGGCGGAGCAGGTTAGATGTTTCAGAGGAGATGGATTGAAAACATTGCGCATCTGGTTTTTTTCATACAGTGATTTTACAATAGAAGCTCAGGAATTCATGCAGGAAAA
>Ga0194038_1001115_pt1 | contig 11630 bp, 4 predicted proteins | sample JunL226m_MetaG_FD_148630 | JGI IMG/M metagenome (GOLD analysis project Ga0194038, IMG submission 148630) | Anoxic zone freshwater microbial communities from boreal shield lake in IISD Experimental Lakes Area, Ontario, Canada - Jun2016-L227-6m | ecosystem: Environmental > Aquatic > Freshwater >...
TTGGTTGCCGCTTACCCGATTCAGGCCATCTTCCACGTTCAGACCTGACGGGGACTGGATTGACATGAGCTCCTGTTTTGCAAGCAAGTACGGCTCATCGGCGGTTACGGCCACACGTTTTTCCAGGGGAAGCCATTGCAGCAGCGCCGCGCTCAACGCGTCGGGATTGATCGGTTTGGTGAGATGATCGTTCATCCCGGCGGCAAGACTTTTTTCCCGATCGCCGCCGGAGGCATAGCTGGACAACGCCATGATAGGCAGACGATCAATGCCATCCCTGCCCAGACTGCGAATCTCACGGGTGGCGGTAAGACCATCCATCTCCGGCATCTGGATGTCCATGAACAGGATATCATAGTCACTTGTGCGGACCATCTCAACCGCCTCACGGCCGTTTATGGCGATATTCGCTTTTATACCTGCCTGGCGCAAAAGTTCGACGGCAATCTCCCGGTTGATATCGTGATCGTCCACCACCAGCGCACGGACGTTGGCGAAATGTTCCAGAGGCGTATCCTGACACCGTCCCAAATTCGTCCGCCCGATGCCCGAATTAATCAGGAAGGAAAGAACGACCGTAAATAAGCTCCCCTTGCCGGGCGTACTTTCCGCCCGGATCATCCCCCCCATGAGTTCCACAAACTGTCGGCTGATCGCCAGCCCCAGGCCGCTTCCACCGAATCGACGGGTTGTGGAAGCGTCAGCCTGGCTGAACGCCGTGAACAACCGCGATAACTCCTCTTCCGTCATGCCGATGCCTGTATCCTGCACCGAAATCTCCAACTCCAAATCAGCTTCGGTCCGCCGCAGGGCCTTGGCCGCAATCTGGATGCCGCCCGCCGCTGTAAATTTGACGGCGTTGCTCACCAGGTTGCGGATCACCTGGGCCAGTATCCGGGGGTCGCCTAACAGATTGGCGGGAAGCTCCGGGTCAACGGTGGTATTGATCACGATATTTTTTTCCGTAGCCACGGGCTCGAAGATGTTCACGACGTTGTCGATTAGCTCTTTCAGCGAGAAAGGAATGATTTCGAGTTCCAGCTTTCCGGCTTCCACTTTCGAAAAATCCAGGATATCGTTGAGAACGGCAAGCAAAGATTCGCCGCTCGTTTTGATCTTCTCAGCATAGCCACGCTGTCTCTCCGTAAGGGGAGCTGTTTTCAGCAGCAGCCCCGTCATGCCAAGCATCCCACTCATGGGCGAACGAATCTCATGGCTCATGTTGGCCAGAAATGCACTCTTCGCATTGTTGGCGGCCTGCGCCTGACCCGTCATAAGATTGGCATGTTTTATGGACGTTTCCAATTTGCGATTCACTTCGATCGTTTCCTCTTCCGCCAGCTTGCGATCAGTGATATCCCTCATAAAAGCTATCAACAGACCTCCTTCGATGGGCTGGTACTGGACGCTGACTTCGACATCAAAAACGGTTCCATCCTTGCGGCGGTGTATGGACTTGAAACGGTCACTGCCATGCACAACAATCTTTTGTATGCGGTCGGCGGTTTCATCGTCGTTTTCGTTGAACTCCAGATCGGAAATGCGCATGGTCAGCAGTTCCTGCGCGTTGTAGCCGCTCATCCGGCAATACGCCTCATTGATTTCATGCAGACGCCCCTGCATGTCCGACAGCCAGAATCCATCCATGGCTGTCAGCAGAATTGTCTTGTTCCGTTCTTCACTCTTTCGCAAAGCCTCATACGCACGCTTGCTGTCAGTGATGTCCTCACAGATGGTTACAGTTCGGTTCGGTTTACCATAAGAGTTTTGCACAAAGACAGCATTTATCCTTACCCAAATAATACTCCCATCCTTTTTTATGTATCGTTTCTCGTTGCGATAGGCCTGTGTCTGGCCTCGCACCGCTCGAGAAAAAATCTCACTATCCAGTTGCCGATCTTCTGGATGGGTCAAGTCAGGAAAGGAAATATCCAACATCTCAGATAACGAGTAGCCGGTTATCTGACAATAGGCTTCGTTACACTGTAATACCCTACGAGTGTTCGGGTCGTCCTGGGAAATGCCCACAGCGGAAAGTTCGAAAATCGAGCGGAACTGAGATTCACTCTCCCGCAGCACCTCCGTCATGGTCTCTGCTATTTGCTGCGCTCTGACGCGGGTGCTAAGCAGAGTACGGATCATGGCGAACATCAGTAACGTGATGATAATGCCGGCGGACAGGGTGAGCCATACACTCATGTGAGTTACAGTGAAGAATCCGACGTTGGTTTGCGTAACGCTAAGTGTCCAGCGTTGACCATTGAAATCAACCGGAACAAGTCGAGTGAAAGTCTCTTCAAACCAGCGTTTTTCATTCCCTGCAGGATGACATTCAAAGAGCAGATTTTGAGGCGAAAGTTGCACGCCATCAAAAATCTGAAGGTGAAGCGGTTGTTGTTTTTCCAGATTGCGGTCCCCAAGTATTCCACGTATCAGGTCGTTCATCCGGTAGGGACTGTAAACCCAGCCTTGTATTGCGGCGCGGCGTTGTTCTACAGTTTTAACAGGCATGCCGTTGCGGTAAACCGGGGTATACATTAAGACGCCGGCCTGAACGTCAGTGCTGGTTTCCTGGACCAAAACAACTTTGCCGGAGAGTGTGACATCATCCGTATCACGCGCTTTTTCCATGGCTGTCCGGCGCACCGGTTCCGAGAGCATGTCGTAGCCTATGGCCCGCAGGTTACGATAAGAAAGAGGCTCCAGATAGATAATGGAAGAGTAGATTTCCCGATCACCATCCGGTTTCAGATTGTACTCCGGGAAACCTTCACTGCGGATTTCCAGGATGTGTCGGGTTAGCTCTTCATGCGGGATTAGAAGCGAGAAGCCAATACCCTGAATACCGGGGAGTTCCTTCTCAATACTCCGGGTTTGGGTGAAAATACGCCATTCTTCGCGCGTGACCACTTCGGATGCTTTAAATAACGCCACACCACCCCGCAGGATGCGGGCATAGTCATCAAGCCTTCCTATAATTTTACCTTGAATTTCGTTGCATTGATATGTGAATTCATGCTCCTCAATCATTTGTAAAGTCGATTTCATGTACAGGGTTGCAGCAACTGTAATCATAAGACCAATCACCAGCACGATCCAGGCCGAGCGCAAGTTCCGGAGAACGGGAACGGACTGCATGTTGTGTAATAAAACAGGCGCAGCACTGGTTTTGGCATCGTCGTTGGTGGATGGTGAGGTTCTCATAATGGTTTCCTAAAAAAGGCGTAGATCATCTTAGCGGCAGTTCAAACCAAAACGTACTCCCCCCTCCCATCTCGCTTTCCAATCCGATCTTGCCGCCATGTGCTTCAACAGCCAGCTTGCAGAATGTCAGGCCGAGACCGGTCGAATAGCCCTTACTCTGTTTGTGCGTCGCCACCTGGCAAAATTTGTCAAATACCTTCTCACGATATTCAAGGGGAATTCCATTTCCGTTATCCACAACAGACACGCACATCTTGTCCTCGGCCTTGATCTCAATGAAGACAGTAATGATACCCTTATCCTTGTCGGTGAACTTTAGCGCATTGCTGATGAGGTTCTGAAGGACACGTCTAATTAGATTTGGGTCGCCTGTAAACATCTTCATTTCATCAGGCGATGTGAGGGTAAGCCTGCGTTGGCCCCGGAGAGGTTCGACCATACGAATTGTCTCCCTCGTTAGATTGCTTATGTCAACCGCTGAAGACTCCAGCGTCATCTTCCCCGCCTCCATCTTGCTAACATCAAGGAGAGTGGAGATCATCTCAATGAGCATGCCGGTAGCGCTCAAGGCGGTATCAATGCAATCAGCAGCTTCCTTGGAAAGAGGCTCCATTTCCGCCATTTCCAGGCTGCCAAGGATGGCGAACAGCGGTGAGCGCATGTCGTGGACCATCATGTGTACCAGGCCGTCGCGCTGCGTTTCAGTTTCACGGAGTTTGTCGTAGGATTGCTGTAGTTCGCGTTTCTTGCGGCAGAGTTCCAGGTGCGTACCCACGCGCGCACGGACCTCCTCGGGCTGGAATGGCTTGGTGACATAATCAACGCCGCCGACGGAAAACCCCTTGATCTTGTTCCTTGCCTCGTTAAGGGCGGTGAGAAAGATGATCGGGATGTCCTGTGTGGTTGGATCATCCTTCAGGCGGCGACAGACTTCATAGCCGTCCATACCCGGCATCATCACATCCAGCAGGATCAAATCAGGCATGGCCTCCTTCACGCTGTCTATGGCATCGGCGCCGTCGGTTGCAACGAGCATGGTGTAGTCTTCGCCGAGGGTCTCAAGGAGCATGTCGATATTGCCCACCACATCATCCACCACCAGCAGGGTCGGTCTTGTCTCAGTCATCATCTCTTTTCTCCTTTTTTTCCGTGACATCTCTAAATTCTTTATTGAGGAAAGCGAGTGCTTCCGCAAGGCGGTATTGATGAACCAGGCGGTTCACTTCCGCTAAAGCAGCTTCATGATTTTGGGACCACCGGCTTTGCAATAACTCTTTCATGATTTTCTTGCAGGGCAGGGGTTGTTTACGCGTCAGGGCCAACTGCAATTGCTCCAGCAAGGGATGCAGTTCCGCATCAGACCCAGGAGGACATTCCGGTTTGTCCGGTAAGACGGCCGGCTGTTGGGCAAGGACTTCGCCGATGGCGATAATCAGCGCCTCATGGCGGTCGATAAATACGCGCAGGGGTTCTCCTATCGCAAAAGGGACAGCACTTCCCGCATTATCCATCGCCGCCTGGCAGGCATTTTCCAACTCCGCGGCTGCGGCTTCCATCTCCTTCCCGCCAAGATTTCCGGCAATCCCCCGGATAGCGTGGATCCGGTGGATCGCATCCTCCAACTGCTCCGCCCGTAGCTCCTGCAATAGCAGCGTCGGCGTTTCTCCGTACTCGGCTACGAAATCGCGCAGGAGTTTCAGGTAGAATTTTTGGTTGCCGCTTACCCGATTCAGGCCCTCTTCCACGTCCAGAGCCACCGGGTGCGGTGGGATGGGCATTAGTTTCTGTTTTGCAATCGGGTACGGCTCATCGGCGGCGACGGCCACGCGTTTTTCCAAGGGAAGCCATTGCAGCAGTGCTGCGGCTAACACGTCGGGATCGATCGGTTTGGTGAGATGATCGTTCATCCCGGCGGCAAGACTTTTTTCCCGATCGCCGACGGCGGCATAGCTGGACAGTGCTATGATAGGCAAACGATCAATGCCATCCCTGCCCAGACTGCGAATCTGACAGGTGGCGGTAAAACCATCCATCTCCGGCATCTGGATGTCCATGAACAGGATATCATAGTCGCTTGTGCGGACCATCTCAACTGCTTCACGGCCGTTTATGGCGATATCCGCCTTGATACCTGCCTGCAACAAAAGCTCGACGATAATCTCCCGGTTGATCTCGTGATCCTCCACCACAAGCGCCCGGACATCGGTGAAATGCTCTTGTGACGCATCCGGACGCCGCCCCAAATTCGTTCGCCCGATGCCCGAGTCAATCAGGAAGGAAAGAACGACCGTAAATAGGCTCCCCTTGCCGGGTGTACTTTCCGCCAGGATCATCCCCCCCATGAGTTCCACAAACTGTCGGCTGATCGCCAGCCCCAGGCCGCTTCCACCGAAGCGACGGGTTGTGGAGGCGTCAGCCTGGCTGAATGCTGTGAACAACCGCGACAACTCCTCTTCCGTCATGCCGATGCCTGTATCCTGCACCGAAATCTCCAACTCCACATCAGCCTCAGTCCGCCGCCGGACCTTGGCCCCAATCTGGATGCAGCCCGCCGCTGTAAATTTGACGGCATTGCTCATCAGGTTGCAGATCACCTGGGCAAGGCGCTGGGGGTCGCCCAACAGATTGGCGGGAACCTCAGGGTCAACGGCGGTATTGATCTCGATCTTTTTCTCAGCAGCCTGGGATTCGAAGATGTTCACGACATTGCAGATTACCTCTTTCAGTGAGAAAGTAATGATTTCGAGTTCCAGCTTTCCGGCCTCGACTTTCGAAAAATCCAGGATATCGTTTAGAACTGCAAGCAACGATTCGCCGCTCGTCTTGATCTTCTCAGCATAGCCACGCTGTCTCTCTGTAAGGAGAGCTGTTTTCAGCAGCAGCTCCGTCATGCCAAGCATTCCACTCATGGGCGAGCGAATCTCATGGCTCATGTTGGCCAGAAATGCACTCTTCGCATTGTTGGCGGCATGCGCCTGATCCGCCATAAGATTGGCATGTTTTATGGACGTTTCCAATTTGAGATACATTTCGATCATTTCCTTTTCCAAACGATTGCGATCGGTGATATCCCTCAGAAAAACCACGAACCGACCGCCCTCGATGGGCAGGTGCTGGACGCTGATTTCGACGTCAAAAACGGTCCCATCCTTGCGACAGTGCTGGGACTCGAAACGGCCATTGCCCTGTGCAGTGGTCTTTTGTATGTGGACGATGGTGTCATCGCCTCTTTCGGCGAACTCCAGGGTGGAAATGTGCATGGTCAGCAGTTCCCTGCAGGCTGTAGCCGCTCATCTGGCAATATGATTCATTGGCTTCCAGCAGACGCCCCTGCATGTCCACCAGCCAGAATCCGTCCATGGCTGTCAGCAAGATCGCCTTGTGCCGTTCATCACTTTTCCGCAAAGCTTCATCGGCCTGCTTGCTGTCAGTGATATCCTCACAGAAGGCTATTACCTGGATTGATTGACCATAAGAGTTTCGCACAAATACAGCGTCCATCTTCACCCAAATAATACTTCCATCCTTTTGTGTGTATCGTTTCTCGTTGTGATAGATCGGTATCTCGCCTCGCACCGCACGAGAAAAAATCTCCCAATCCAGTTGTCGATCCTCTGGATGGGTCAACTCGGTAAAGGAAATTTCCAGCAATTCAGATGGCGAGTAGCCAGTTATCCGGCAATATGTCTCGTTACACCGTAATACTCTAATAGTGATTGGATCGAATTGAGCAATGCCGATAGCGGAAATATCGAAAATTGAGCGGAACTGAGACCTGCTCTCTTGTTTCTGACGGTAGAGTTCCAGGTGTACATTTACGCGCGAACGTAACTCCCCTGAATGGAACGGCTTGGTAACGTAATCCACAGCGCCTACTGAAAAACCCCTGACCTTGTCCTTTGTCTCGCTAAGGACGGTGATAAAGATGATCGGAATATCCCATGTGGTCGGATCATCCTTCAGACAGCGACAGACCTCAAAGCCGTCCATACCCGGCATCATCACATCCAGGAGGATCAGATCGGGCCTGGCTCTTTTCACGCTGTCCAGGGCGCTGAGGCCGTCGGTGGCGACGTGTACAACGAAGTCTTTGCCCAGGGTATTGAGGAGTATGTCAACATTGGTCTCCACATCATCCACCACCAGCAGGGTCGGTCTTCTATCAAGATTCATGGTCTTAATCTCCCTTATCGTTTATCGTTCAGACCTACCCTTCCAGGGCATCTGCGTTGAGGAAACAAATGCGCTCGAACCCCAGGGCCGTGACCACGAACTTCTTTAGCCTCAGGTTCCGATATCTGTCAGCAAGCCGGCGCCCGTAGTCCATGACCTGGGCTCTTCCCTCATCCATTGCTTGTCTAACCAGGGGCAGAGCATTAGATTCAGCCTGAGACATGGACAGTATCGCTTCACCGCTGAGGTCAAGTTGCTTCAGACTCAGAAATTTAAACTCGATCAGCACATCGAAGATTTTGCCGCGCCGCATGTCCGGCCGGATGATCATGGTCAGGTCCGCATACCGACGCTTAAGTTCCGGTTCAGAGTCCATGATGTACAGAATGTCGTTATAGAGAAGGGCCAAAAAGGCGGTTTTGACCGTCAGCTCATTAGCCTGGGCGTAGTCGCGGTTCTTGAACACTCCAAAAAGATGGTCTTGCACAAATGCGCAGACCGGTTCGATGTCTCCCTCCTGATAAACCTTTTCCGCCGCCAGTCTGCCCCGATCCCGGATCACCGGATCAGGAAGCATCATGCGCTGCACACGCTCTACATACAGGCTATGTATGACCAGGTTGGGAACCTTGAGGATGAGCTGCAATTTTTCCGTCTCCCCTGTCAGGGTGAGTACGCCGAAATAGTAGAGAAATGAGGCGATGAAAGTCTTGTCTTTGGAATGGTCGGAGAGCATTTCGCTCAGCCCGAAGCGGTCTTCGATGTCCGATACTGTGACTTCGCTCCACTTTTGCATCAGGGAAAGAATTAGTTCGCGTCCGCCGGGAATTCCGGCCACATATTCAAGCTTGGAGTCGTCCACTGCCAGGTTGGCGTCCAGCATCTTGCGCGGATAGGCGCATCTCTTCTGGAACTGCTTAAAAAAATAAAGGCACAGGGTGGGGTTGTAAACTACAACATGGCCGCTGGGAACGAAATTGTAGCCGTTGTAATAGGTGCGCATCATCTCAAGAGCCTCGGATGCCTTTTCCTCTCCCAGCCCGCAGCCTGCGGCAATGTCGCTAAGGGCCTTTTCCACCTCCTGCTCTCGAAATCCACATAAATCTCCAAACTCAGGCTCAAAAAAAATATCTTCGGCAATGTTGTAGCCGCTCGTGATATCGCTCAGCACCACCGGTGAAACTCCGGTGATAAACACCCGGTCGAACATGACGCCGCTCGTGGAAGACTTGACCATTTTGAAAAAAGTTCGAAGCATGCCTTCGTCGTGGACCAGCGCCGTGTAGCGATCCCGTGAGTCCAGAGTCGGCAGCATCATGACCGTATTGGCGAAGTTGTCGTACTCGTCGATGAGCAGAAAAACAGGAATGCCGAATGCCTTGGTCGAAGAGATCAGGGATTGGATGGAAAACAAGGCGTTGGTGCGGTCAGTTGTGATATCTGAGAGATCGAATCCTTTTGTTCTGTAAGTCTGTGCAAAATCCAAAATACACCCGTTGATGTGATCATACAGCGACTTCTTTACATCATCGGACTTGCCAGTGGGATCGACACAGGAAAAATCAAGGCGAAGGATGAAGTAAAAATTACGGAGAGGGGTTGGATGTTGGCCGATCGCCAGATGACCGAACATGGCGTTAAACTCGTCTTTACGGGCGATATCGTAGTAGTTCTCCAGCATGGACAGGAGCAGGCTCTTGCCAAAACGTCGAGGGCGGATAAAGAGCTGTGATTGGGCCTGTTCCAGCAATGGAATGGCATGGGTGCGGTCGCAGTAAAAATAGCCTTGTGTTACGATTTGTCTGAAATCGGCCATTCCGTAGGGGAATTTGATCATGATTCATATCCTTATCGGTCAAAGCGCCAAGATATAACAGGTTGTTGCTTCAGGAAAAGTATTTTCCTAAGCAGGAGTTCCGGGTTTTTCGGTATCTTCTTCCTGCGGCAGCCATTTTTCCAGCATTTCCGCCATTGCCTGGGGAGAAATCGGCTTGCTGATGTAGTCGTTCATGCCCGCCTCCAGGCACCGCTCCCGATCGCCCTTCATTGTATGGGCGGTCATGGCGATTATTGGAAGTATGAATGATGAAGTATGAAGTGTGAATGATGAGTGATCTCCGCCTTCCTCATTGGACTCTTCTCGTTCCTGATTCCTGATTCGTAATTCGTAATTCCTGATTATCCTTGTGGCTTCAAATCCGTCCATCTCTGGCATTTGTACGTCCATCAGCACCAGATCGTAGGGCAGAGTTTGCAGGGCGTTGAGCGCTTCCACGCCGTTGGTCACCGCATCTGCTTGCAGGCCCAATTTCTTCAGGATGCCAAGCGCTACCAGCCGGTTGGTGAAGTTGTCTTCGGCCAGCAGGATGCGAGCCTTGCGGCCTGCGAACATGTTCAGCATCTCGCGGGCCGAGTGGCGCGTGACGATGGGCTGTGGCTCCATCTTGTCCCTTTCTGTCAGCGTTAGGGATAGTACCGCCTTCAGTTCAAGATGTCGTATCGGCTTGGTCGAATATGCCGAAAACCCAATCTCATGGAAGCGTTTGGCATCGCCGCGCATACCAAGGGAAGTCAACATCATCATCTTGGTGTCGGCCAGGCGATTGTCCGACTGGATGAGCCGTCCCAGCGCCTCGCCGTCCATGCCGGGCATCTGCATGTCGATCACGGCGATGCGGAAGGGATCGTTCTCATCCAGCGCCAGGTTGAGTGCGTGGAGAGCCTCTTGGCCATCTTGCGCCTCCATAGGGCGCATGCCCCACGATGTCATGCGGGTTGTCAAAATTTCGCGGTTCGTGGCGTTATCATCTACTATCAGCACACGCACACCGCTCAGAACAGAGGGCAGGATACTTTCCGCATGAGCACCTCCGGCCTGTTTGCCAAAGCGCGCGGTAAACCAGAACTCCGAGCCTTTATCTTTTTCGCTGCTAACACCGGCCTCACCGTCCATTAGCTCCGCCAGTTGTCTGGAGATGGCAAGGCCCAGCCCGCTGCCGCCGTATTGCCGCGTGGTCGAGGCATCCACCTGGTTGAACTTGCCGAAGAGAATGCCGATCTTGTCCGCCGAAATGCCAATACCAGTGTCGCGTACAGAAAAGCGAAGTAGCACAGTTTCCTTTTCCTCTGTCTCTTGCTCCATGCTTCCTGCACCATCGTCTTCAAGGGAGACGCGGATCGACACCTCGCCGGTGTGGCAGAACTTGACGGCGTTGCCTGTCAGGTTGGTAAGTATCTGGCGCAAACGGCCAGGATCGCCGATCAGCAGCGTAGGCACATTCAGATCAGCGGCGCATAGCAGCTCCAGCCCCTTCTCGTGAGCACGCACGGCCATCATGGCGGCGAAGTCGTCCAGCAGGTTCGACAGATCGAAATTCAGCGTCTCCAAGTCGAGTTTGTTCGCCTCGATCTTGGAGAAGTCGAGGATATCGTTTATCAGGCTAAGCAGAGATTCGCCGCTGATGCGCACCATCTCGGCGTAGCGTCGCTGCTCGTCGTCAAGTTCGGTATCCAGCAGCAGCCCGGTCATGCCGATTACTCCGTTCATCGGGGTTCTGATCTCATGACTCATGTTAGCCAGGAACTCGCTCTTGGCGGCGTTGGCCATCTCCGCCTGCGCCGTGGCCGCTTCAAGTTGTCGGTTGGTCTCCTGGATTACCGCTTCCGCCAGCTTGCGTTCGGTGATGTCTTCCATGGCCAGAAGGATAATGTGTGAGCCTATATTTTTGCGGAAAATCTGCCTGGCGTTGAGCAGGATAACCTTGCGTCCGATATTGAGAAAATCATGCTCGACTTCATAGCCATTGAAAATGGTTTCATTGGGGAGGATTTCCTCCAGGAGTACCCGTAGTCCGGGAATGTCCCATTGCCTGTTACCGAGATCGAAGATGAAATTCCCGACTGTTTCTTCTGGCATTGCTTTGAATGTATCGTAGAAACTGTGGTTGGCTGTGAGAATCTTCAGGTCATGATTAAGCACCAAAAGTGGCTCGCGCACGGTTTCTACAATGTTCTCCGCATATTCGAGGGCATCCTGGATTTCCGCTTCCGCCAGCTTGCGTTCAGTGATGTCTTCCATGGCCAGAAGGATAATGTGTGAGCCTATATCTTTGCGGAAAATCTGCCTGGCGTTGAGCAGAATAACCTTGCGGCCGATATGGGGAAAATCATACTCGACTTCATAGCCATTGAAAATGGTTTCATTGGGGAGAATTTCCCCCAGAAGTACCCGTAGTCTGGGAATGTCCCATTGC
>Ga0194038_1001119_pt1 | contig 11586 bp, 10 predicted proteins | sample JunL226m_MetaG_FD_148630 | JGI IMG/M metagenome (GOLD analysis project Ga0194038, IMG submission 148630) | Anoxic zone freshwater microbial communities from boreal shield lake in IISD Experimental Lakes Area, Ontario, Canada - Jun2016-L227-6m | ecosystem: Environmental > Aquatic > Freshwater >...
GCTATCGCTGGGGTGTTTGGTCGGAATCATCTATTAACTCGGGATTAAAACTAAGTGCTTTTGTGAAGCCTTCAGCCCAGGTCGTTTACCACGAAAATTTAGATCTCCATTACAAGAAGCTGAAGGACGAATACCCGGTCGTTCAACCCACACTGCTGGCGGTCGCTGCCGACTTTCACGTGCAAAAGTGGCCCGTCAAATTATTTCACGATGGGGTTTACGATCCGAACTGGTTCTACTATCCACCTCCGATTCCGGGCGGCAATGATGTGAGAAAATACTGGGACATTGAGTAGCAATCCGACGAAATCGAATGCTCGGCGTAATCTTCATCCGATGACAAGAAATCTCATTATGGGTTCGCTTGCGGTTCTGGCGATTGCGGGCTGTCTCTTTTCCCTGCTGCATAAGCCCAAGGAAAAAGGCGAGCAGCTCGCCACGGACACCAGTGAGGCGCTGGGGCAGAGGGCAGCGGAGGAAGTGGCGCAACTCTTGGGCAACAAGGGGCAGATCGCCGTGGTTAGTCTTGAAATCGCACCCGGCCAGAACCCGGCCTTCGCCGCGCAAATGAAGGTCTTCAATCAGACCCTCAAAAACCATGGAGTCAAGATCGCCGCGGTCAAAGCCATGCCGGGCGGGATGAATATGTTGATGCTGGGCCAACGATTGTCGCCAAAGGACTATGGCGAACTGCTCGAGCAAGCTCCCGGGGCTGATGCCATTGTGTCGTTTGTCGGGCCGCCCAATCTGAGCCTTGACGATTTGCAAAAACTCCAGGGCCATTGTCCTCCGCTGATCGTGGTGGGCCCGTTCGGCGTTATGAAGGGAGCGGCGTTGCCGGCCATGGTCGAGGCGAAAGCGGTCGCATTGGCATTCGTACCGCGAACCTCTTCGGAGATTGAAAACGAGAAACAGCAGCGCAAACTGTTTGACCGCTACTACAGAATCCTGCGTGCGCCCTAACGAGGTCGAGCCAGCGCGGGGGGCGTACTCCCAGTTCCAATTCGGCGACGCTTGGATGATGTGTCTTTTCGGTTCATCCGACCGGGGGTTTGTGGCGGAATTGCGGAGGCCAAGAACGATAGCACAATGACTTGTGGTCACTGTTGGATACCTCCAGGACGTGAGTAAAAAGTTTGGGATGACTGGGGAAGAAATGGAAGCGGAAGCGAGTAATGTCTACGCTGCGGAATGAAAATATTCCCGTCGGTACAGGCTCTGGGATTCTTTGATGTGGAACTGCGTATGCACTGGCTGGAGGTCAAGGGCAACCCGTTAAGCCGGTTGGAGGGGATGCTCGACTGGGAGGGTTTCCGTACACAACTTCGAAAAGCAGTTTCCGGAGGTTCCCTTGACCTTCAACAGTAAGTTGCTATGAAAACACCTGTGGACTCCGAGAACCAACTCAACTAAACTGCCACCATACGCACCGCCTCTCCAAGGTGTCCATCAGGACAGGTTACCCCCAGTCAGCTACTCCGCCGACATTTTCTGCGACGAGGCGGAGGTATTCTGCCAGGGGCGCTACTTGACGGAGGGCGACCTTGGTAATCCCCCCCGTACGGGGGGGTGTGCCGAAACTTCACAGTTCATTACATTCATAGAAAATGATACTGTCCTCTATGCGGGCCGCCAGACGACGCTGGCCAAGGTTGCTGGTGTGGTGCGTGCGTAAACGGTTACAGCAGGAGCTCGGACAGGGTCGCCAAGGTTGACAAAATGCCTACCAAGTGGAACGTTTCGCACTGGTGGGGCGGCACAAGAATGTTCGCCGCCCGAAACTCGCCAGAGGACTTTGTTAAGATGAGACCGGCCCTGCGGGGTCAGACACACGGTAATGATGGCAATGTTAGAAACCAATCCATTAAGATCATGCCACTCAACTGGGTTCGTCCATCTGTAGTGGCTGGTATCATCTGGTTTTCCTTCTTAACCGCAAGGGGGGATATCATTCTCTCGGGAAGCATCCAATGGGATGGTAATGTGGCGCACTATCTGGATGGGCCGGCGCCTTTTTACGCCGAGGGGAGCCTGGCTCGGCGCCTCGGGGTAAAAGCCATCGCCAAGGATGTGCTTCCAGGATTTCCAGCGCATACCATCGGCCACCTGAATGACGGGGTTTATGGTAATGGCAACTCTTGGATCGGGAATAGCGTTGATTCTTGGGCTGGGCTGGATCTGGGCTCCCACACCCGCCTGACTGCTTTTGCTTTTGGTCGCGATAACACTTCGGGCGGACTCACCGAGCGGACCTCGGGTAGCTACCAAATCCAATACACACGGTCCGTTCCAGTAGGTACGGGGAGCAGTTGGACGAACATCGGCACCATCGTCTATACAAACTCAACCTCATCATCTTCGCGTCGTCATCAGTTCACTTTGATCCCGCCAGTGGAAGCCACGGGATTCCGCATCATCGCTCCATCGGGAGCCTGCATCGACGAAATTGAGTTGTACGATACAGTGCCTGCTGTCCTTGGCTCTCCTTGGCTGACCAGTGGGCGCTTTGGGCAGGCGCTATCCACGGGAATCCGTGCGCCTCATTGGGGCGAAGTTCGCTTGGATTCAAGCTATCAGCAGCGTCCGTTGACGGTGGAGGCCTGGGTCAAGTTGAATTCGGCGGTGGACAACAATATTATTGTGGCCGCCGGCTTCAAGCAATTTGCCGGTTGTTGGATGCTGGCCAGCGACATTAACACCGGAAACTGTTGTGCCTATTTGCCAGGTAGTTTGCCCGCGATGGTCAATACCGGTCAGAATATTGTCGATGGTCAGTGGCACTATGTGGCGATGGTGCTCGAAACGGCGCGGTTGCGACTATATGTCGATGGAGTGCAAATGGCCGATGCAGCGCTGTCGCCCGGTTCCTTGCCCGCCTCTGGCTCATCGCCAGCGAACCACCCCGGCGGACTCTACATCGGCGCTTATCCGCCCGATCATCAAGGGTGCGACGGCTTGGTGGATGAAGTTCGCATCTCCAACGCGACTCTGAGCATTAGCGGTGTTCCAACGGCGGCTTTTCAAGCTGGCGTATCGACCATCGGCCTGTGGCACTTTGACCAGTTCACCAATGGTGGGTTCAGTGATGGTTCGACGAAAGCAAACCCAGCCAGGCTCGCTCCGCCCCCGGCAAACCCGCTGCTGAAGCTTTATCGCGGAATTACTTTTGATCGGCTTTACTTTGGGATCCAGGCTCAGGCCATGTTCACCTTGACGGATGTCAATATGGTTAAGTCAATGGGTTTTGATCACATTAAGATACTGGTCGATCCCGCGACTCATAAATCCGGGTCTGGTATCAACCCGGCCACAATGCCGACATTGAAAACGAATGTGGATCTGGCGCTCAGCAGCGGTTTGCCGGTGGTCGTTTGCATCCACCCACAGGCTAATTTCAAAAATGCTGAACTCGGCAATGCCGCGGAATTCAATAATTATCTCGGTTTCATGAACGCGTTTGCCCAGTGGCTCGCGACCAACTATCCCCCCAATCAGATCGCTTTCGAGTTTATGACCGAGCCATTCGGCAACTATGCCGATTGGACAGTGATGCAATATCGGATCTGGGAAGCCGTGCGCATGGCCATGCCAAACCACATGCTGATTCTAAGCGGCGATCAGACCGGGCGTCTTTTTGGCCTGCTTGGTGTTCATCCGGTCAACGATTCCAATGTGTTGTATTGCTTCACAACTTATGATCCGTTCCCTTTCACTTTTCAAGGGGGAAGCCCTTTTGGCGATCCAATCAAGTATCTACAAGATGTTCCCTATCCATCCAACCCTTCGGTTATTAATTCTTCCCTGACGAATATAATTGCCAACGTCCCGGCTGCTTCCAAAGCCGCTGCGCAGCAAAGCCTGTTAAATTATGGGGAACAGTCTTGGGATGCCAATGTTCTCAACGCGCGATTTAAACGGCTGGCGGACTGGAACCGTTTCTTCGGTGGCCAGCTCCAATTATGGTGCGCCGAGTTCGGCTGCTTGGATCCGGGACAGGGTGGTGTCAAAGCCACGGACCGGTATGCCTTCATCTCGGATCTTCGGCAGGCTTTTGAAACAAACGGCATTTGGTGGGCATACTGGTCCTTCAATGAAACATTTACCGTCCTGTTGCCTGCGCGGGTCCCTTTGCATCCCAAGCCCTCGGCGCTCTGGAAAGATCAGCAGATGTTGGATTCACTTGGCATTGCCTGTACAAACTGCCCCGCTGGCTACAGCGTCCAATGGGATGGCAACGATGGTCAATTCTCCGGTGCCAGCGTGCCGGATAATGTCGCCTTGGCCAGAAAAGGAGGCCAAGCTTTTGGCAGCGGCCAGCTTTTTCCCAATGGCGGGCCTCACGATATCGACAACGTGATTGACGGATTCTATGGCAATGGCAGTAGCTGGATCTCTGGCTCCGAAATGGTGCCTACTAACGTCGATGTCTCAGCGGGGCCTTTCGTCGGGGTTCGGTTCACCAACACCATTGCGATTAGTTCTATTGCTTGGGGGCGGGAGAACACGATAACGGCACAGACCGGTGGGTATCCAGACCGGTGGCAGGGGACTTACACGCTCCAAGTGACTACCGTGGTTAAGCCCGATGCGAGCACGACCGAGACGGGCAATCCAACGACGGGCTGGGTGACTCTTGGCACGGTTGCATATTCGGATGCGCAAACGAGCCCCACGTTTCGTCCCTGGATGCGACACCGGTACGATGTGGCCCAAGGGGGTAATCCAATTCAGGCCACGGGCCTGCGGATTAAAGTCTCCTGGGATGCCATCGCCATTGATGAGATTGAGGTTTACGCGCTGGCAACGCTTTTTATCACGGGTCAGGCAATCTCTTGGACCGGCGGCGGCGTACTACGGGCCGCCGATGAGGTGACCGGACCGTGGATTGACGTAGCAGGGGCAACGAATCCAATGACGTTTTCGCCAACACCCGGCAACCGGAAATTCTTTCGCGTAAAGCAATGAACGGCTTCGGAAAATCTTCAGAATCCGACCGGGGTATTTAGCAGAATAGCGGAGGCCAAAACGATAGCACAATGGCTTGTGGCCACTGTCGTCGGTTAGATAGGTCGGCACGTCAATACTGAAAAGCAACGGCAGAAAAACCGTCAACCTCCGAGATATGAAAGTCATAAAAGCACTCGGCTTGCCTACGCCTCGATGCCGGGTCGCGGCGAGACGGATTTCATGAAGATATCGCTGTTCGATTACTATGGCAGTTTCGCTGATCTGAATCGCGCCCGGGCCGAGCTTTACTGCAGTGCCGAGGGACAATTCAACACCGAGATGACGTTGTGCTGCGGCCTGATGCCGGCGCGAATATATGGGATGGGACCAGACGAAAAAGGGCAACCAATGGTATTCGCGATGAAGGCGCAAATCGGCGCGGATCGGGACAGCAAACTGGTTCATACTGTCGTGGTCACCGCCGCCAACGTGGCGGACATCACCAAGACCGCCGAACTCCTGCACGGACAGGAGAAACAAGTCCACGCCGACGCGGCCTATACCGGCGTAGAGAAATGCGCCGAGATTGTGGCATTGGCACGGAGGATAGACTGGCAGATTGCGGGCAAACGCGGGCAGATCAAATCCATGGTTGAAGGAGCAGAGAGAAACCCTCAAGGCCATCGAGAAAGCCAGAGCCTCGGTGAGAGCGTTCGTAGAACACCCCTTCCACATTCTGAAGAATGTATTCCGGCATCGGAAAGTGCGGTATCGAGGACTGGCCAAGAATGGGCATCAACTCTACACCCTCTTTCGACTGGCCAACGCGGTGATCGGAGGACTAACAGCCACGACATGACAAAACCATGAACAACGATGAATCAAATCGGTTGAAGAGGTGAAAAACGGGCAAACCCCGCCATCAAACCAGAACCGCCTCGCCAAGCAGAAGGCGTCCGCGCGGAACAAAGCCCATCGCAAATTCCATTGCCAGTGGCCGATGGCAGGAGCGGGTGACATTCTCGCGTAGTTGCTGCTTGTCCGGCGTGAAGTTGCGGATGCCGCGCCGCCCGCGCGAAATGGTCACATACCATTGTTGCGCGGGCGGCGCGGGCTTGGCGGGCGAATCGGAGAACAAAACATAATCCACCGTCTTGCCTTGCGAACCGTAGGACGTGACTGCGTCGCCGGGAAGAAATTCATGGAAAAATTTGTCCAAGACGCGGCCATCAGTCAGTTCAACTCCGCCATCGACACGGACAGATTTCACAGTGACGAGTTCGCGATTCGTGACGCGCCCGCCTGACGCCAGCTTGCGGTTTGCCTTGAGATGCAGTCGGCCGCCATTTGTGACAGAAAGCTCGCGCGTCTTGCAGACCGTGAGGTGGTCGAGCAATCGGTTTGAGACCGTCACGCATTGTCCGCCGACTTCGACGAGCACTAGGTGGCGCTGGCCGCCAACTGGTTAAAACCCATCTACGAAAACATCCGCACCGGCGTCCTGGCCGGTGGCTATGTGCAAGTGGATGAAACGCCCGTTGATTATTTGGAGCCCGGTTAGCCCTCCAACCGCCTTGACGCTGACAGCTACGGAAACAACCTCACGGTCATTCCCGCACCCGGATGGGCGAGGTGCATCACGGCGGCGCTCCCATGTCCGGCTACATCGCCCGGCAGGTGGTGCAATCGTTCGCCAGTCGGAGCAACCCCCAGGCTCCGGAGCTGACCCCGCGCGAGGCTGAGGTGCTGGCGCTGGTCGGCAAAGGCTACATTAATAAAGAAATTGCGGATCAACTGGGCTTGGGCTTGGAAACCGTTCGATCCTATCTCAAGAGCATCTACGAAAAACTCCATGTCCGCTCGCGTACCGAAGCGGCCATGAAGTTTTTTGGGAGCTAGGCCGCAAGACGAACTGTTCACCCGCACCACGGGCGGGTGCGCGAGGAGCTTGACCGCCCTGTCGCTTCAATGAGCCGTTTAGCCAGCTTCGCGTTATCAGCGATCTGCCAGTCGAACATACCCACCAGAAGAAAATCGGCACCGCCGTTGATGGCGTGAGGGAATGCGGAACGCGGCGGAAGCGCGCCCGCCGCAAGAATCTTAAAGGCAATCCAAGGCTTTTTCACCTTCGCCATGAAATCCACCACGGCCTGAGGGTCGCTGCACCAGGAGTTGTCGTGCTTGCCCACCGGGCCGATTTCGTCCGGCCGCGGTGAGGTGTAGTACTCGTGGGTGTGCAGCGTCTTCTGGTAGAAGTCCACGTCCAGTTTGAGCTTCTCGCATTCCATGATGATCCGCAAATCGTGCGCTGAAACTCCCGCAATGCGTCGCTGCTCCTTGGTCCATTGCACGATCTCCCCGACGCGCTCGAACTGACCTTTGGCCAGGAGCGATTCCGCCTGATCGCCATTGATGTGGATGGCCGTGGCGCCACGATTCACTGCGAGTTGGATGTGGGGGCAACCGTTGGCGTCGCCAGCCCCCACCTGGGCGATCCACATCATCTTCCCACCGTTCTTCCAATGCTCGTGCAGGGCCGAGATGTCGTCCGTGACGAAAGTGTTGATAACATTGATACCGTGGGCCTCGGCGATTTCGAGCGTCTCGCGGATCTTGGCCGGCGTGTTGTAAAACCGCATCAGGGTGGCTACGTAGCCGAGGTCGCGCGAATGCGCGTAGCCGGAGATGAGGTTGCCACCCAGCATCAGGCGGCTGAACTCTTGGCCCCCGATTTTGCCCATCGGTAGCGTGTCTTTGCGCTGCGTGGCCAGCGGTTTGGCGGGTGCTGTTGGTTCAGTTGTTGGCTCAGGATTGGCCGGGGCTTGCGCGCGCAGGCCCAAGGGAATGCCAGCAACGGCGACCAACGAGGTTTTCACGAAACTGCGCCGGCCGATTGCGGTGTGTTTCATCATGAAGAAAGGCTAGCAGGAAGGGCCGGGGCAGCACTACCCCCGAACGGGGGGTATGCACCCCAGCCCTCTCTTCCCATACTACGCTCGAGTATGAGCCACAACGAATCATAATCTAGCACAACAACAAAAAACGTATCTGCACAACTATGAAAAAAATACCATCCCTCCTTCCCAAGAAGGCGCTTACTGCGGCGCACGTAGCAATCGGCATCACGGCAGCGATACTGCTGTTCGGCAGCGCCGCCCAGGCGCAAACCCTGATCGATCCGACCGTGAGCGCGTATTCGTCCCAGAATCCCTATGGCATCGACCGGGCGGCTGTCCACACGGTGGACGGTCACGGCCTCACCGCGGGTCCCTCAGGAATCCTGGGCGAGGCCGATTCCACGCACACCTACGTCTCTGACGGGAACAATTGGACAACTGCCGGGGTGGGCACCGGGCCAGCCAATGACATGGATCCCTATATCACCTATGACCTGGGTGCCGTGTTTGACCTACAAACCACCCGCATTTGGAATTACAACGAGAACGGCGGCATCGGGTTCGGCCCGTCGAGCATCCGCCTGTCAACCTCGGTGGACGGCACGAACTTCACCGTGCTGACCACTCTCAACCCGGTCGAAGCCGGGGGTGGCCCGGCGGAGATCGCGCAGGACTTTGCTACCGCCGCCTCGGGGATTCGCTATGTGCAGATGCAGATCCTTACGAATTACGACGGGGTAATCTACTGGAGTTCCATCACGGGTACGAACGTCAACGGCCCGGATCCCCGCAACCTGACCGGACTCTCCGAAGTGCGGTTTGTGGTGGCGGGCGCAGTTCCGCAGACGCCGGTGGTCACGACCCAACCGGTCGGCTGGACGAACTTGCCCGGCAACACGGCCATCTTCACGGCTGCCGCCTCCGACGCCGGCTTTCCACCGTTGACCTACCGCTGGCAGAAGAACGGCACCAACCTGATTGATGGCGGTAACATCTCTGGCGCCGCTACGACCGACCTGACGGTGGCCAATGTCACTGGGGCTGACACTGGGAAGTACAGTGTGATCGTGAGCAACGCCGTCGATCATGTTTCCAGTGCGCCAGCCTATCTCACGGTGGTTTTGCCACCCGGACTCAGCCTCAGATCAAGGAATGGGGGTACGCTCATCACGCCAAGCATCAGCGCGTTCTCTTCGGAGTATAACTCGCCACCCTATCAGCGGCTGGCCACCAATCTTGTGAACGGCGCCGGCATGTCCGGCCCGGGTTACTACACCGACACCCACGACAATGGGCCGGATGACGTTTGGCATCACGCATCTGGCGACGACCTTCCTTTCGTCACGTTCGATCTTGGAGGCAATAAAAACTTGCTCATCACGCGCATCTGGAACCTGAACCAGCCTGGGTACTCAATAGGCGGGGCCAAGAACGTGCGCATCTCCGTGTCGGCTGACAGCATAAACTATACGGTTCTGGGCACCAATACGCTAAACCAGGCAGGTGGTACACCGGCCGAACCGGCGCAGGATTTCTCCACGCCAGCTTCCGCCATCCGGTATGTGAAACTCGAACCGCTCGACGGTTACGGCGCGGGATGGAATGGCCTTTCGGCCGTGCGGTTTGTGGTGGCCGGCCCGCAGCAGCCAGTCCTTCTCGACACCGTTCTTCAGGGAATTCCGGGATTACACTACCTGATTGAGTCGGTTGATGTGTTGGGTGACCCGAACGCTTGGCAGGTGCTTAATATTCCAGCTCTGGCGGTTTCGCCCTACCACCTGCCGGTCCTGGATGGGGCAGCGCCGACCAATCAGCCGCAACGGTTCTATCGCGCGGTGATCTTGTGGCCATAGATGGGCGAATGAGTCCCCGCTGATATTCTCGGGTGGAAGGTGTCCGCGCCTGAGCGGGCGCCTTCCGTTCCGAGAGTGGGGCGACTGCCGTCGGCCGCTAGGCGCAGCTAGCGGCGACAGAAAAACGTGATTTAGGAAGAGCATTATGCAGATGAAGAAACAGATCAAGAAACAGATCAAGAAACAGGTGAAGAAACGACACGCAGGATTCACACTGATCGAACTGCTGGTGGTGATTGCCATCATCGCCATTCTGGCGGCGCTGCTTCTACCGGCGCTGGCCCGAGCCAAGGCCAAGGCATGGACGACCAACTGTGTGAACCAGCAGAAGCAGTTGGCGTTGGCGTGGAATATGTATGCCGATGACTTCCAGGAAAGGATATGTTATGCTGGCACGGACAATGCATTTGGTCCTCTTGATCTTCCTTTTCGTTGGACCACGCCGCCCAAAATGCCGGCTCCCACTCCCGGAATCTCGCCTGAGGGTTACCAAGAGATGTGTGTCCGCGCGGGCTACCAACAGGGCGCGCTCTATCCATACGCCCCGAACACGAGCCTGATCCACTGCCCGGCCGACACCCGTAATAAGCTTAAGGGTCCCCAATTCTCTTTTGGCAGCGTGTCCATGGTGGGCACGCTGAATGGCGAGAAGCTCATCTATCAGGGCCAAATGTGGTTCCAATTCTCCAAACGCACGGAATTGTCGCATCCGAGCGAGCGGTATGTCATTGTGGAAGAGAACGATCCCCGGGGCGAAAGCGTCGGGTCATGGGTCTTCCATCAGGGTACTCCGCCGGATTATGCCGGGGCTCAAGTGGTGGATTCGCCGGCCGCTTTTCACGGCGGCAACAGCAGCACCTTTAGTTGGGCCGATGGCCATGCCACATGGCGCAAGTGGATGGATCCCGCCGTGCTCGCTGATGCGCTGAGCATGGACCCGAACAAGTACGCGGCTGGCTCCACCCTCGCGCGGGGACCTCGCGATGTGTATTTCCTCGCCAACGGATACGCCACGATAGCGAACCCATAGACCGCGCGGGCCTCCGTGGCCCGGTGTGAACAGGATGATCAAGGCATGCAACATCCAGAACATCGCCGTCAACCTGGCGAAGATCCAGGGCAAGCTCTATCTCTTCCTCCACCTTGAATACACCGGCAAGGACTTCGAGGTCAGGTGTCCAATGGCAGCGGAGCCGTTTGCACCGGCACCGGGCGGATGCGGGCAAGCTGCCGTATCGGCTCTCGGGCACCGGGACGGCCCAGTTCGAGTTCGACTGCCCCGGAGCCCAGGCGAGACATCCGGCTCGGTTGCGGATTCATACCAGCGACCAGTCGGAGGTGGCACCGACGGTGGCGCCGACGGTGGTGCAAATCGCCTTAGATGGCCCGAGGCTGCAGCAGACGCTGCCCAAAGGTCTGGGCATCCAACGGACCGACCCGGCGCACCGGGCGTATCCGGCCACGGTCGAGTTCGACCTGGCGGGCTCGGAGTTGCGCAAGAAAAGCAATACGCTGACCGTAAAGCATCGCCGGGGACGGTTGGTTCGCTTGGGATGCCCTGGAGTTGGTAAGCAAACCACGAAACTAGTTATCTCCAGGAGTTTAAGTTACTGACTCAACAATGAGAGAATGACAATGACAATGACAATGACAAGCAAGCTAAGAAAAACGCTGGGGGTATGGATTCCTGCCATCACCCTGTTCCACAGCATGACCTTCGGTGTTGAGGAGGCGAAGGCCGCATCTGCCTGCGATTCGATTTCCCTCTCGGGTGCGGATTGGCGGATTCACGACGACCCTCTGAGCCAGGGGGTTGGGCAGCAATATTTCGATGCGGACCTGACGGGGGCGGGCTGGATTGCGGCGCAGGTGCCGGGCAACATCCAGGC
>Ga0194038_1001125_pt1 | contig 11545 bp, 9 predicted proteins | sample JunL226m_MetaG_FD_148630 | JGI IMG/M metagenome (GOLD analysis project Ga0194038, IMG submission 148630) | Anoxic zone freshwater microbial communities from boreal shield lake in IISD Experimental Lakes Area, Ontario, Canada - Jun2016-L227-6m | ecosystem: Environmental > Aquatic > Freshwater >...
TGGGCGCTTACCAAATTCGCCGCTCACAATGAGCCGCATCGCGCCTGATACACCATCGGGTGCGCGGCGGTACAATGCAACGCTCTTGCGGCTGTAGCTCAGTGGATAGAGTATTGGCCTCCGAAGCTTCTCTTCTAGCGAATTTTGGCCAATGTTCATGCGGTTCTCCGCGTAAGCGGTTACTTCAAACCGCGAATTTGGTCCAAATTTCTGTAAAAAGGCTAAACCTTTTTTCCTAGACCTGACTCCCAATTGGAGTAGTCAGTGTCTCAAATCACAATCCCTGGTGTCGATATTGAAGAGCGTTCAGGCTCTATTCGTGTGCGTGTGCGCATGTACCCTTTCTTTGCCCTCAGCGAGACGTTCGCAGACGACCTATCGGCGTCAATTTGGGGGTGCCAGCAACTGCAACGCCTACAGGGTCTTCACGCCCAACTGCAACGCGAAGGTCGCCTGCCAACGAAGCAACTCACGCGTGCCACCGCGGGCGAGCTCGGACTGCACGACTTGATTGAGCCACCGACCACAATGGCTCATAGTGACAACGCCTCCAAGTCTATGGGCGACGAAATTCAGGTCTACGAGGTGCTCGATAGCTACATAGCCAACGAAGCTACACGACTCAGTGCGGGATACAAGTCCCGCGCCACTCGACTCAAGGACTATTTTGGGAACGTCCCCATTTCGACCATTACGACTTCCGCGCTTGAGACATACATAGACGCACGCAAAGCTGGCAAGCTGGGCTTCGGTCGTTCCGATGGCGCCGCATATGCAACCAAGAACCGCCTAGACCAAGCCAGCCGACGCCGTAAGAAGAACGGAATTCCAGTCGTAAAGACGGCAACTACCTGCACGGTACTGCCGAGCACAGGAACAGTCCGTCACGAGTTGAAGGTCTTTCGGCAAGCACTGCGCGCATACGTCAATCGTGACGACGCACGTCGTCAACGAATCGGTGCTTACGTCATGACCCACCCCATCGTCACCATTGACTTGCCGCCGCCCAGCGGACCGCGCAAGCGCCGCATCAGTGACGAAGAGCTGCGCCAAATCCTTCTGCGGGTCTCGTGCCCAGCAAAGCGCACCGCCATCATGCTGGCCATATATACGTCCCTCCGTCGCGCTGAAATTGTGTCTCTGCGCGCCGAGGATATCTGACAGCTTCCAATCCGTTGCTGAGATTGCCGACGTTTTACAACTGCACCACTCTCAACTAAGAACTGTACTACCGTGCTGCGGTCGTTCGTGGCATTCGACACCGTGCCCAAACCGGTCAGCGGTGACGGTCAGGACCGGCAGTTCGCAGGCTCGAGATAAGAAGCCACGGCGACGACCAATACGAGCCAGAATTGGTTGGGATTCGTCAACGCGATGTGCAAAGGACGCTCGCCTTTTTCCTATCAAGTAACCTCTTGATCCAACTCCATCGCATCTGTTTCCAGGTCACTGTCCATCGCGGCAATCTCAGCGTACTGAATTCCATTGAGCTGATGGCGATAAGCCAAGTGCGCGTGCAGAATAAGCGCCTCTTCATCTCCATCATCATCGGCGTCTGCGGCTATTTGATGGTGCTTGGCGGCTGCGGAAAAGTGATGGGCAGCTTGCCGGTGGTAGTCACCAACAGACTCGTATCCAACTTCTTCAAATTGCTCACTCGGCAGGGCGTCGCCCGGAACCACTTGAATCTCTTGATCTGGATCGTTGTTCATGAAGACCTCGCAATGGTGTCAACTGCGACAAAAGCGCCGCAGATCGATGCTGCCAACACGCAGTGAAAGTTTGGTGACAATCCAATTTGTCGTGTATCCGCCGTCACGCTGTTGCAGCGCGTCGAACCAGCGAAAGGTCCATTCAAAGAGAACGGCGTCACCGCACGGGCATACTATTCAGGCGACCTGGGCGGATTCCACGCGTGCTACGTAATTTGCCAGTTTCGTGTCGTAGACCCGGATGAGCACAAGCAACCAGTCAGACAAGAATACCTGTAGATCCTTGATGTTCAACGCTCCCTGAGCAATATCTTTGGAAACTTCATTGAGTCTGGAAATCAATTCGTTGTGCTGCTCGATGTGCGTGGCGGTGGCTGCCCTTGTCCATCAGGGCGACCATGCGCGGCATATCCACCAGGTAGTAGTTGTCGGCCTCTATCTTGACAATGCCTTCGGCCATCAGTGTCGGCAGCAACTGCTTCCAGGACGCCACCACCATGGGGGTAAAGAAGGGTGTGAATACCTGCTGCCCTTTCACCGTCTGCTGGATCTTCTGCGCCGCCGGGGCACCGGCCGGATGCGCAAAGTCAAACGACTTGAGGCCGCCGCGCTGCGCAATGGCGCGCGAGCCTACTTTTTCAAAAGATACCGCGATGCTGTGCTTGCGCATCACTTCCTGCACCCGGGGATCGTTAAAGAACCCCTCTTTTTCCGAACCGATGAGTCCGCGAACGGATTCCATCTTTTCGGCCTCAACGCGTGCCGTTTCGAGCAACTTGTTGTCGGTGTATGAGCGGTATCCGGCAATGCCGATGCCCAGCAGCAATAACACAGCGAGAAGAGGTCCAACCAGTCGTTTCATTGCTAACCTTTTCAGCGAGTGGGCACCATCGCCACGACCTAGTTATATCAAATTGCTGTGTCAAGCCGCGTGAACTGAACGCCAATGTGCCCTTAAAACGCAGGGTTGAAGTCGGCGGGTTGTAGCAAACCCGCGTGACCAACATTTGTCGATAACTTTTGGATAGGAAGTGAGTTCACGGGCTTCTTGGCAGCAACTTGCAGCGATCGATACAAAGCAGCAACACCAAGCACTGAAGTTGAGTACGGGAAGTTGCGCGCCATTATCTCCTGGCGTCGGTGATCTCTACGTCCCTGAGCGTCGGCTTTTCCAACGCTCCACGGGTACGCGCGATACTCGGTCTTGTCTCAAGCGTAAGTCACCGCTCCACTAGACGCAACAGTGATAGTTCTTCCCGTAACCGCGGCATAGGTCCTGGACTTCGTAGTGTCAACAAAGACGTACTCGCCCTTGACGGAGGCAGCAGTAACTGTCATGAGCAAGTAGCCTCGACGATTCGTGTCTGCATAGTTGAGATCGTCAACCAGCCCCAATCCACTGCCTTGGACACCTGGGACGACCACGGTTCCGTCGAGCGAACTAGCCAAACCTCCCAGCCCCGCACTCTCGAAACCGGGCGACGTAACCGAAGATCCGGCAAACTCGAAGCCTACTTTGTCACCGGCCAACGTTGTAAGGTTGGCAAACCATGCATTGTGTGAATCGCCCGAGAGCGTGATGAGTTTCTTGCCCTGCGCCTTGGTGGTTTGCAGAATTGTTTCCCGTTGGATGGGATAGCCGTCCCAAGAATCGAGGTTGTAGGGAAGACGGGGATTGCTCGCGGTACTCACCAGTCCAGCCTGTACCGCGGTGCGGGTTGACGCCGGTGTCGCCTTGGCCGTTAGAAAACTCGAGATCGCACCCAATACCGCTTGCTGGTTGCCTTCCGTGGGACTCACAGTAGCGGTTGCCTGCGCCTGCAAAACGCTTGCCGGAAACCACATGCGTGCCATGATGTCTTGATTGCCCATGATTTGCCACGTGGCTGTTGACGCAGCAATACCGCTGGTAAGCCACTCTTGCTGTGTGGTGCTCATCATGCGATGCGTCGCGTCGGAACCGCTGGTAAGGGCGGAGACATAGCGACCAATCCCACCATCGGCATCGCCATAGCTATCGTACTGCCGGTCGCGCCCCTCGATGCGCGTGTCCATCATGTGAAGAGTGAATATGTTCCCAAAATCAAATCTGCGGTAGATCTTCAGCAAATTGCTGGCATCCGGTGTGCGAATGGGCATCCATTCATGGTAGACGCGTGCCGCAATTGCTTTGCGAGCACTCCAGTTGCCTTGCGTTGCGCTATTGTGATTTTCCGCTCCATCCATCCAGGCGTTGTTGGCGAATTCATGGTCGTCCCAAACCGCAATCCAAGGCATTGCGGCGTGCAGGGCCTGTAGGTTCGGGTCTGAGCGGTATTGCGCATAGCGTGTGCGGTAGTCATCCAGACTGACAATGTCATTGGCTGGCAAGGTGACGCGACCCAGTGCCACGGCGTCGCTGTTGCCGAACTTTGCAGGATCGGAACCGTATTCGTAGATGTAGTCCCCCAGGTGAATTGCAAATTGTGCGCCAGACCGAGCAGCCGCGTCGTATGCGTTGAAAAACCCGGCCGAGTAAAGGGTGCACGAGAAGACTGCAAATTTCACGCTAGGTGCATTTGAGGCTGGCAATGTACGAGTGGTGCCTACAGGTGAGGCATTTCCGGTCTGATCCAAGAAACGAAAGTAATAGGCATTGCCAGAAGATAGGCCGGTTGCATCAACCTTGTTCGTGAAGGCGGTCGCAGCGGTTGATGTCACTTTTCCCGTGGCCACGATGGTGTCAAACGCATTGCTGGTACTGACTTGCCAGGTTAACGCGACGTCTTCGCTGGAGTTTGCGATCTTGGCGTGTGTCCAGAGGATGATGCGATCAGCCAAAGGATCCCCACTTGCCACGCCGTATTTGAATTCAGCAGGAGCCGCACTGCTTCCCCCGCATGCGACAAGCGCAGACGCGGTGGTAGACATTGCAGCGACCGCGCCCGCGGTTTGCATGAGAAAAGTTCGACGATTAGATGTTTGGTTTGCCATGATTGAGACGCGAGTAGGTATTGAGTCATTAGGACCTATCACTATGACAATCGCATGAAAATTTGGGCAGGTCTGTCTGCCTGTGATCATGGCCGCCGCTAAACGCTTCTTGGGTCTTTCTCGCCAATGCATGTGCCACGACCACCTTGTACCTCCTCGAAAGACCGATAGGGGCGGCGGTGCTCACCAATGACCGCAGCTTGGCCGATTGTTTGTGCTTTGGCTTTGTGCAGGTTAAATCGATTGTATTAATCGCTGGCTTTGCTAAAACCAAGTCATAGGTTGAGGCGCATAGCTTGCGCCCAGCGCCTTGTCATTGCAGGCGTATTGAAGCAGGTCGTTACGTCACCGGCACTATAGACAGCGCGATCAAGCAATTGAATATCTGCTTCATGTTGCCGTGCCACATGAGGATCCTCAAAGAAGAAAACTTTCTGACATCTTCTGTCGAGTACAAGCTCTGCAATCTGAGCATCACCTCCAAGTGGCCCACTTTGGTATCGCGTCACCCAAGGCTGCGACTGTGGCCATCCCTTGGACCACGCCAATTCGTTGAGTTTGCTTCCAGTAGTTCCAGTGGCAACACGACCAGCGAACCTCGACAGCAAATCGAAGTACTCCGACGCAAACTCCATCATCTCCGCCTTGCGGGCATCGTGAGCAATGAGTGCCACCACCTGTGATTCAAGAGGCTTTGCGCTTACGTCTGAGGCTGAACTGGGATTCAATCCCGCAATCGCCATTTCCACTCCAACCCATTCAATTGCACCTGCGAGGGTTGCGACAAAGGGCTTACCGTGAATGACGCATTGGCGCTTCAGTGCAAGTGTCTCTGGATAGGTGGACGTAGGGTTGACGGGGTCAATGAAAAAGAAGACGCCATCTATGGCATCGTCCGGCATCAATCCTCCGGCTGCCCGAGAAACCAAGCGCATGAGGCCGCCGTCACGCCCATGGCCGATTGATATGAGTTGACTGCGCAGAAGGTCGTTAACCACTAAAGCGTCATGTGCACCACCCGTGGCGTGTAACTGGAGTCCCAGGGCAAAGAGATCCGGTTCACAAAGGCGCGCCCAGCGCAGTAATGCACAGTCTTGCCCCATCCGGTGCAGTCGGTGGGCGACAAGACCAAATTTCATAGTGAATCGTTCAAGACGGCAGAGTCAGTTCAGCCACTGCGTCAGATCTGCGCTGCTTCGTTTGCCAATTGATGCTGAATGCTGGCGCATCCACAATTCGGCTTGCTCCCGCCCCTTGTCCCTGAGCATTTCTAGAAACGGAGTGTAGGCCAGCATCTTTGTTTCGCTACGTTGAAGAACATCCAGATTGGAGTCGATCATGTGAAAGCGCGTCGTATTCGATATCCGCGCGTCGTCATCCCCTGATTCTTCCAATGGTTTTCTACCGGTCAAATGCCGAGCGTACATATTCATCTCACGCAGGAAATGGGCTTTAAAGCCGAGTTCTTGAATGCGGGATTCAATGGCTTCCATGGACTCGGGCGTTTCATCATGCTGGTGCGGCGCAAGCAAGACGAGCAAAATGTCGCTACTCTTTCCATCCTGTACCAATGGAAATATTGCTGGATTTGCCGAGAAGCCACCATCCCAATATGGTTCACCATTGATTTCCACGGTGGGATGTATCTTTGGCAAGCACGCCGACGCCAAAACCATGTCAATGTGGAGTTCACGCTCGCGAAACAAGCGCAGCTTTCCCGTGTTGGCGTGTGTGGCACCGACGAATAGTTCGAAGGGGCTACGAGCGCGAATTCTTCCAAAGTCAACTTGTCTATTTAGCACATCGCGCAGCGGGTTGATGGCTAAGGGATTTAGGTTGCTCGGTGCGAACAGCCCTACCCAGTTTGCAAGCAGCTTCGTCGCGGGCGTGAGGCTCATGGACTCAGCGTTGCCCCTGGTCATCATGGGCCACGGAATCTGTTTGCCAAGATCAAGCCAGAAATCCGACAAGGCGCGCCTTGCACCTTGTCTGCCCCCTTCTATCCAGCCGTGTGTCATCACAACAGCATTGATAGCACCCGCGCTGCTTCCGCTGACGGCCTCAATTTCCACAGCCGTCTGGTCTAACAGCGCGTCCAACACCCCCCAGGTGAATGCACCATGAGCACCACCTCCTTGCAGCGCCAAACTCAGTCGCTGATTCGCATTCGCAGCTGGCGGGCGCTTGCGCCACCACCGAGTCAGTTCATTCGCCTGATGCCGCAATGTCTTGAGGCTGACCATGGAAGCTCTAAGTCGGCGAGACGGAACAGGATGAGTGTTAAGCATGGCTCAGTATAGGGTTTTCCCTAATTTTGCGCTTAAGAGGCCGCGAAATGCTCGTCCAAACACTAATTGATCAATCAGATCGGTCTGTTGATTGCCTTAAGGAAGATGAGTTTGAATGCTTGCAATGGAGAATGGTGGTACGCAGGTTTGGGCACGCTGCTGCTGCCCACGAACGCCCCCAGCCTGGTAGACCAATTTCTACGACAGCTTTATGCCGGACAACTCTACGAGTTAAAGTTCAAGTCCTGGCCAGGTCCTGCCGTCAGTAATGTCGCCTCCTTTGAAGTCGTTGATCGAACCAATTACTCAATCCCGGACATCCAGTCCGCACCCTGGGAACTGGCGTGGCTCGGATGGCAACTCGAACAATCGAGTCATCGCGGCCAATGGACAGACATTTCCCTCTGGCTCTACTCATTTAATGCAGTTCAAAGCCAAATCGAAAACATCAAAATTTCTCAAAGGAACAAGTCTGGTCGGTTGCACCACTCTATTGAAAAGAAGGGGTACGCGTTGCTCCGACAAACCTCCATGTGATCGCAATGGAACGGTCAGTCCCGAAAGGTCGTGCTTGCTTGCCGACGTACCGAGAACCGTCAACCGATCACCCAACACCACAAGGTCGCCAATTCTGTCCATTGGCAACTCAAAGCGAGAACTGGCCGACGCTCGGTCCAATACTTGCTCTATTCCCGGTAAGCCCGCTAGCAGACTTGCAATGGGCGAAATACCTTGAGAATCACTTACATAGACCGTCGCGTACGATCCCAGTGCGCCGTGGTGCACCACATACGGATCGGTTATTGGAAGGAGTACCCGTGCTGGAATCGCTCCCATTTCCCGGTCCAGGATATCCTGCAAAAAGAGAATATTGGGGTTGCCTAAGGCATCGGTTTTGGCATTCATGCCATGATCAGCTGTAATGGCGATGACCGCACCCAATTCGTCAAACTTCTGGAGATACCTGTCAATCATCGCGTAGAAGCTGTTCGCACCGGTCGTGCCGGGAGCATGCTTGTGCTGCACATAGTCGGTTGTTGACAAGTACATTAGGTCCGGACGAACACTTTTTAGAAGCATCAGTCCTGCCGCGAAGACGAATTCCGATAGGTCCGCGCTGTAAACCGAAGGAAGTGGCAATCCCACGCTTTGCAGCACACTTTCGATGCCGTTTTCGGTGATGTTGGCTTTATCGGCCTTCTCCGCCGAAAAGCAAATGCCGTTGAGACGATGTCCAAGCAAGCCACGCAACTTGTCTTTGGCTGTGACGACTGCGACTTTCATTCCTGCATCAGCCGCACTTGCCAAAATAGTTGGTGCACGCAAGTACTTTGCATCGTTCATCAACACTTCACAGTCCTGCTCCTGATCGAAGAAGTAATTTCCACATATTCCATGCACGCTGGGCGGGACACCAGTCACGATGGACAGGTTATTTGGATTGGTAAATGAGGGCATCACACAGTCGGCCGATAGCACGGTACCGGATTTAGATAATCCTGCAAAGAACGGTGCAACGCCAGCCAGCACGGCTTGATTGATGTATTCCTGTTCGCAACCATCGAGGCACACAATGACAGTGGGCGCGGTCGGGAGTTTGTAGGCGCGGCGATTGACAACGATGTTTGCATTCATGAGCATGAGAATAAGGGATATGGAACCGCTTGTTCCTTTGATTCTAGAAAACTGCTCTGGAATTTGCGCGTTTGTCGCTATAAGTTTTGAATCGAACGAATGTGTGTCACACAAATGACATAAACGCCAGCTAGATTGACCTGCTGTCTTTCGGCGATCGGAAGACCAGAATGGAGTAATCCCATGTCAAAGCTGCCTACGATTTCCAGACGCAATTTGGTTCTTGCGAGTGCAATAACCTGCATCACGCCGGTAGTGCGCGCACAGTCGTGGCCAACCAAACCCATCAAGTTAATTGTCCCGTTTCCGCCTGGTGGCGGAACAGACACCTTTGCTAGGCCGCTGGCGGCCAAATTGGGTGAGCAGTTGGGACAGTCGCTAGTTATCGACAACCGGGGTGGTGCTGGCGGAACTGTGGGAGCGGATGTAGCAGCCAAGGCGGCCCCGGATGGATACACCATTCTGGTTGGTGCAGTGCACCACACCGTTGCGGTGACTGCCTATAAACATCTGGGCTATAGCCTCGAACGTGACTTGATCCCAATTACCGGCATCGCTTACGTACCTGACGTATTGGTGATCAATGCACAACTTCCCGTGAAGAATCTGACGGAGTGGATTGCATACTGCAAAGCAAATCCGTCCAAGGTCAATTTTGGGTCGTCTGGCAACGGTACGACACGACATCTTGCCGGTGAGATATTCAATGCGCGCACCGGAACGAAGATGACGCATGTCCCATATAGAGGTTCTGGCCCAGCAATGGCAGGTCTCCTTGCGGGCGAAATTCAGATGATCTTCGAAGGGTTGGGCAGCGCAGCGAGCCAAATTCGCAGTGGAAAAATCCGTGCCCTCGCAGTCGCATCTCCCCAGCGCGCTGAGGCATTCCCAGACATACCGACCACGGCTGAGGCAGGACTGCCGGGTTTTGAGTCTTTATCTTGGTACGGCCTTTGGGTTCCTGCCGGCACCCCTGCCGATATTCGGCAAAGATTACAGAACGAAGTTGCGGTCGCGTTCAAGTCGCCAGAGCTCAAGAATATTTGGCATCAGCAGGGAGCCGCTGTTGGCGGAGAATCAAGTGAAGTCTTTTCACGATTCGTTAAGAGCGAAGTCGAAAAGTGGGGCAAGGTTATACGCGCCAACGGTATCGACATGGACTGAACTGAGTACTTGAGCTGCTTAACAACATATCGAAGCATGATCAGGCGAGGCACTAATCTGCTTCGTCGCGTTCCTTATAACTAAGCCATTGCCGATAACCACCTGTTTCTCAGTGGGTTTTGAGCAAATCAACATGGGCAAGTTCTTGGTCGCCGCTATGACCGTCGCGATCAGTCAAAGGCTCAACATCCATGTCGAAACGCTCTGCCATGAACTGCGACTGTCAATAGCGATGTTCGATCGAATATGAATTGATGATCATCGCAAACGCGCACATATATTTGAAATGCTCATCACCTATACGAGCGGACGACGGTTTTGACATGCCTTGCAGCTATTCTGAAACCTCGTATGACATAGTGCAATCTCGAAGCCAAGTCAATCAATCAGTACTCCACCTTCACGGAATCTGTATGGACCTGCATATGTGCCAACTGCGCAAGTATGGCTGACCAATCGACCAGCGTGCCATAGGTGCAACTGGTATCCGGGAGGCTCCATTACGAAGCAGTCTGGCCCGTCCGCACGCAAGTCGAAAGCAACTTGATGGGCGGGGCTTGGACAAGTTGACGCAACAGTGTTCCCGAAACGGCACTGAATCGTCCGGTGTAGATGCCCGCAAAGAATTCGTTCGACGTGGTTATGACGGGACACAATCTCCTCCAACTCCGCAGAACCCTCTAGACCGATGGAGTCCATGTGTGCAATCCCCGTCAAGAACGGGGGATGATGCATTGCGACCACGGTTGGAGTGCGCTCTTCACTTAGACGCTCTTCGAGCCAAGCCAATCGTTTTGAACACAACTTGCCGCGACCCTCCATGGGGACCGCCGTGTCCAACGTGATGAGGCGCAAACCTCCAAGGTCAACGGCGTACTGCACAAAGTCATCGGATTGTTTGAGGTACTCAAATCCTGGTCCCTCAAATGCTTCGCGCAGGACTCGGCGCTCATCGTGGTTACCAACAACAACGTACATCGGCATGGACAGTGGTGCAAGCAATTCTTTGAGCAAGTCGTACTCGTTCTTGCGGCCATAGTCCACCATGTCACCGGTAACCAAAACTACGTCAGGCAAGGGATTTAGTCGCATGATGGCGGCGACACATTCACCGAGCATCTGGGCAGTATCAACAATGCCGTAGGCCAGCTTGCCTCCGGCCTTGATGTGAAGGTCGGATATTTGAGCAATCAGCATTTGAAATTACCTGCGTCTAGTTCCAGTCCAATCGAATCGCCCACGGTGAAGGTCTGTTTGGGCGGAAGCTTCAGGACCACGTCCTCGGAACTTTCGAGCCGCACCTGTACCCGGTTATGGTCGCCCAGAAAGAAGCTGGAAACGACCCGCCCGCGCATCGACGCCTGGGCGAGCGCAACGACGCGAACCTCCTCAGGTCGAAAACTGTTCTTGCCAACGGTGTTCATTATCCCAATGAAGTCGGCCACAAAGCTGTTGGCTGGTCGAAAGTAGATGTCCTGAGGCGTACCTAATTGCGAAATTCTTCCCTTTTCCATGACGGCAATGCGGTCGCCCAGAGCCATCGCCTCTGCCTGGTCATGGGTGACATAGACCGTTGTGATGCCCAGACCGCGTAACAAAGCATTTATGTCCACCCGAAGCGTCTCACGCAATCTGGCGTCCAGTGCGGTTAATGGCTCATCGAGCAGGAGCGCACGTGGGCGCGGTGCAATGGCGCGCGCCAATGCCACACGCTGCTTCTGACCTCCCGAGAGTTGGGTGATTTGTCGGTCAGCGAGAGACTCAATGTGCATC
>Ga0194038_1001126_pt1 | contig 11545 bp, 14 predicted proteins | sample JunL226m_MetaG_FD_148630 | JGI IMG/M metagenome (GOLD analysis project Ga0194038, IMG submission 148630) | Anoxic zone freshwater microbial communities from boreal shield lake in IISD Experimental Lakes Area, Ontario, Canada - Jun2016-L227-6m | ecosystem: Environmental > Aquatic > Freshwater >...
CTACAAGAACGCCCATGTCACGAGCTACTTCTGCTACAACTGGAGCTGCTCCAGAGCCAGTACCTCCACCGAGACCACAAGTCACAAAAACCATATCAGCACCAGCAAGAGCTCTGCGAATATCTTCAATAGATTCTTCTGCGGCCTTTTTCCCTCGTTCTGGATCACCACCAGCTCCGAGACCACGAGTAGTTACAGGACCAATACTGAGTTTCGTTGGCGCAAGAGAGTTATAGATAGCTTGGTTATCAGTATTGATAGAAATAAATTCTACACCAGAAAGACCACTTTCAATCATACGATTGATAGTATTTTGTCCAGCACCTCCACACCCTACGACCTTAATGCTCGCAACGGGAGAAATCATCTGGGACATATTTACCTCTTTTGGTTGAGAAAGTTCGTCTTTAAGAAAAAGACCTTTGAGAGCTCATGAGCTTTTTTTAGTAGTTTTTGCTGTAGCCATAGTAAGAAATAAAAGATAATAGTGATGTTATAAGAGAAAGGTAAACTTTAAGGAAAAAGACGTTTCAGGAAACGAGACGCGGATTCCTTCACCCCACCAATACCGGCACCAATAGAAATACGTGGTTTACTGATACCGCCAGAACGCTGAGAAAAAATCAACGCACCGATGGAAGCGCTGAATCCAGGATCAGCAACTGACATGCCAGTCACGTAGTCTTGATCTTCTGGAAATCCTATCGCACAAGGGAGTCGGAGTTCAGCTTTTGCAAGGTCTATAAGATTACGAGCTTTAGATCATCCTCCGACAAAGATAGCACCCTCTGGGAGCATACCGTCATTACCGATGAGTTTCAGTTCTCGATTAATAAGTCCCAGAATCTCTTTGTATCGAGCTTGGGCAATCTGAGAAAGGTAGAGCTTTGATACTGTCTCTGTTTCTTTCTTATCCAAACGAGAGAGCGGAATCTCTTCATCTTTTGGTTTATTTTGGTCACAGAATGTGAGATCAACATAATCAGTTTTGAGTTTTTCTGCCAGATCAACTGATACACGAACACCGAGAGCAATGTCGGAACTCACATATTCCCCACCTACTGGAATAACCGCCGCATGTCGAAGAGCTCCTTCTTCAAAAATCGTCACACCGGTTGAAGAAGATCCAATATCAATACAAACAACTCCAAGTTCTTTTTGACGGCGAGTTAATACAGATTCTGGAGAAGTCAGGAGTGAGGGAGAGACATCAACGACATCGATGCCAACATCTTTGAATCCTTTGCGAACATTGTTGAGTGCCGTTGTAGGAATTGTGAAAATGTAAGCGCTGACTTCGAGCTTTTTTGCGCTCATTCCGACTGGAGTCTTAACATGATTTTCGAGATCGACTGTAAAAGATTCTGGAATAATCTTAAGGACTGTTTGATTAGTAAGAGTAATACCATTTTGTGCCATATCAAGAACTCTGTTCACATCTTCCTGAGTGATTTCAGAAGATGGAATCGTAATCATCGCAGAGCTCTTGTGAATCTGAATACCGGTACCCGAAAGGCAAATCCCCACATGAGGAAATTGTTGTCCGGCCATATTCTCCGCTTCTGTGAGAGATTCATCGAGATTCTTTTTAAATTCTTCCATATCGAGGATAATACCCTTTCGGATGCCTCCTGACCGGACAACACCAACACCGAGTACATTGAGTTTTGGACGAGTTGGATTTTCTTGGTCGATGATAAACGACCCTACGAGTGTTTTAATACGAGCACTTCCGACATCGACAAATGCTACGAGGTCACTGACTGCCATGAGAGAAATATTAGGAAGTAGAATAGGTGAGTACAATTTTTATTCATTGTGGCTCTTTTGCTGGTGCGATTTATTTTTCAAAAACCGCATCAGAACCACAACAAACACCCTGTAATTGTAGGAGAAATGAACTGGAATGCAACCAAGAAAAATCAATCCCTTAGTGGTATATATACTACACATAAAATTAGAAAAATAACAAATTACAAAACTTGATTTTAGGGTGTCAGTAATACACTAATGAATATGAAAAGATGATCGGGTTTTACACTTATCGAACTAATGGTGGTAATGGCTATTATTGCTATTCTTGCAACTGCTGGTTTGTCTGCCTATACGGGTTATATTAAAAAAGCACGAGATGCAAAAAGGATAGCTGGTATCAATGCTATTAACAAAATAGTACTAGCAAGTATGTCTTCAACTGGAATGCCACCACAGACAACATTGGAAGTATATAATGCTGTCACCGCTGCTAATAACGGTGTTGTCCTCATGGATCCATTGGCCTCCAGTAATGGAACGGTTACTCAGTCACTCTGTTTCGGTTCATCCGCTTCAGTAACAGGTAAAGAATGCTCCTACACTTATCGAGTTTGTGACAGTGGTATGGGGTATGCGATAGGCACAAGATTTGAAAGTGCTTCAAATATTCCACTTTATGCACTAGATGGAATGCCAGATGTTCCGTCATGGCTTACTGGTGTCATTTATGAAATTGGGAGTTGTAAAGTAACCTGCTCATATGATGGTAGTATTCCTGGTTGTCCAAATCTAGGGAATTGGAATAATTGGCCCAACGAAAATAAACAGTACTGGGCTAGGATGGATCGGAACATCGGCATAATTCACTATTACATCTCTCTCGGTAGTGGGATGGAAACAATATCACATGAATATCGAATCATCTCAAGTGTTTGAGCAATTATCTGCATTCTCATAGCGCGCTCTTCTGGTGAGGAATCTCTGAGTTTTGGCGTATTCACATAAAGCGCATTCAGGTGACGAGCTGTCGTAGTAATATGCGCTATCAGCAGATGGAATTTATAAGTCTCCGCACATTGAGCAAGTACATCTTCGAACCCGAGAATATCGAGAACAAGTTCTTTATCATAGGAAGTCAGTGGCAAAGTACTCGGAAGAGTTTCAAGAGTTTTATTATAGCCAAATTCCTGCAACATTTTCGCAAATCTAACATAGGTATATTGAAGATATGGTCCACTACTTCCCTCGAAAGCAAGTACTTTATCCCATTCAAATACCCAATCTCTTTCACGATCTTGTGCCATAAAGGAATAAATTATTGCGCCAAGGGCCACAGCTCGAATATCCGAGTCAGCCAGCTCTTTCCCACGTTCAAGGAGTATTGCTTTTACACGATCAAAACTTTCCTCTACGACATCACTCAAGAATATCACTCGACCATGACGTGTCGACATCGCTCCTTCTGGTAAACTCACAAAACCATTAGCAGCATGTGTGAGCTCTACTGTATTATCAGATATCCAAGCCTTCTGGGCAGTTGCAAAAAGTTGTTTAAAATGAAGCGCCTGACGATTATCAACAAAATACATAATTTTTGATGGACTCCAGTTTCTTAGACGATATTTGATAGCAGCGAGATCACTCGCAAGATACCCATGAGTTCCATCCCGTTTTTGGAGAATACACGAAGGAAGTTTTGACTCTTTTGAAAAAACCACCCCAACACTTTCATCTTCATTTTTGGTCGCAATATTTGAGTGAACAAGTTCTTCAACAACAGCCGACATTGTATTGCTGGATTGAAGATCTGGCCACGGACCAAGCTTTGGAAGTGGAAGTCATTCGTAAAAGCTCTCTCCTATCCAGACATCTGGCTTTGCTCCAAAATCACTCATTACTTTTCGTACAGAAGCAAGGCTCGCATCAGTAAATCGCTGCCAGAGTTTCACGGACATTTCATCACCCTCAGAAAGAAGCTTGAAAGCATCACGACATTCTTGGTCTATATTTTCATCTCATTCAATTTTTTCTGTAATTTTTATATAAATATCCAGAAGATGTTTAAGCGGAGCTTCTGAGAATTCTTCTTCATCTCAAAAATATTTCCAACCTGTAATAAGTTTACCAAAAATCCCTCCCCAATCCCCCTGATGCATATCAGCAATCACCATATATCCCATCAGACGAAGCATATTAATAGTTGCTTGGCCAAAGAGTGGTGTGCAGAGATGTCCAATATGAAGTGGTTTACCTATATTTGCCCCCATATAATCCACTATGACGGTTTCATTTCTCTTTTCCCAAACGGGTAGTTTCCATTTAGAAGTTTCCTCAATAAATATCTCATCCGTAAGAAAGAGGTTTACAAACCCTCAGAGTATCTGCACGTCGAGAACAAAACCCTGCTGTCTTAGGTATTCTGCCAATGAATTTCCCAGTATTTGTGGTGAAGTCTTTAATTGCTTCACAGCACCAAAGATATTGAGACAAATATCCCCCATTTTTTTATCAGGAGGAACGGTCATTTGGAATACATCGACAGGACAATCTGGATAATTGGAGGTCAGAAAAGACTGCAGTGCAAAAGTGATACGAGTAATATACATAAGAGGTTTTCTCTATTATAGAAAAAATGTGTTTTTTGAAAAGAAAAAGAAAAGAGCCACCTTCCGGTGGCTCTCTACTTTTACCAGTTGAAGAAGAATCTTACTAAGATTTACAAAGAAGTTCTTGTGGCAATGCATCACATGTGCCTGGATTTTCTGCGCTGTATTCTGCAATACGGGCAGCGAGGACATAGAGTTCTTGTCGGAGAATAAGTCTATTTGGTTCAAAGGTAGCAAGAGTACGATTTGTGAATCAAAGATCCTTAGCAGCCTGGGCAACTTTTGTCTGCCAGTTAAGGTATGTAGTATCTGGGTGAACACAGATGCTCTTCATAAGTACTGAGTATGCCTCAGAACGAGTCATAGTATCAAGAGGACGGAATTGCTTATTGGTTGCAGAGATAAGCCCAGCCATTTGAGCTTTTTCAGCTGCTTCACAAACCCATGATGCTACACCTTTGACGGTATCAGTATGACTCTTCTGACATTGGTAGTCAGATTCGAGTGGGATACCACGAAGACGTACAGCAATGGAAACAAGTTCTTGTCGTTTTGCATCTTGTGTACATCCAGCATCAGCACATGACGCCTTCACCGCTACAACACCGAGACATGAGAGGTATTTATGGAAGTTAAATATATTACCTGTACTACCAATACTACATTCACTAAACGGAAGTTCTGTCACAGGTTTGAGAGTACATGATGGAGCTGAATTAAGATGAGCTGAAACAGTACAAGAAGCCGTCGTACCATCAACAGTGCTACGACACTGATAGGTCCATTGGAGTTGAGAGCTGTTATAGGAAACAGCTGATGGTGTGCCACTATTACAGAGTATTTGGCCACTAAGAGAGGTGGAGCTTGGTGCTGACGTAGTAAGACTTCGGAGTGAGCTACATTCTGCAGTAGCAACAGCGGTACCATACGTCACCGTATTCACCCCTGTCCCTTCAGTATTGAGGTTACCAGCAACAGTCTGTACTCTTCCTGGATAGAGGACTACTTTGACTTGTCCTTGGGTGGTAGCTGTAACAGTAATCATGTAGATGTTACCTGAGAGGAGCGTAACACTCGTACAGGTACCATTCACTACTGTAACATCACTACAGACAAATGAATTAGTATCAATAGGTCTACTAAAGGTAGCAGTAAATTTGATAGTTGGAGTAAGTGATGGTTCAGATTGTTCTGCGGCTCTTGTAAGAACAACATTAAGAGGTGTTGTGTCTATGGTGAGTATGAGAGCACTAGAAGGAGATGAAGTAGTTCCAACTGATGTACTCTGTTTTGCTGTTAATGTATGAATACCAGATGAGAATGGTTGAATTGGTATAATCTGAGCTGTACCTGCCATACATGGAGCTGTACCTATGAGCGTTGTGCCATCAAAGAGATTGACAGTGGAACCAGAGGTACAGGTGAGAGTGAATCCAGGGGAGGTATCATTGGTTATATTATCTGTGCTTGATATACCACGATCATCACTATCTACGAGATCTGGTATACCCGGAGCAGAATTCGTAAAAGAGTCTTTTTTCATCAGAACTACTGATGGTGATCTATAAGAAATAGTCCCTGCAGCATTTGTAGTAGAAGAGGTAATATAATACAATTTAGCCAACTGACTCAAGGTAACTGGTATATTGACCGAATTACCTGTACATGGAACTGTTGCTATTACTTGGATATCATTATATATGGTGGCCGTTCCTCATGCTAGACAGGAAACAGTAAAAGTTACTTCACTGTTATCCGTAACATCAATCATTTCTCCAGAAGAAGTACTGATAATTCATGTTTTATTAACTACTGTTGGACGAGAAGGTGTTAGAGGTCTTGTGGTATCAATTATGAGATCTTTATTTCCAGAGAGACTCTTAGCTCCTGTTGGAAGTATGAGAGAAGCATTATTATTGCTACTGTCACGAATGCTGGATCCTGTAGGGAGCGAAAGCGCATTACTCGTTACATAGTTTAAATCTGAAGATGCATCTTCATCTACAACTGTGTATTCAAATGTCAGCATGTTTGTTCCGGATCAATTCACATAAGGAGCTACCGCATCTCTTATACCTGTTTCCATCTTGAGAGTTGGAGTACCGATTACTATTACTGGCTCAGAAAATTCCAGGGTGATAGGTAGTACTATTCCTGACTTATAAGCTCCATTGTTTGTTGGAGAAGTAACATTGATAATAGTGGGATTTGTTGTATCTACAGCGGCAGCGATTTTTTGGGAGGCATTACTAGTAATTGATCCTATGTAGTCTCCAGATCATGTCGCAACAACTTTGAAATATTTATCAATATCATTTATAGTAAATGTATAGCTTGCACCTGTTGCTCCAGCCACATCAGTATAAGTCCCTGTAGCTGTGTCGGATTTTTCCCACTGATAAGTGGCTGTAGTTCATATGGGTGAGAAAGTTGCAACAAGAGCATTTCATACATTAGTAGTTCCAGTGACGAGAAGTGTAGCCGTGATAGGAATTCGGGAAGTGGTAAAACTTATTTCATTTCCATAAGCTGTCCCAACACTATTTGTTGCATAGGCGCGTACATAATAGGTCGTATTTGCTTTGAGACCGGTCATAGTACCTGAGCCGTTTGTAGTTTTTGTTGTAAGGGCTGTAGTTGGTCCTGTGACTGTGTTCCATATAATACCATTACTGGCAATAGCTGTTCCTCCATTTGAAATAATATTCACACCACTTATAGCACTATTTGGTGTAATATGGGAGATAATAGTAGTTTCAACTGCAGGTTTTGTGAATACTGGTATTGTCACTCTAGGATCCGTATTAGTTGGAGCCATGGTTTCCGTTGGAGCTTCGGTAGTAGATGCAATAACTGTTTCTGTTGGAGCTTCTGTACTGGTTGGAGCCATGGTTTCCGTTGGAGCTTCGGTAGTAGATGCAATAACTGTTTCTGTTGGAGCTTCTGTACTGGTTGGAGCCATGGTTTCCGTTGGAGCTTCGGTAGTAGAAAATGTTTTTGAACCGTCGAGTGTTTTTATAATTCCTGTGAATAAAGGTCCCAAAGCTCCACCAGCCCCTAAGTTAATATCACCACTATTGAAAGAGGCTGTAATACTTTGCCAGCTATTTTTTCCAGCCGATGTTTGTTTAATCCAGGTATTTCAGAAATCAGTAGATGTTGCGATATTGCCAGTAACTCCTGAAGAGGTGGTTTCCTGAGCTGCAACCAGAATTGTATTCGAGTTATTTGTGGCTGAGGTAATAGCATACCAACCCCCTGCGTCAGCAGATGAAATGTGCCAATTATTTCAACTATCAAGAGATATATAGATATTTGATGGTGTAGAAAATCCTCCGGGGATTGCTGCTAATCCAAAATTATCCCCATAAGGGAAAGATGTTAGAGACCACCAATTCCTTTTTCCAGAAGATGTCTGAGTTATCCATGTTTTCCCGAGATCAGTTGAAGTGAATATGTAGTCACCATTTGCTCCTGTAGCCAGCAAGGTTTTGCCTTTATTTATAGATGAAGTGAGAGTGAGTAAATATAATCCTTCACCAATAGACTCATGTACAATCCAAGTCTTTCCATAATCAATGGAAGTGTAAATATAACCATTAGGTCCATCTGCTGCAGCGGCAGCTAAAATACTTTGATTATTTTCCATGGATGCAGTCACACGGGTCCAATTATGGGTTCCCTCTGGATACCATGTAGATCCTCCATCTGAGGATGATATAATATATCCACCAGTATGAGTCGCTCATTGTGCTGCACCTGCCAATACTGTTTTTGTATCGTTAAATGATACAGTAACTGGGCCCCAATTACGTGAACCAGCTTGTGGTTGGGGTGTCCACGTATGACCCAAATCTGAAGATGTGTATATATACCCCTCAATATTTCCACCGCCCTCTATTCCTGCAACCAACATTGAATGACTACTATTCGTAAATGAAGCAATCGATCACCATTCTTTTGTATTAGGTATATCTGAAGGGGACCATGTTTGTCCATTATCAGTAGAGATATAGATATGTCCATCTGGATCGTCACTGTTAATGCTATTGTATCGAGAAGTTGCTGCTAATACTATTTTTCCTTCATGTTGAAATGATGTTATCGATGTCCAGTCTCTTTTTCCAGCTGATGTCTGTTCGACCCATGTATTTCCGAGATCAGTGGAAAGATATAAATATTTTTCGTAATAATTTTTAGTAGTACTTTTTGACCCTATTATCCCAATCAGTGTTTCCGCATTATTTATGCTTATGGTGACTGGGGTATTGAAATAACTATCAAATCAACTATTCGGAAGGGGTTTTTCTACCCAAGTAGTACCTAGGTCACTGGACGTAAAGACAGATGCAGTTCCATCTCTATTCTTCGCTATGGCTGCTATTACGGTTCTAGTATTATCTGTGGCAACACTGATACTTTCCCAACCATAAGGGACAGAAGCGGGGGTATAATGACTCCATGTTTGTCCGAGATCGGTAGAAATATATATAGTTCCTCCACTGCCAGTCAGTGATGCTGCAGCTAGGACTGTATGATTACTAGATGTTGATGAAGCAATAGAACTCCAAGAATCCTGTCCTGCTGATGATAAGGGTGACCAAGTCATACCAGCATCACGTGATATTTTTAGGTATCGATCGCTTTCTGCTGTCTCTTTTGGTACTGCGATTTCTGTGATATTGTTCCCATCAGGAAAAGATACCAGAGAATTCCAAACTTGCATAGTGGAACTATTAACAGGTTCATTTGATTGCCAAGTATCACCCAGATCAGTAGAAGTATATATATATCCTGCACTTACTGGAGCTATAATAATAGAATTTACTCCATCAGAGGCTGACGATATATTATTTTGCCATGATCGTATGCCGGCACTCATTGATTTATTCCATGTCTTTCCATCATCCTTTGATATATAAATTGCACTCTTTCCGTTTGGTTCAGTTAGATATGATATGGCTGCATATACAGTAGTTTTTCCTTGAGTAAATGAGGTCATACTTTGCCAATGCCCAGGCATACCTATTGGTGTGGATACGGAGGTCCAGGTTCCCAATCATGGAGATTCTGTAGTAGCATTTGACCCCAAGAACATCTTGGTGATGTTATTTGGCAAAAAATGAAATAAGGTCGTAATCGCAGCAAGAAATACTACGAATACTAGGAGCCTTTTTTTGGTTGTCATATAAATATATTAAGAATATGAGCATATTCATAGTACCATACCCAACTATGAAATGCAAATATTCAGTTCTATTTAATTAACCAAATTTTATATCTATCTTATTTTTTTGTTTCTGCGAGAATTTCCTGAAGTCCCCTGGATATTTCTTGGCGTTTTTTCGCAACAAATTCAATACCTTTTGCTGTTATGTGAACCATTATCTTTCGTCTATCTTCAGTTGCATGAACACGTTCCACAAGAAATAATTTTTCTAGTCTGTCGACTAATCCCGTTGCTGCAGCAGTACTATGCCCCATTTTTTTCGCAATATCTGACATAGTTAAATATTCCTCACTTGCTAAATAAGTGAGCAAAAAGAATTGAGGGAAAGAGACATTTTCCTTATTAAGTTCAGGGGATAGATTTAGAATAACTGATTTCTGTGTGAACAATACAAAATCAGCCAGCTTTTCAGCATCTGCTCTGTTTTCGGGACTTGGTTCTCAATCTCTAAGCGTATTCATAAATAAGTAGTTATTGAGAAATTACTATATTTATAATTAATGCTATGTCAAGTATACTGTTCCTTGTTTTTTTATGAGCCATTTTTTTCAGAGTTCTTTTTTGCCACCAGTACGAGTTGAGAGAAAACGATCTAGTTCCGTGAGAAGAGCACGAGAAAATCCATGAGTAGAGCCATTTGCTAACTCATAGAAACAGCGAAGTAGCTCATGTTGAAATCCTATAGGCAAGGATTGATACCAGTCATAATCGAACTCTTTTTTAGTAATATTTTCAGCGAAAAAAATATTAAATCCTTCCTGGAGTTCCTTCGCAGATTCCGAGAGCCTTTCTAGTGCTTTTCCAGCTTCTGAATTGATAGTCTGGAGACATGGTAATACCTCATGTCTGAGCAGATTTCTCGGAATTGTCGTATCTTTATTTGTCTCATCGACACCGTAGGGGAGATTATTATTTTGTGCATATTCTAGGATTTCCTTTTTCGATACCTCCAGAAGTGGGCGAAAATAGTATCATGAAAGACGCTCAATTCCCACAAGACCTGTTATGCTCGTTCACTTGGTGATTCGATAGAGCAGAGTTTCTGCTTGATCATCAGCATGATGAGCTGTTAGAATGTAATCTGCATGGTGTTTTTCCCTGATTTCTTCCAGCCATTCTTTGCGAATATTTCTGGCACATTCCTCGATAGTTGTTTTGGTTTTCTTTGATTTTTCACGGATATTGGTTCTGAGACACTCATAAATAAGATTATATTTCTCACAGTAGTGCTCAACTATTTTTTGATCTCGTTCAGCGCTTTCACGGAGTCCATGGTGGATGTGAGCAACTCTGGCTGAATTTATGAAATTTTTTCAATAAAAATGTCGGAGCATTTCTAATAGAACCATGGAATCCGGTCACCCAGAACAAGCCACAATAACCTTTTTAGTATTGAGAGGAGAGAGAGATTTTAGGATTTTTTCTTCAAATGTGAGTTTTTTTTGAGGAGACATAATGATTATTGTATGAATATTTTTGCAAAATGAAGAAATATAGGGTACTATGTATCCGTGACTCAGACTACAAACACTCTTGAAAACATCAAAAACCTCATAAAAGAAAAACATAAAGGGGGTGCTTTTTATAGGTCAGAATTTCATACTATTCTTGATGATGTAAAAATTGCACTTGATAGACAAGACTCTGATAGTGCTCTCAATTCCCTGATTCAATGAGCTATTAGCCTCAAGGCTTCCGATGTTCATCTGGAAATTCATGAACATGACTCTGTTCCACGTTTTCGTATCGATGGAGATCTAGCTCCACTTGGCACTCTCTCACTCAAAGAGCATGAGACGCTCGTAGAGAGACTGAAGTATCGCTCAAATCTCAAACTCAATGTTCATAATGTTCCCCAAGATGGTAAATTTCGTCTTGGTAAAAGTGAAAAGGATACGCATATCGATATACGCGTTTCGGTGATGCCAACACGCTATGGCGAGAGCGTGGTATG
>Ga0194038_1001129_pt1 | contig 11524 bp, 4 predicted proteins | sample JunL226m_MetaG_FD_148630 | JGI IMG/M metagenome (GOLD analysis project Ga0194038, IMG submission 148630) | Anoxic zone freshwater microbial communities from boreal shield lake in IISD Experimental Lakes Area, Ontario, Canada - Jun2016-L227-6m | ecosystem: Environmental > Aquatic > Freshwater >...
ATGCTCCATAAGCGGATTTTTCTCATCCATAAAAAAGAACTCTACAGCTTTGCCCCCTTCTACCGCCCGATCTATATACTTAAACAAAAACTCATGATCACCTGGTTTAACGCAAAGGATAAAGTGAACATTATTGGCTTTGAGATCTTCAATATGGGGAGCATTCGAACTCAGGCCATCTTCGATCACAATGACTTTCAGGTGAGGGTGGTCTTTTCTGAATTTTCCAAAAGCAGACATGAGCGCATCGCAAAGCGATATCGTCGTATTCCCCTTGCGAGAATCACTTATCTGCTTAAACTGTTCCCGTATCATTTTAAAGAGCGAATCAGCGCTCAGATATTTGCGAACTTTTGTTTGTGAAGGCGGTGCAATTGGCATGCGCTTTTTCATGATTTATATCCACAGGAAAGACCCTGTCATTTCTTAGGAAAAGAAACAATTTTTTTTTCGATATTTTCAACGAAAAACATGTTCAAAAAAACTCTTTTAGCACCAAATGTTTACGAAAGCAAAAAATATAAAACCATGAATTATGCCACTTCAGGGTGCCTCCGGGAATTGCAGTAGGAAAGCCCGTTTCGACCGGCAGCCAGTACCAGAAAAAAGTACAGCAACAGCGTATGATGATCCAGACGTTTCAAAAAGCCATCGGATACGAAGCGATGTTCGATATAGGCAAAGCTTGATTGGATAATGCGGACCCGTTTTGGATTTAAAATGATCTTTTGAATCTGGGTATCTCCATATACCTGTCGGTCATCTCGCTGACGGAATAAAGGTATTCTACGCCATTCCCATCGGTTACGCTCTTGAGATCAGTGAATTCCAGGTAGTTCGGCAATATAGCCAGAAGCGACCCCACTTCATCAGCTCCGATCCCCATCACATCATTCAAGGACTCTTTTTCCACAAAATTGCTTTTTTGAGACTCCTTTCTGATGAGTTTCACAGCTTCCTTAAGCTTCACCATCTCTTCATAAAAAGTCGATCCACTTTCTTCCATAGCATAACCTCACGATACCAGAAGGTTAAGGCTCTCGGTAGCCGTAAGAGTCGAAAGCTGCTCGCCAGCGCGTCTTGACTTTTTCACTGCTTACATCATCCAATTGGAATTTGTTCTTTCTATAGCCTTTTATTTTTTCCAGATATTGTGTGCTCCGAGTGCTGAACCTATCAAACCCTGGCAATTTGAGACTGTCGTAAATACTTTCAAGACTCTGCAAAGGATCTCTTTCCAGATCCTCATACTTAAGTTCATGAAGCGCACCCGCTGGAATCAGATGTTTGTCCCGTTCAAAAAGGAAGAAAAGTTCCATGTACCATGATAAAATGATCTCATCAACCGTCTCCCGATCAGGCATCTGCAGGTGGCTGTGCGCAAAGGTACTCATCCAGAGGTGTCTTGTGGACAGATAGACATCGTAGGGGTTCCTGATGATATTTATGAATTGTGCGCCAGGGAACAGTGTTAGCAACATCGGGATCCTGCCCGTGTGTGGCGGCGATTTCAACAGGATGCGTTTCGGATGCTTCCAGATGCTGAGCTTTTTGATGTAACAGGTCATGGCATCCTTCCAGCTCTCCAGTGCATCGGGCTGCAACGACTGAGGATCAAAGGCGATAGCGCCTGCTTCTTCCGTCATGGGGAATAGTATCCGCATGTAGGGCGATATGCCACATAGGGCGGCAACGGCGAACTCATCCTCGTGCGGCGTCGACGCCCGAAACGCCACATTGTCCATCGGTCGCTTGTTAGGAACCAGCCAATCGAATATCCTGCAGCCGTCCTCTTGACTGTAACAATAGTGGTGTGGAAATATCGCCTGATAGGTGCTGGGAAAATCGAAATTCTCGTCCTGACTCATAATGTGGTGCAAATGTGTTGTGCCGCTTCGCATGTGACCAAGGATGAAAAGAGGGGGTTTCACGATACATGCCTCTTCAAGACTTGATCCGTGGCAGGGCTTTTCATATCGCGAAAGGATCGAATTCAAAGCTCCCATGAGTAGCAGAAATACAAGGCGCCCTGAGCATTTGCGATCCACCCTGAAGCGGTTTCTTCTCAAAACGCGCATCAGCGTGCCAAGCCGCATTCCGGGAATAATCTGCAACGGCGCACGCCATCTGTTTTCTTTTTCGAAGGTTCTATTCAAACTGCCCCCGCTTGTAAAACCAGCCCATGCTGAGATTTTTCACTGTCATGATTACCTCGCCATCCCAGGCTACCGCCCTGGCGTCCCAGGTGATCCCTTCATCATCCTGCTCTCTCATGCGAGCTTCGATGATAACTTCTTCTCCAACCAAGCACCTGCGCCAGAACAGCATCTGACCGATGCGCAGCGGGATCACAGACCGCTGTTCCGCCTGATCTCTCATAATGATATGAAAGTTCACCATCTGAAGAAGAGCTTCCAAAAGATATGGAGAATACTGGTAGTTTGTTTCTTTCGGCGATTTGAAGTCTATTCCGGCGCGATAAACCATGCGGCCTCTGATTGCTCTCGGAGCGGAGCCGTCCAGGGTTTCTATCACACGATACCTGTTTTTCATATCACTTCGTTCTTCGTACAACCTGATCACTTCCTCGTGATCTATGGCCCGGGTATCCAGTTCTTCCATTTTGACGTGAAAATCGGCCAGATCATCGCCGGCCTGTGACATTGCTCCGAGTAGAACAAGGGCCTTGTATCCCAGGTTCATACGCTCAACAGGTCGGCCAGACGGTGAAATTCCTTTTGCAGAAAGGGATACCTCGCACACAACTTCATTGGCTTTCCAAGATAGTGTCCTGCAATGAATACGCGCATATCTAGTCACGCCTGGGGGGCATACGATCATGTCCAGGAACTGCGCCTCTTTAATCCCTGTCACTTTCAGAGTCGGATGCATAATCCTGCACACTTCCATGAAACATTCGAGTGCCATGATTGCGGAGACGAGCGGATGTTTCATGAACTTGAACGGCTTGTGATCCGAAATCCATAGATCGTTCTCTGTATTGAAAGCCCTCTCGGCGGTAAATTCGGCGGTTTGGAGGTTCAAATTCGAGATGCTGTCAATCAGCGGAAATATCTTGCCGTCATAAAGAATGCCGTTAGACTCAATGCCGCTGTCGCATCTTACATCATCAATCCATAGATCGTTCTCCGGAGCCTTGAGGCAAACTGATTTTACATCGGGAAGTGTGCGCATAAAGAGTACCCAGACATCCTCCGGCGGCCCCATGAAGAGCTCCCGCAAAAACAGGTGTGAGAGCTCATCGACATGGATGTATGCCGCATTCATGAACTTCATGATGTCTTTGATTTCCGGGTTCTCCGCCATTCCGGCGCCTGCTATCGGGGGCAACATGAATGCCTTGAAGATAATCCCGCTATGGATGCCTTTTAAATGAGACATCAGGGCGCTCATTGCCCTGTTGGCGCAAGAGTAGTTAAACTGGCCAGGATTGCCTTGAATACAGGCGACGGAAGAAAGGCAAGTAAAGAATTTCAGGGATCCGCATGTTTCCTGAAAGAGGCGCCATGCCCCTGTCAGCTTTACTTTCACAACTGCGGAAAAGTCCTCGCTTGTCATGTTTTTAATAAGATTGTCGCGCAATATGCCTGCGCCATGGACGATGCCGGTAATATTGCCTAACCGCTCCTGAATCGTGTGTACGAGCGAAGAAACACTTTCGGGGTCGCTAACATCTCCGGAGAAATACTCGGCTTCAATCCCGGCATCTTTCAGTTTCTTGATTGCACTGATGATTTCCATGACTCTTGGGGCGAACTGTTGATCTTCCGATTCTGCGTGATTCGGATACGGGGCAAGCGGGGTGCGTCCCACAAAAGCCGCCTTACATCTGTATGGAACGAGACCTTGCGCCAGATAGGGCATAACTCCCGAACATCCTCCGGAGAAGAGTATCACATCATCCTCCCCGAGCTTAAGATAAGGCTCCTCACTGAATAAAATTGGCGCAGCATTCCCAGCAAGGGTTAGAGTTTGTGGAACCTGACCGCCTTCAAATATAGTCTCGGTATATTTCTGGCTCCGATCAAGGGCGCCTCTGATGACGTCTCGTATATCCGCCTCTCCGTTTACCCGCACGGTCCGAAAGAGAACGCTGGAAGACTCATGGGCGGCGCTGAGAAAACCGCCCAGCAGGCCTTCCGCGAGCAACCGCGCGATCCCCAATGGGTTGTCCGAAACGTTGACAAGAATCACAAACTTTTTGTCAGGAGACTCAAGAAATGTTTTGAGCAATGTAAAGAATCCCTCCAGCACAGGAGAAACATTATCCGCGGAACAAAGGCGGGTTTCGGCGACGTTGTCAAGGATGATGGCGATACCTGCCAATGATTCGATGTTGTGCATAGTCCTGGCGGTCAGGCTTGCGCCTTCAGGGATTCGGAGATCGAATTCGGCGTTTTTTGCATTCCGGCTCTCTTCAAGGAAACTCATTGGGAAGATGTTGCAACCGTAGTCCCGTCTGAACACATCTCCCACTCGCTTGCTAATATCTGCGCCGCTTCCGGAGGACAGCACCACGACGGAATCCAGTGGCGAGAGTTCCACTGGCTCTATAGAAGTACTCTCTACAGCAATCTCTTTAAATACAACTCGCTTGATGGGCGGTTTTTCACCCGCTTCATTGAGCAGAGAAGCTGTCTCTCCCCCAGGTAAAATTCGACTTCTTTTCGAATTATCATTTCCTGATTTATCCCGCGCCATGATTCTGGAAATGCGATTCGAAACATCCCGGACTGTGCGAACATCAATGAAATCCTGAAATTCCATTCTTATCCCGAAACGGCCTTCCAGAGCGACCAGGATTACCGGAAGGCGGCTGGAACGAATGGAAAGATCCTCGCGCAAGTCCATATCAGGCTCTATCTCTTCACGATCATAGCCCGTGACTTCCATTATTATGCGGATTACTGCCTCAGTGACGTCTTCGATGCCGCCAGCTCCACGTTCGGTTATGGTTGCCTCTTGAGGAGTGGATGGGGCAACTATCGGTTGCACTGGAAAATCGCTTGCGCCTTCTTTTTGGTCAGAAGGATCGGACACCACCGTACTGGCATTCCCAGATGGAAACATACCGTTCAAGGCTGTTTCAAGGCTTTGCTCCGTAAATGCCGGATCGTACTCGGCTCGAATAGCCGATAGAATACCTGGTTTCAAAAACCTGCCGAAGCTTTGTAGTACGAAGGAATTGATCTGTTTTTGAATGATAGCTTCCAGCGGATCGGAATGTCTATGCGCAGGCTCGGCATCAGTTGCGGCGATTCTATCCTTTGTCGGTTTACCTGGTTTTTCCGATTGCTGGAACGATATGGACCGTACAGGCTTCTGAATGGTCAGATTGCCGCGTACGTAGAGCTGTGCGAGCGCTGTTTTGAACACGAGGGCTTCGGCGGAAGGCAAACACGTCGTAATGCATTCGGCTTCTTCGATACAATCGGTAATTAAATTGCTCAGAACTTCCCGCGGACCGACTTCAACAAAGAGGCGAATGTCGAAATCATTCCACAGTGTTTGCACATTGGACATCCATTGGACCGGGGATTCCAGATGCGCCATGACAATGCGCTTGATTTCTCCGGGATCGTCGGGGAACAGTTTCATGGTCGTGTTGGAAACAACAGGGATTTTGGGCGCATGAAACTCGATATCTGCTATGAACGTAGCCAGTTCGTCATGAATGCATCGCATAATGGGCGAGTGAAAGGCCATGCTCACCGGCAGAAGAGTGCTGCGATATCCGTTGCTCTTGAGCGCTACGCCCAGTAGTTTGACCTCTTCGGTATTTCCGCCTACCACAAATTGGCTGGGCGAGTTGATATTGGTAAGATATACATCCCGCCTTTTGGCCATAAAATCCCGGATCACATCTGCCGGGGCATCCACAGCTATCATGGCGCCAGGGTCCAGGTTCATCGCGCATGCCTTGTCCATGCACACGGCCCTCATATTGACAATTCTAAAACCGTCTTCAAACGAGTAAACCCCGGCCAGGCAAAGTGCTGTCAGTTCTCCCAGACTGTGCCCCGCCATAGCGACAGGACGTACTCCCAGAGACCACAGATACTGCACCATGGCATATTCCATGGTAAACAGAGCTGGTTGTTGCCACCGGGTCTTCTGGGCATCTTCCTCACGGTTGTGGAAAATTGAATGCAGCAGGTCGAATTCAGCAACAGAAGCTGCCCGGTCCATCCATTCCTTTATAACAGGAAACGACCGATACAGTTCGTAGCTCATTCCGGCATAATGGGAGCCTTGCCCCGGAAAGACAAAAGCAAGCTTGGGAGCCGGCTTACCCACCGCTAAATGAATCCCTTGACGGGCAAGAGACTTTAGCCGTTTTGATGTTACCGGCCCTACGTTTCCCAGGGATTCAGCCTCCATAGCCAGTTTGAGAGCAGACTCTTCTGATTCCGCATGGACTGCCAGCCTGTATGGCTGTTTGCCGATATCAGTTCTGAAAAGATAAATGTCTTCTGGCAAAGCTGTTGGCATTGGCTCATGTCGGGCTTCGGGTTGTATTGGGGCCACGAGAACCGAATCCTCCTCTTCGATTGATTGTTCGAGCTGCACAACATAATTGGAGCCGCCAAAGCCGAAGGCATTCACCTGCATACGTCGCAGGCTCCCATCTTTGCGCGTCCATGTTTCCGGCTCGGAAAGAATAGCCAGACCGGAACCATCAATTCCGATTTCCGGATCAGGATTCCTGCAATTGAGAGTCGGCGGAAATATCCCTGCATTCATCGCCATCACTCCACGAATCAGACTGTTGATGCCGGAAGCCCCCAGAGTATGACCAATCTGCGATTTAAAAGATGTGAGTACAGTCTTGCGATTGGATTGGAAGAAAGACTTCAGCGCCTGCACCTCTTCAATATCACCCTGCCGTGTAGCCGTTGCGTGGCATTCAACAAGGTCGATACTTTCGGGGCCATAGGGTATATCCACTAAGGAAGCTCTGATGGCGATTTTCTGAGTGATGCGGGAAGATTCCACCATGCCAAGATGGTTATTGCTGGCGCCCATGGACGTAATGTAAGCGTGAATCCTGGCTCCCCGCCTTCGAGCGATGGATTCACGCTCAATTACGATCATGCCTCCCCCTTCGCCGAGCACCATACCATCACGGTCTGAATCAAAGGGTCTGCTGACTTGATGAGAAGGTTTCTCCACACCGGATATACCCGCCAATGCGCCTAAAGCGGAAAATTCAAGGAAATGCAATGGAGTGAGATATTCTTCCGCACCACCTACAATCGCAACGTCGATCACGCCGTTTCGTATCATCTGATAAGCGCTGTACATTGCTACGAGCGAAGTTGCACATGCAGCCGAAACCGAAAAGCTCGGCCCCATAAATCCGTATTTATTGCAGATGAATCCGCCTGCCGAGCAATTTAATCGCCCCAAAAGAGTGGTATCGTCAATTGCTATACGGCCCGCCTTGATTTCTGCCTCCACTGCGGCTTGAAGTTCCGGAGAAAGATGTATCACACGATTTACCGCTCCCATGATCTCGTTCATGGAAGCGCGGATAATGACATCCTGCAAAGTGGCGGCGGCTTCCCCGGAATTTTGGGAAATTAGCACGGCAATTCGTTCACGGGGGATATCAGTCTCAAGAAGTCCTGATTCCTGAATCGCTTTGGATGCAAGCCAAAGGGTAAGCTTGGTGGAATCGGTCATAGTGCGAAAATCTTGAGGCGGCGTGCCGATATCTTTGCGCTTGACATCTATGTTCTGGAAGGCTCCGAATTTGCAGTAGGTTTTTTCAGGCGTTCCTGGCCTTGGATGGTAAAAGAGCGCGTGGTTCCATTTATCCGAAGGCACATATCTGATGCCGCTCTCCATATTCAGACTGGCTGCCCACACGGCTTGCGGGCTGTTGCCGAGGGAATTGACGACGCTCATACCCGTAATGGCGATGCGCTCGCTCCTGTGATTTCGTCTGGCGGCCATGGCGACTTTCGTGCTGATTCGGTCGCCATTACACTGCTTCGCATCTTGAGAGAGAGGACCCGTAAAGGGCAGGCCGGTGGCGAGAGGGGCTTCCGCCAATTCTTTATGCAGCTCTTCAGCAGACTTTACGCTCTTGATAGTTCCGGCAACCGCTCCGCTCATGAATTGACCCTGCTCAATACATGCTGCTTCGTTAAGAATGGAGCCATCCATGCGATTGACGCCCCGAGCCGCGACGCGGAGACTGCCTGCGCTCAGGGCTTCTATTTTGCTGCGAAACAAAGTTTCGTCTATTTTTTGAGAAACAAAATCCCGTTCGAGCGAACAAATCGTCTCAATTGTTCGTGTTTTGAGAGACCGGACCCTCAGCCCGGTAGCCTCACCCGTAACGATGGTCGAGCCAGGCACAGATTCGAGAATCATCTTTTGATAGAGCGGGCTGAGAGAGCCTGTTTCGACGACATCAGAAACTGCAAGATATGCAGTCCCCATCTGAATCGCTTCCGCACCGAGCATGGCAGCCATAAAAGCTGTTTCGCGGTTGCAAACGCCACCGGCGAGTATGATTCTCCGGCCTTCAAACAAGGCCGGATTCCGTATCTTCAAATCCAGGATCACCTGCGCCCATGTAATCGTTGAGTAATGTCCCACATGACCGCCTGCTTCACAGCCTTCACAAATAACAAGGCGGACTCCCTCCTCAAAAGCGAGCCGCATGAGTTCTTCATTGGGAGCGATGTAGATGGTTTCTATACCGGCGGATATGAGACTGGCTGCATGGGAAGGCTCACCCGCCGCGATAACCGCAAAACGCGGCCTTGTGCGTTTGATCCATGCCAGTTGCACATCTCGAAACGGATTTTCGTTCAGGGTAATGATGTTTACAGCGTAGGGGAATTCGCCCATTATCCGGGACAGATTTCCGAGTCTCTCCTCAAGGTCGTCTTCATCCATCATTCCCAAGGCTATCGTGGCTAACCCGCCCGCTTCGGCAATGCGCTTTGCAAAGTCCGGATTGTCGGTAATCCAGGTCATGGCCCCCTGAATTAGGGGATACTGCACACCCATTTCCAGGGCCAACGGACTGCTTGAGAATGCACTAACGGCTTTGGGTGCATCTGCAAGATGCTTGTCAATTTGTTTTATAAACCCGGCAATAGCGGTTTCGGTCCCGGCGCCATATCGGTTTACGAAGGATGATGCAAAAGAAGCCTCAATTCCCATTGCGATAAGCTCATCACGACCAAACGCAGCGCGGTTGGGCGGCGACAACCGGCGTCGGATACTTTCGCAAAATTCCCTCTGTTTTGCATCAATGATTTCAGAGCCGCACAGCGAACTTGCATAGTCTTTCAGCTCCTTTACAGCCCTGGAATTGCCTTTGTTGAACAGACGGCATGGTGTCCCAAGGCTTAATCCCACAAGATCAGTATGATCGGGCCGCAGATTGCCGGTCTTGTTGCGAAAGTCTCCAGAGGTCGCGAAAACATCCGTTAACCAGTGTACACTCTCGAAAACGATGCGTTTCGATCCGGTTGCAAGAAATGCAGCCGCCGCTTCGGCTATAGCCACGCTCCCCCAGATGGCAAGAGCGGGAGCTTTATCCCGATCCTGAATCATTTGCCGCACAGCGGCGTAAAGAATGAAAATCGTGTCACTTCCGACAAAGCCTGACGCCTCGTTTCCCTTGAGCGCTATGACTCTGATTTTCGGATGATTTTCAATAATATTTCGGATAAGAGGCACGCTTCCCAAAATGGGAATTATGGTCAATTCATCCGACAGCCCGGAAATCTTTTCCAGGAGCGCCCCGATATCCGGTACGAGCGCCTCATGAAGCTCCACCCATACAGTGGTTACGTTTGTTTTTCTCAGAAAATCAGGCAAGGCTGGATTGAGCAGGGCATCGGAAGAGAGCTTCAGCTCCACTGCATCTGAAGCGGTGTTGGCCTGAAGGAGTACTTTGGTACTTGCAGTGGCATCAATCCCGGTCAGGTCGAATACCGCCTTCACCCCGGTCCGCCTTGCGGTCTCCACCACCGAGGAAGAGATGTGCTCCGGGAAGAACAGAAAGCCGATTGCAGGTTTATCATATTCACTATACATAAAACGCAATTGGCGCCTTATTACTCATTTTGTCAATCAAAAAAACGCCAAATTCGGACAATGCCTCAAAAAGTGTTTTTATATGCGATTGTATGGAGTATATCAGGGTAATCAAGACACTTCCAATTGGGAGAGATTTGTTGTTTTTATTCGGTGGGCAAGGAGGAAATAATGAACGGACCGATGAAGGTGCTGCTTACCGGTGGAACCGGTTTTCTTGGGGAATATCTTCTGGTTGAACTTTTGGAGAGAGGGCATAAAGTCTGGGCTCTCTACCGAAGTGAATCCAGGCGGCTGGACACAATCCGATTTCTGGGCAGTTTGGGTTTACCCCGCGATGCCGACAGTCTTCATTGGTTCCAGTGCGAGGTTCTCGAACTGGATGAAGATTGGGATAAATTGTGTCAGCAAAATCCTGGAATCGACCAGGTGGATACTCTGCTGCACAGCGCCGCCTCCACTCGACTTTATATGGACAAATTTGGGGAGCCACTGAGAACCAATCTTGGCGGCGCAAAGGTTCTGGTTCGACTTTTGGCGCGTGTTCCCATGCAGGCCCATATTATCAGCACGGCTTATGTATGCGGCCTGGTTCAAGATGCTGTAATTCGGGAGATCAACCATCCGCGAGGCGATTTCGTGAATGTGTATGAAGAAAGCAAATGGGAAGCTGAGCAACTTTGGCATGGAAAAGCCACCTTGCTGCGCCCATCAATCATTGTGGGACATTCCGAAACTGCTCGCTGCAAATCCTTCACCGGCTGGTATATCTTGTTCCAGGCATTGCATCTTCTTGACCGGCTATTGCATGAAGGTAAAGACTCAAACAGACTGAATCTCGGCATAAATCTGCCTGCAGACTCCCATGCCGCCGCCAGCATAGTCCCTGTGGATTACGTCGCCAAGGCGGCGGTGGCAATCATTGAAAATTCGGGTAATCATAACAATATCTTTCATCTTACGCACACTGATCCCCCAAGTCATCAGTGGACCATGAACTATATTTGCAAACGGTTCAACCTGGGTGGAATCCATTTTTCCGGAGCCGGAACTCCAATTACTGAGCCGCGCAATTTGATAGAGCGTATGGTTTGGCGTCAGATGAAGACCATCTTGTTCCACTTTTCCAATAACCCAGTATTCGACCGTACCAACACGGATCGCGCCATACCACATATACCAGTTCCGGCAATCACTGAAGATAGAGTGACCAAACTGGTGGACTATGCAATAGAAAAGGAAAAGTGGACGCAGTAAGTTTCTGCGTTCACGGATTCTATAGTGAATGAGGTTAGATAGTTCCCGTGTTTTTTGATTGCAACGAACTCGGCAAGGAAAGAGACAAGGGGATTGCTTCCGGCCTTTCGAGCTGGGGTGATGAAAATCATCCAAAAACTGGTTTTAAACTGATCCCATTTTTATTCCTTATCATGTAAGC
>Ga0194038_1001134_pt1 | contig 11516 bp, 11 predicted proteins | sample JunL226m_MetaG_FD_148630 | JGI IMG/M metagenome (GOLD analysis project Ga0194038, IMG submission 148630) | Anoxic zone freshwater microbial communities from boreal shield lake in IISD Experimental Lakes Area, Ontario, Canada - Jun2016-L227-6m | ecosystem: Environmental > Aquatic > Freshwater >...
GCTCAGAGCCGTGTGAATTCCATATAAGAGCGTACGATTTAAGTAGTACTAGGATTTATAAATATTTTGATCCTTTCTTTAGGATCTATTTAAATCAAAAAGCTAAGGAAGCTTAAAGATAGGCATGGGAAATTTTACAGTCAATAGCTCGTATTCTGAGGGTCAAACAATTAGTATTCTATGGACCGATAACATAGGGCCAGGCCTTGGCGCATCGCAACTTCCAGTTAGATTTTTCCTAACAGGCCTAAATGGATTAAATATTTCGGCAGATGTGGACAAAACGTACGTACTAGCTAATGGTGCCTACTCAAACCTTAATGGATCAGTTACTGCTGTAGCTAGAGTCAATATTCTTAATGATCAGTTAACTGAAGGTACAGAGTATTTAGTTGTCAGCGTTGGGACCGACAGTCAAACGATCGCCATTCTTGATACATCTCTTACACCAACACCAACACCAACACCAACACCAACACCAACACCAACACCAACACCAACACCAACACCAACACCTTCGGCACCCCCATATGGCTCAACCTTTTCTTACACGCTTTCTGGGGATCCCAGCATAAATGAAGGGGAAACAAAGTATATAACTGTACAAGTTAAGGATGCTCCAGCGGGATCTTTTGTTTCCTATCAGTTAAATGACATCACAGTTATGAGAGCCACAGACAATAAGTGGACTGGAACTGTTAGCCTTGACTCAAGCGGAATGGGGGTAATCCCATTAAGTTTTAAAAACAACAACTATACTGACACACCGCAAACGGCAAAGGTATCCCTGGGATTTCTAACAATAGGTACACCGACCATTTCGCCAGGCGGGTGGAATGCATATTCATTAATTGGTAGCTCACAATCAGTAGTCATTAATGATACATCGCAGAATATAAGATCTAATTGGGTTTTGAGTAGTCCATCTAATAAAATTAGCTATGGATCTGATTTGGTATTAAATTTATCGGTAACTAATTTTGGAGAATATTGGGTTCATCCTGGAAGCGAGGTTTATGCGACCATAAGTGGAATAGATGCGGCCTTACTACCTGCTGGACTTGACGCTCCAGGAGCCATTAAGTTTGTATTGGATGGTAGTGGTAATGCTGCAACAACAGTCAAAATTGGGGGTAATTCCAGCTCGCAGGATGTAAAAAATATTGCTGTCACGCTCGACAGCTTTTCTTTTCAGTCATGGAATACGGATGTACCACTCCAGCGTTTTCCAGTGTCAGCAGATCAATTCTGGAGTCCTCAGAATGTAACTAATTTATATTTGCAAGTAGGGGTTCAGCCAATCTCTGGCAGTCCAAATTATGCATTCGTAGATAATCCTGGTTATGTCAGCGAAGGACAAAGCAATATACTTGTCGTTCAAGCCACTGGCGTACCAATTGGAACGGTTGTTAATTACTCAATTTCTGGCATTACTTCAGATCGACTAACTGATGGCTCTCTATATGGAACCGCTACAGTAGATGGCAATGGTCAAGCTCGGATTGATTTGAGTATCATAGCCAATAATCGCACCGATGGACTCAGTACTGCAACAGTCACGATTGGCAATAATCTAGCAACAGCATCGGTACAAATTAACGATACTTCGTTGACATCGACCAACTCAGATGTTTTTGTTACTCCAAGCAGTCCTTATTACGTTAATCAGCCCAATCTAAAAGTTACAGGTACAGGGCAGGTTGATAAAATAATTATTCCATTGCCATTAAATAATTCTATTATTAGCATTGATGGCTCTCAAGTGTCTGTTACCGATAGCTCTGGAACCCTAGGTACTACAACACTCAATAATGTTGAGCGCCTACAGCTTTCAGACACTAGTGTTGCTCTAGACGTAGGCCCTACCCAAAATGCGGGTTCAGTCTATATGCTCTATAAGGCAGCCTTTAATAGAGCACCCGATGCTAGTGGAATGGGCTATTGGTTGGCTCAAATTGATGGTGGTAAAGATATTGTCACCGATATTGCTGCAGGGTTTGTTTATGCTCCAGAATTTACGGCTAAATATGGAGTAAATCCAAGCAATGCAACTTATGTTGATAGCCTATATCAGAATGTCCTGGGTAGAGTGGGAGATGCGGGAGGTCTAGCCTACTGGAATCAAGAGCTAGACGCTGGCAGAATCAGTAAAGCTGCTGTCTTAGTCCAATTTGCTACTTTGGCAGAAGGAGCGGCAATCGTGGCATCCCTCATAGCCAATGGCATCCCTTATGCGGAGTATGTGGGCAGTTGATTTTCTAGAACTAAGACCCTACCGTAGCCTTACCCCCTCAATAGACCCCTTTGCTATGGGTAGGTCTATACATAGTATTTTGCTCAAGGAATTAATAAAAGTGTTAAATTTTATTTATAAGAAGCATAATTAATATACATTAAGCATTAAAGCTGGCAAGTTATATTTTCCAACGCATGTCTCAAACCGTAGCAAATATTGTCCTATCACTCAGCGCCTTTGTTAATCTGGTACGGTTGAGTAAAAATTAAATATGAATAGTTCACCTATTTTATCTATGGCTGGAATATGGGCATTTAAATCGGATGCTAGCCCAAGCTTTTCTGGCCTTGTAGATTTATATTCCACAATTCATTTGGGAGTCAATCAAGCCCAAGGGGTGGTGCTTGGAGGTTGGGCGCTGTCAACTGATAACCTACTAATACCAAGGCAAGTTAATCTTGCGGTACTTGATCAAAACCCCGATGGAACGCTAAAGCTAAACACGGCTAAATATATTTCCAACCCTATTACATACGGCATAGGATCGGTAATCGTCTCTGATTTTAATGGCGATGGGGTTGATGACATATTTTTAGGTGCTTACAATGAAGTCCCAATGGTTCCAAAGCCAACGATTACTTATTTATCTAGCGGTATAGATAGTTTTCATAAACTAGAATTAACAGATATAACACTTTCTCATAGCGCCATTCTGACTCAATTGAATGGACAAAAAACTGTTGTAACGGCTGGCTATGGTCCCCATGATTATTATTATCAATACGATGCCACTATCAAAAGTATGATTGCTCATCTTTGGGGAAATACTTATCAAAACAATAGCAAATTAGATGGGTCTTCAGCCACTTTGGGTGATTTTAATAGCGATGGGCAATCTGAAATAGTTGTAGCAGATTTTGGAGGTGGGCCATCGATTATCAAGATTCAGAGTCTTAATGGGGATCAGTTAGTTGGCGACTTAGCTAATTTAGGCGCTGGTTACTTTACGAATAATTCAGCTTATCCAGGTCGTGATACTCACATGTATCGGGTTTGGGCTGAGGATTTTAATCACGATGGAAGAACGGACGTCATAGTTGGTGAATCTACGTCACAAGATCCAAATGCACCAACCATCAATAGATCTAAGCTAGCCTTGTTGCAAAATCAGGGAAATTATGTATTCAGTGATAAGACGGATGCCTTGGGATCGGCTTACCTTACCACTACTAACAATGTTGATTACTCTACCCAAAGGGTTGATTTGGACAATAGTGGTATCAATAGCTATTTATTGGGAGACTCTCCATTAAGTGCTGTTACTACCCAAAGTAATTATCTGTTGGTTAATGATGGAACAGGAAAATTGTACGCAGCACTGCATGATGAGTTTGTTGCATTGGGCTCTTCCGTACAAACTTACCTAAACACTCAAAAAATAAAATTTGGCCCTAGCTTATCTCCTAAATTTATCGCTTATCAATTGGCGGATGGTGCAGTTAATTATCTAGTGGAGTTAGTGACGGGCGATGGATCCAATATTCCCCTTGTGAACTTACCTTTGCATTACAACATCACAACTGACTTTACCCAAAACATCACGATTAACGATCGCAATGAATCAATGCTCATGCGGACCTGGGCAGGCAATGATAAGTTTTACGATACCAATGCTAATGCTTCTGCGGCACACCTCGATGGGGGATTAGGGTCGAACACAAGTGTGTATTCTGATAAGGTGGGTAACTACGCCATTACCTCACTAGGTGGCAATGGGTTTGAAGTCAAGCATGCAGTGACCAATAGCGCTCCGAATGTTGATGACACTATTGCCAACTTCTCTCGCCTTGTCTTCTCGGACACCAACATCGCCCTAGACATTGCCCCCACTCAAAATGCTGGCTCGGTATATATGCTCTATAAAGCTGCCTTTAATAGAGCAGCTGAACCAGGTGGTATGGGATATTGGTTAGCCAGAAAAGATGCTGGTGACGATATTGTAAGTAAACTGGCTCAAGGTTTTGTGGATTCAGATGAGTTCAAAGGCCGATTTGGTGACAATCCTAGTAATGCTTCTTATGTGGATAAGCTGTATCAAAATGTTCTTGGTAGAGCAGGAGAACCAGGAGGGGTAACGTATTGGAACCAACAACTTGATGATGGTTTAAAGAGTAAAGCTCTCGTTCTAGTCCAGTTTGCTACTCTTGCTGAAGGGGCAGCCAATGTCGCCCCTCTGATAGCTAATGGCATCCCCTATACAGAGTTTCTGGGGTAGATAAAGATAGAGATGAATTCAAAACCTTCATTTTCCTTGGCTGGGTCTTGGGTAGTCTCCTCTACTCAGACCGGCATTATTCCGTTTTATTCTCAAATTAATTTAGGCGTATCCAAAGCCAATGGCTTGGTTTTAGCTGGATGGGCTTACAACGGATTTTCGAGTACCGTCTTTTACACAACTAATATTGCGATTCTCGATCAAAATGCTGATGGAACGCTAAAAGTTGCCACTGGCAACTACATAAGTGACCCAGTTATTAATGGTACTGGCTCAGTTATTGTTTCAGACTTCAATAAAGACGGGGTTGATGATATTTTCCTTACGGCTCATAACGAGTCGCCATTTATTCCAAAGCCTTCAACCGTATACCTATCAACCGGTATAGACAGTTTTAATAAGCTTATATTAGTCGATTCAGTTATGGCGCACAGTGCCATTTTGTCAATCTTCAATGGCTTGCCAACAATTGTGACTGCTGGCTATGGTAATGAGTTTGATCCCTATTACCAGTTCAATCCGACAAGCAATAGCTTTACGATAGGTCAGTGGGGTAATAGTAGTCTGGGTGTTTTACTAGGATCATCTGCTATCACTGGTGATTTTTTAGGGGACGGAAAGTCTCAATTGGTTGTTGTAGATACCAAACCATTAAATAATTATGTGCCTGGAGATTCACAGATTGTTCTCTATGGACTAAATGGCAACGCACTAGATTTGAATTCTGTCCATGTATTGCCAAGCCCTTATTTTGTAAATAACCCCTCTTATCCTGGTGCTTCATCTCATATGTACAGGGTTTGGACGGAGGACTTTAATCACGATAATGCGTTAGATCTCATGATTGCAGAGTCAACGGCTGGGGGTATTCCTCAGCAAGCGTCAAAGATTCAGATGCTGCAAAATCAAGGCGGTTTTGCTTTTAAAGACATGACAGATGCATTGGGCTCTGCGTATGCAACTACAACCAATAATGTAGATTATCAAACCCAGTTTGTTGATTTAGACAATAGCGGAATTAATAGCTACCTTCTTGGGGATTCCCCATTGGGGGCTGGAACGACTCAAAGTAACTATCTGCTCTTGAATGATGGAACAGGAAAGTTATACGCAGCCTTACATGATGAATTTGTAACCTGGGGAAATAGTGTAAAAAGCTACTTAAATCTACCAAGCTGGTTTACAGGTATTCCAAAGTTCATAGGCTATCAATTGGCGGATGGCGCTATTAACTATTTAGCGGTGGTCTTTACGGGGAATGGAGTAACCATCCCTTTAGTCAATGTTCCTGTGCATTACAACATTACTACCGACTTCACCCAAAACATCACGATTGCCGATCGCAATCAATCGATGCTTATGCGCACTTGGGCTGGCAACGATACGTTTTACGATACCAATGCCAATAGCGCAGCGGCTCACTTAGATGGTGGTTTAGGAAGAGATATCTCCACTTATTCAGGTTCGGTTGCTCAATATCAAATTAAGACTTTAGCGAATCAAACTTTTGAAGTGAAATTAACTGCTACAAGCTCTGTTGCTCCCAAGGTTGATGACACCCTCACCAACATAGAGCGCCTGCAATTCACCGACACCACTATCGCTCTGGACACAAGCGCCACCCAAACTGCAGGTTCAGGCTATATGCTGTACAAAGCCGCCTTTAATCGAACGCCCGATGTCGGTGGCTTAGGCTTTTGGATTAATAAGATGGATGGCAATATGAGCTTTAATACTGTGGCTCAAAACTTTGTCAATAGCGCTGAATTTAAAACTGCTTATGGCGGCTCTAACCCATCAGTCAATACTCTTGTCACTAAACTCTATAACAATGTGCTCATTCGAAACCCAGATGGTGGGGGCCTCGCCTTTTGGCAAGACAAGCTCACTACTGGTGGCTGGACAGTGGCTAATGTTCTAGGGTACTTTGCTACTTCTGCAGAAAATGTCACTAATGTGACCCCATTGATTGCGAATGGGATACCTTATACGGAGTTTGTGGGGTAGAGCTTGAATACGAAATTAGTTAACAATGTTGGGTTTACATTAACCGAGCTTGCAAGTGCTGGTCTAACTTTTGGCGCCTCTGGAATTGATGCATCGCTAAGGCAGCTTGCAAGTACTGGGGCCAAAGAGGTCACCCTCTCATGGCAAGTCAAAACAGTTAATTCGGTCGCAATAGATGATAGACACTCTACTATTAATCAATTAACCCATGTAATTGATTATGCCCATTCTTTGGGATTGCAAGTGGCTTTGAAGCCTAACCTATTTGGAGAGAGCTGGTCTTGGTCTGGAGTGTTCACGCCTACAAATCCTTCTGCATGGTTTGCGTCTTATGGTCAGTTATTAAATACCTATGCACAGATTGCACAACAACATGGAGTTGAGCAATTGCTTCTTACCAATGAAGCATCACTTATAACAACTAACAAAGATTTTTCCACTTATTGGTCAAATATAGTCACTAGCATAAGAACCATATATACCGGCCAGTTAGGAGTAAATGCCACGGTTTTGGGTGATGAGGCGTCAAATTTAACTTTCGGAAAACTCATAGACTTTATAGGTCTAAGCGACTACTCGCCACTAACAAATCTTAATGACCCTAGCATAAATCAGATTAGCCAGGCCCTAATAAGCAATCGTTCTGGCTTTAGTCTGATTGATTACATTAACCAATTGCATACCAAGTATGACAAGCCAATCAAGATTTCGGAATTGGCAATTATGTCTACTGATGGCAGTAATATAAATCCATCAAATCAATCGCTTTCTGGTCCAATAGATTATGGCGAACAAACAAATGCCTATATGGGTATTTTGCAGGGACTAATCCAAAACTCAGGAGACTGGTTAACAGGAATCAATATTTGGGGATGGTTTAGTGATACAAACCCTGTCCCACTGTTTTACAAACAGTCTTCAAGCCCTCCGGCTTGGCAAACCCATGGGGGATTAGCAATTCAAGATAACCAGAGTGCATTAAACGCCATTACGACCTTTTTAAAATTTCCTCGAATTTCAGTCGCAAGTAGCGATGGGGCAAGCTCAAGCATGATTGCCCTAGATGTTGGCCCCACTCAAAACGCTGGCTCAGGCTACATGCTCTATAAAGCGGCTTTTAATCGTGAACCAGATACACCTGGCCTAGGCTTTTGGATTAATAGGATGGATAGCGGTATGGAATACAACACCGTAGCGCAAAACTTTGTTAATAGCGATGAATTTAAAACAGCCTATGGTGGCTCTAACCCAACTGTGAATACTTTAGTCACCAAACTGTATAACAATGTTCTTATTAGAACTCCAGATGCTGGTGGGCTTACCTTTTGGCAAGACAAGCTCACTACTGGGGGCTGGACAGTGGCTAATGTTCTAGGGTACTTTGCCACTTCCAATGAGAATGTGACAAATGTAGCCTCACTGATTGCTAACGGTATCGCTTACCAAGAGTGGGTGGGTTAAGTCTTATTGACTTTAATCCTAATTCGTTCAATCGTATCAGCCATTGGGGCGCTTACTAGAACCTCCAAACCTAAAGCTCTGCCGATATTATTGATTCGAATGGGGTCAGTGGGGATGCCCCCTTGATCAATGGCAGCCAGCAGTTGTTTGGCCAGATTGATAGCTTGATTACCATCCGCTAGATCAGATATATCCAGTGGTAAATTCACAATCAGAGCGCTGATCCAATCAGTCCAGTCATCATCAGGTGAATTAGGCATGCGATAGTTGCTTGTGGAATGGATACATCTTCAAGTCTACAGGATGGTTGCACCAGCGCAGCCTTTGGGATAGGATTTAATCTACGGAACCTACGGAAGTAATATGAAAACATATCTCACCAGAGAGCAAATCCAAGAACGGATTAAAGCTCTACCAAAAAATCCCAAGCACCTCACTAGAGAACATATCAGGCAGCGTATCCAAAAACTGGCTATAACCAATCTACCCAAGAAGCCAAAGAATGCTCTTTGGGGTGTGTTATGAGCTGCGGTGCTATGACCCGTAATGGGACCCCATGTAAAAAAGCTCCTTTGATTAATGGCTGTGGAGGTAGGTGCTTGAACCACGGTGGCGCAAGCCTCAAAGGTGAACTCCACCCTCGATATAAACACGGGAAATGCACTCTTGAGGCAAGACAGCGAGCCAGAGATACTAGAAACCAGTTGCGGTTATTAATTGAGATTGGAAGCCAGTTGGGTATGTTTTTACCAATGCCACGTAATCGAAAATAATATACTGTGGCTGCTCAAGGGATGTCTCTGGCACAGGAATTTCGTAACCCCAAGGACGGGCTCAGAATACCCCCCTATATGGTCAGTCTTGTCGTGTTCTCTATTTGTACCTATTAGCAGATGAGTGGTGGGGAAGTCATGTCATGACTTAATAGTGTCTTCTAGATTACTGGTGCAAACTGGATTAATGGATCTCAATCCAGATCCTTTACAGAAAGAAGAAAGAAAGATTTCTTTCTGGATTACTAGATTTTTTCCTAAGGGAATCCAGTAAATACTCCACTTTAATCAAACTCTACTGCTTAAACTTGGGTCGCTTACATTAATACCTATGTAATCTTTTCGACCTTTCTTTTTCACGTTAGATGGCAGCGCAAACAATTTCAGAATCTCTCGTTTGAGCATTGAATCGATGGCACTTTTTGTCTTACTCGACTTTCCGCCCATTTCGTTTTGAATTTCATTCCTAGATGGATATTCAAGCCTTCCAACAACCTCTTTAATCTGATCTTCTACGGGCTTCATCTTCTTGGCAATCCTAGATCCATAATCTGATCGCATGGGAGTTACATACCGATATTCAAGGTTAACAATGTCGCCAAATTCATCTGTTGCAGATGTGCTGTGAGTTACGCTTTGGAAATATATTTCATTAAAAGTTAGCTCAACTCGTTTTTTATTCATTTTTAGAATTCTTTTGCCATCTTCATCGGCACTAAGAACGGCAGTCCAGTTAGCATCAGCCTCCCAAGCTCCACCGCCTCGGGCAGATAGGGTGTCCATATCATCAATACTGATGCCTTTAGCAGTCTTAGCTAGATGTGCTATTACCCAAATATTCATTCTCATCTTGGCATGCATTTCTTTCAATACAGCCATAAAACCTGAAATCTCTGCATTTGCATTTTCATTATTAAGCTCAAAATTAGCAGCAGCTGTATCAATGATCACAAGAGGTGGGATAACGATGGTTTCGCCACTATTGGCCGTCATCGTATTATTGAATCCCATGACTTCCTCAAGATTTTCTTGTAAATTTTTGGTATTTAGTCGTTTGGATGAGTAAAGGTGGAGCCATTGCGAAATATCATCAATCGACACCTTTTGACCAGAATCTAAGAGCATCCATTCCACCATACCAACTAGTAGCCTTGAAACCTGGGAATCATCTTCGGTAAGGACTATTACATGCCTTCTTCTTTTGGCTCCAATGTCAGATAGATGTGATGCAAAGCCAGCAACACTGGCTGCCAATGGGATGATTCCAGTTGTTTTTCCGATCCCAGCTGATCCTGCGATAACTCCGACACCTTCAGGAATAATTCCATCAACTACATATACTGGCGGCCGAAGCTCGGTATGTATTTCAAGCTTCCTACTTTCGAGTGTTGAGTACTCTGATGCCTTGGCGTGCTGTATGACTTGCCCAGCAGCTAAATCATCTAAAAAAGCCATTCCCCTCTCTAGGCTATTCACAGTAAAACTCCAGAGGCATTAATTGCAGATTGAATGCGCCCTACAGAGATAACTAACCGCTCTCTATCTGTCGGTGTAAAAACCTCGCCACCAAGTATTTTTAAAGCAGAGCTTGCAACTACTAGGCATTCAAACCCAACGACTCTAAGGATGTCAGCTGCTGGAAATGGACGTTTAACTCTTTTTAATTCGCCAAGATTATTTGGGAATAATGCATTCATATCTAAGCCAATAGTGCTTAAGATGCTATTAATATCGCAGCCAGCAAAACAATGAATGAGGATCCGACCGTCTGGCAAATCTCTTAATGAAAGACTGGGATGTTTATCATTATGGCTAGGGCAGCAAGCGATATAACTCTCTTTGCCTGTTCGTTTGACTTTTTCAAGTCGGGCAAGTACATTATCAATTGTCATTTTTAGTTTCCGAAGTTAGAGCCTAGTTCGCAGCTAGGCTTTTTTGTTTTTTATTGAGTAGCTTTCTGGGCTTCAATCCAATTACTTACATCCTGTAATTTCCATACCTTGACAGTAGCGGATAGGGTGATTGGCTTGGGAAACTTAGACTGGGCGACCCAGAGATTGATTGAGGACTTGGCTAAGGTAGTTATTGCACTAACCTGATCAATCCTTATTAGCTGAATCTTTTGTACTAAGTCTTGGTTGGACAGATCCAGTAATTCTTTGGCATCTGCTGAAGCATTATTTGATATTTCCATGTTGATTCTCCTTTAAGAAGAATCAATTGTTATTTTTTGATACTTATTAATCCACGCATCAAATATTCATTGCGAAAATTACTTTATTGGAAAATTAAACTCTCCATTTCGCCACTCAGCTTTATAGTTATCAAAAGCCTTGTTGCTAATTTTTAATTCAGCTAAACCATTTTTGATTTGATCATTGTTGTATTTTTCTAACTCACGGTCAAATTCCTTCCATGATGGAAACTCGGTTTTAAGATTCTTCATCTTATGTAGGTTAACTTTTTCTCTGAAAAATTCACGCCCTAGGTCATTTTTTTGACCGCCTATATTTTTGATTGGTTCATTTGAAAATTTATCATTAATGATGTGCTGACGAATTATTCCCATTACCTTTGAGAAGTGATCCTCAAGTATGGTGTTTAATTTTGCTGGTATTGGTTTTATCTTTTCATAGGTGTTAATTGCATTTTTCCAATCCATCATTACCCTGTGCAGATCTTTACCAATTAGCTTTCTATTAAGCTCTTTGGCAGAGGCTTTCTTTGTAGTTTTAGGTCTAGTTGCCATTCAGCACCCCTGCAA